>Ga0208662_100804_pt1 | contig 10274 bp, 7 predicted proteins | sample OSPB_host_MetaG_FD_187136 | JGI IMG/M metagenome (GOLD analysis project Ga0208662, IMG submission 187136) | Hot spring microbial mat communities from Yellowstone National Park, Wyoming, USA - OSPB_host_MetaG (SPAdes) (version 2) | ecosystem: Environmental > Aquatic > Thermal springs > Hot (42-90C)... | reverse complement strand
ATCATGGTTTGCTTTAGATATTGCATATTCAATTGGATTAGGTCAGCCATTCCTTGGGATATTTCCAGTAAAACAAAGCGGGACAGTGCTATACCTCACTGCTGAAGAAGTGCCACAGATGTTTTACCAAAGATTGAAAACGATACGGAAGCATTACCCCAGAAATGAAAACTTCCATTGGATAAGCTTCTTGCATAAAGATATTAAGCTAAAACCTTACCTCTGCATGAAACAACGAGGAACACTAGTAGAGACAGAGACAAGAGAGGTTTTAGATTTTCTTATGGCTGAGCTACAGCCTGTCCTTGTAGTTCTTGACTCGCTTATAAACTTCTATGGGCTTGATGAAAACTCAAGTGAGGATGCAATGTTTTTCTACGATACAATTAAGACTTTGGCAAAAACATATGGCACAAGCTTTTTGCTTCTTCACCACCAAAACAAAGAAGGAATGAAAACCCAGTCAGCAGATGACACCATAAGCTTTCGGGGGTCTGGAGTTTTAAGAGAGCAAGCAAGGTCTAGAATCGTCTATAAAAACATAAAGATAACTGAAAAAACAATTGCTAGAAAAATCAAGCTTGAAAAGAGCAACTACTATTCAAGACTTAAAGATGAGCTCCTACCAAATGGAAGCATTTATTTGAAATTTGAAAATGGAGTCCACAAATACGATAAAGCATTTGAGCTTACGGCAAAAAAGGCAGAAGAAGAAGCCAAGAATAAGAAGAAAGGAAAAAACAAAAAACAGGAAGAAATAGAAGACTATGATATCCCTTTTTAAAGAGATAATAGAAGACAAAGAGAAAGAGTTAGCAGAATACAGAAAGAAGCAAAAAGACATTGGCGTTACTACAGAAAGCTTAAACAGGTTGCCTGTGTTTGAACCAACACTAAAGCCACAGTTTAAAGAAAGAAACTTTGTAAATGCATATGGTAAGGTGTTTGTTATTGGTAGGTTAGGACAAGATCATAAGAACCTACTAGAAACGATCTTATACAAAAGGAAAGTTTATAAGTCTTACAAAGATGAAGAAGGCAATAGATGTTTCGAAGTGTTATATGATGAGTACGAAGTAAGAAAATATTTAGGCAAAGAGTCGGTATACTGCAAAACAGGATATCAAAGCTTGATTGAAGACATGAAGCAGGCATATATAAAGATAGAAACAAAAGAGCTGATAACGGAAGGAAACCTTATAGCAGACAAAACACTTTCAGGCATTTATAGCAAACAAACAAAAAGCAATTTGCCAAGTTTGAAAGGAAAGAGGATTCCTTACGTTGTGCTAAAACTTGGAAGCGTTGCAAATAGATTGATAAGCGAGGAGCTTCATTTTACATATGACCCTAAGCCCATCATGATATTAAAGAGTGGAATATCGCAAGCTATAGTTAGATACCTAAAAACACAGAAGAAGCATCCTAGGTCAGGATACCATTTGAAAGAGTTGGTAGAGAATATAGAAGACGATGTAAAAGGACAGAAATGGAAGAATGTAAGAAGGTTTTTAAAGAAAGATGCAGAAGGGTTAGGGAGACTGGGAATAACAATAGACTTTGAAAAGGATAGGCTTTATGTTGTGTGAAAAATCTTTTATAGGAGGTTTTGTATATGCTGTACTTTGTTGACACGTTCATGACGGGTCGATGCTGTGATTTACGAGCTTATTTTGAAGTTGAGCCAGAGCAGCTACGAGAAATGATGCTTATTCATGGGTGGCGAAGTCATATACACAGTAAAGAAAAAGCAAAACTACTATCGAAAGTACTCAAGACAAACATAGGAGTGAATAAAACAACGCTTAATTTAGACGCTATTGACGCAGAAAATGATAGAGTCGTCATTTTTGAGGCAGACCAGTTAGAAGATCTAATACTGATTAGGTTTTATGTACTATTACCAAGCAAAAAATGTTAAAGGAGGTTTTGTATATGGTGTATATTGTGAACTATCTACCGGAAGAGTTGCAAGCTTTATTTGATCAGCCTGTTGTTGTTGGAATGGCAGAGCCAGAAATAGAAGAAGTGAGATACATTCTGAAGTCAAATCAGTGGCAAAGTCTGATAAACGATAAGACAGTAGCAGAGTACTTGAGCTTATTACTCAATATGAAAATCCCAGTTGCAAAAAATCACAAAGTAAACTTTAAGTACAGTGATAAGCTAATTGTGTTTTTGTTACGAGATGAAGAAGTAGAAGATGAGAAAAGGAAAATCACAGTTACATACTATAAGTTTGTATACGTACATATAAGACCACTATCAGAAGTTGCGATATAATATTTTGTTCCCACCCTGTTACTCATTTTGAACCTCACCCAAGTGCGCTGGCTCTAAGGCCAGCCTTTTTTTTGTCTACTTGGCTTTTCTTGGCTTTGTGATTGAGATTTTTATGGATGCGGAGCGAGCGCAAGCGAGCGGAGCATGGGGTTGGGGAAAGGGGGTCTGGGGGAAAACCGCTGGGGTCGGGTTCTGAGACCCCAAGAGGTTTTCCCCCAGAAACAACAAGCAACAACAGCAAGCAGGCAGGCAAACAACAAGCAAACAGCAACAAGCAACAGCAAGCGAAACAACACAGCAAGCAACAAATAAGCAACAGCAACAGCAAGCAAACAGCAACAATAAACAACAGCAACAAACAAAGCAAACAGACAACAACAGGCAACAGCAAGGACACCAGCAACAGCAAACGGCAAACAAGCGAATACAATGGCAACAAACAACAGGCAAGGCAACAATAAAATACAGCCAGACCAGACCGCTGGAGCGAAGCGGAAGCGGTCTGGTCTGGCTGTTTCTTATTTGTTTCTTGTTCGTTGATTGTTGTTTATTGCTATTCGTTTTGTTTTGTTCGTTTGTTTGTTGTTTGTTGTCTCTTGTTTGTTGTCCTTGTTTGTTGTTTTGTTTTGCTTTGTTGTTTGTTGATTGTTTGTTTGTTGTCTGTTTGTTTGCTTGTTGATTGTTGTTTTGTTTGTTTTGCTTTGCTTTGTTTGTTTTTGTTTGCTTGTTTGTTTGTTATTTTGCTTTGTTTGAAAAAGTTTTTCATCGGAGGGGGGGAGGGGAGCGTGGGGGTGGAAATGAAAAAGTCGGAAACGCCCGCGTGCGGGCGTTTCTAAGGGGGGAATTGACAAAAATCAGACACATACTATATTTATAACTAGGATCAGGCAGTATAGGAGGTTCAAAAATTTTTAGTTCTTCTAGGTAAGGATCTACCCATGACCTGCGGGCTTGGGAGTCTAAAACCTTACCTACACTCTATGTTCCTTCAGATCTAAAACCCCAGAGATACTATAAAGTGCCTGCTAAGTATTGAAATAGGCACTTTGTTATTCCAACAATCGGGAGGGGAGAATAACAACCAAGATAACCAACCTTTACAAAACCCTTTTGCTTGTTACAAGCCTTTTTGTTTTCGGCTCTCTCTGGGTGGGTCGGGGCTTGTAACAAGCTTTTTTAACGGCTGTTGTGTCCTGGACAGCCAAGCGGCACCTATCTGAGTAGTCCTCACTGGAGGGCGAAATGACGTGTTTGCTTTAGGGAGTCCTCCGCGCCCACAGGCAAAAACTTTAAAGACGGAGCAGGACGGAGGAGCAAAACCTCCTTAAAACAAGCCCCGATACGCCTACGGGTAAAAGTCTGTAACAGCTTTTGCTGTTGCGGTGAGGCGAGGACAGTCCTGAACTAGCTTATATGGATTTTTGCAGGCTTTTTAGGGAGCCTTGCATGTCAAGGGTGGAGTCTGCCTAAAAAACCTGTAAAGGAGGTTGATATGTCGGAACAAATCAAACACGCTTTGAGACATGTTTTAGATGAGTTATATGAGCTTGGAAAAGGGGTCAAGAAAGGAGAAATACAAAGACAGATGCAAAAACTCAAAAATGAAAGGGTAAGCCACTTCATTCACAATTCTCGGACAAAAGTCCGTTATGAACGCGCTATGATGACGTTCTCGAACTTTTTAGAGAAACGAGGAATAAAGAGAGACAGGCAACTTAACAGACTACCAAAACAAGAGTTACAAAAGCTAGTTGATGATTACTTTAAGGAACTTGCAAACAAGGGATATAGCAAAAATACGATTAAATTACATGTGGCAGCAATGGAAAAGTCTCTAGGCATCTTACGACCAGACTTAAGAGATTTTTTAAACAATGATGAAAACCGCGTGAGGTGGTGGAGCGCTGGGCGAGAGACAAAGAAAGGAGATTCTTACATAGATCCAGAAGCGATAAGAAATAAGCTTAAAGAACGAAATCGCATGATCGCAGAGGCACAAAGTCTAGGAGGTCTGAGGGTTAGAGAGATAGCCAAAGCCACTATTGATAGGGAAAACCATGCGATTGTTATCCACAAGGCAAAAGGCGGGAGAGATAGAACGCTGTATTTTCAACACAGACAAGAAGTATTTGAAAAGCTGGCGGGTCTGATAGAAGAATTGAAAGAAATGCACTATGAAAAGCATCTAAGAGACTATTATCGTGATCTAAAAAAGGCTTCTCACGAAACAGGACAGGAGTATAACGCAAGCCATGCTTTTAGATATGAATATGTCCAAAAGAGGGCGGAAGAATTAAGAGAAAACAAAGAAGAGTTACGAGATCTGTTAGAAAGGTACGGAGCAGATGAAGAAAAGAAGCAGTGCGTGAATGATGACAACAGGATAGACACCGCGATTGATTTTGTTTTAACACAAGAAATAGGACACAATCGTTTAAAAATGTCTAGATACTACAGGTATTGATATAAACATAAAACTGTGTGACTGACTGTTTGATTTATACACACACTATAATGAAAAAGTGGCGGGCTAGCGCCCGCAGGTTTATTGATTTTTATTGATACACAGCTCCTCCCCCTCTTGTTTTTATTCATACACAGCTCCTCCTCCTCTTGTTTAAAAAATAGCCAAGCAGGAAGGAACAAAGAGGCAGGGACAAAACGGCCGACCTTACGATGCTGTCCTAAGGCAACAGACCCAGCCTTTTCATGCCACGAGCCAAGCTCGTCAACGCGGCGGCCGTAATATTTAAAGAGAGGGGGGAGGAGCTGTGTATGAAAGGTAGTGTGTGTATTTTTTTATCTATTTGGGGGCAAACCGTAAGGTTTGCCCCATCTGAATAGAGGAAATAGCTGAATGGCACCCCCGTTTTGAGTGATAAATTTAGCACCTGTGGAGTGATAAATTTAGCACCTTCGAGTGGTAAATTTAGCACCTTTGCTGTTTAATAATTTTGTTTGCTGTTTAATAATAGTTGTGTTTGTTTATGATGTCCATCATTTACAGTATAACAACTTTTGTATATATTACAATTATGAATTTTTGCTAGGAGGTAGCCATGAGTAAGAAGTTACATCGTGTGACTATTTTTTTTGATGACAAAGAAATAAAAAAGGTATATAATGCGGTGGCAAAAAAGGAAATGCTCCCTTCAAAGCTTCTTAAAAAAATCGTGCTTGATTACCTAGACAGGCTTGAAGCTGAAGAATCTGAAGAGTGGGATTTTGAAAAGCCTAAACCTGAAGATGTGGTAGTAGAAGACAAGGAGGCTGTTATTTTGTGATTGTTAAGCTAAAAGCTGGTAGTGACGGGCTACCAGCGGGGGTAAATTATGCAGTGGCTAGGTACAAGCTTTAGACTTTTAAAAAAGCCGAGGAAGCACTTAGGCTTCCTTCCTATGTCTGCAACCGTTTTCAGTGATAATAATATATCATCTTACTTAAGAAATCAATGGGATAAATCATTTAAATCATTAAGGAGGTTTCTATGTCTGCAACCGTTTTTAAACAGCAAGAAGAGGAAGCAAAGCTTTTCTTTCAAGCAATAGCAGACAAAACAAAAAGCCTAATTAGGCTTGCGTTTGCTATTTATCGGGAAAACAACAAAATTGATCCGCTTATATTCCTCAATAGGAATGAGCCTCTGCCCCCTCAAGATGCATTTTCTTTATTGAAAAAAGAAAACGCTTGGTTTAAGAATGATAAAGCTAAAAAGTCCGTCTTATGGAAGTTTGCAGAGAGTCAAGCCTATAACATCGTCATTATTGATGATATCCAGGCTGTCCAGCCATTTAAGGAAAAAGACCATTTCTTATTGTGGCAAACAAGCAATAACAAATACCAAGCTGCTTTTCTATTAGACAATTACTTAGAAGCTGAGGACATAAAGAAAATACAAAGAGCTCTTATTGATGTTTATGGTGGTGATAAGGCATCTCTTGGAGCTAGTCATTATGTAAGAGTGCCAGGCTTCTATAACACTAAATACCAGGATCCGCCACTTGTAAAGCTTGTTTATGTTGGTAAAAACATTCTTTCTACAGAGCAGGTTTTGAGGTATTACAAATACAACATAGAGCCAAAAGAAGAGAAGCCAAAAAAAGACTTAAAAAGCTTACCTAAGCTTTTCACATATAGAGAGCTTCTCGCAAGAAGAAAGAATTGGCAACACTTTTACAGTATTAAGGGTAACAAAAGCGATGCAGATTTTGCTTATGCCTTGTATTTAATGCATTTCAATTTGAGCGATGAAGAGATTAAACAAATCTTGCTTACTGAGTCTAGTGATATAGAAAACAGGAAAAAAGGACATTTACAAGATTACCTTGATAGAACAGTCTCAAAGGCAAGAATGCTTTTCAACCCATTAGAGCTAGAAAATCTTTAAGGAGGTAATAGATATGTACCTAGACGATTTAGACATATTGAATCTCAAAGATGGCATTAAAAAGGCGATGTTTGTTGACATTGATGCGCCTTTTGATGAAGAGTATGAGCCATGGGTCTTAGAGCCATTGATCCCTAGAGAAGCTATTACGATCCTAGACGGATTGGGTGGCTCTGGTAAATCATGGTTTGCTTTAGATATTGCATATTCAATTGGATTAGGTCAGCCATTTCTTGGGTTATTTCCAGTAAAACAAAGCGGGACAGTGCTATACCTCACTGCTGAAGAAGTGCCACAGATGTTTTACCAAAGATTGAAAACGATACGGAAGCATTACCCCAGAAATGAAAACTTCTATTGGATAAGCTTCTTGCATAAAGATATTCAGCTAAAACCTTACCTCTGCATGAAACAACGAGGAACACTAGTAGAGACAGAGACAAGAGAGGTTTTAGATTTCCTTATGGCTGAGCTACAGCCTGTCCTTGTAGTTCTTGACTCGCTTATAAACTTCTATGGGCTTGATGAAAACTCAAGTGAGGATGCAATGTTTTTCTACGATACAATTAAGACTTTGGCAAAAACATATGGCACAAGCTTTTTGCTTCTTCACCACCAAAACAAAGAAGGAATGAAAACCCAGTCAGCAGATGACACCATAAGCTTTCGGGGGTCTGGAGTTTTAAGAGAGCAAGCAAGGTCTAGAATCGTCTATAAAAACATAAAGATAACTGAAAAAACAATTGCTAGAAAAATCAAGCTTGAAAAGAGCAACTACTATTCAAGACTTAAAGATGAGCTCCTACCAAATGGAAGCATTTATTTGAAATTTGAAAATGGAGTCCACAAATACGATAAAGCATTTGAGCTTACGGCAAAAAAGGCAGAAGAAGAAGCCAAGAATAAGAAGAAAGGAAAAAACAAAAAACAGGAAGAAATAGAAGACTATGATATCCCTTTTTAAAGAGATAATAGAAGACAAAGAGAAAGAGTTAGCAGAATACAGAAAGAAGCAAAAAGACATTGGCGTTACTACAGAAAGCTTAAACAGGTTGCCTGTGTTTGAACCAACACTAAAGCCACAGTTTAAAGAAAGAAACTTTGTAAATGCATATGGTAAGGTGTTTGTTATTGGTAGGTTAGGACAAGATCATAAGAACCTACTAGAAACGATCTTATACAAAAGGAAAGTTTATAAGTCTTACAAAGATGAAGAAGGCAATAGATGTTTCGAAGTGTTATATGATGAGTACGAAGTAAGAAAATATTTAGGCAAAGAGTCGGTATACTGCAAAACAGGATATCAAAGCTTGATTGAAGACATGAAGCAGGCATATATAAAGATAGAAACAAAAGAGCTGATAACGGAAGGAAACCTTATAGCAGACAAAACACTTTCAGGCATTTATAGCAAACAAACAAAAAGCAATTTGCCAAGTTTGAAAGGAAAGAGGATTCCTTACGTTGTGCTAAAACTTGGAAGCGTTGCAAATAGATTGATAAGCGAGGAGCTTCATTTTACATATGACCCTAAGCCCATCATGATATTAAAGAGTGGAATATCGCAAGCTATAGTTAGATACCTAAAAACACAGAAGAAGCATCCTAGGTCAGGATACCATTTGAAAGAGTTGGTAGAGAATATAGAAGACGATGTAAAAGGACAGAAATGGAAGAATGTAAGAAGGTTTTTAAAGAAAGATGCAGAAGGGTTAGGGAGACTGGGAATAACAATAGACTTTGAAAAGGATAGGCTTTATGTTGTGTGAAAAATCTTTTATAGGAGGTTTTGTATATGCTGTACTTTGTTGACACGTTCATGACGGGTCGATGCTGTGATTTACGAGCTTATTTTGAAGTTGAGCCAGAGCAGCTACGAGAAATGATGCTTATTCATGGGTGGCGAAGTCATATACACAGTAAAGAAAAAGCAAAACTACTATCGAAAGTACTCAAGACAAACATAGGAGTGAATAAAACAACGCTTAATTTAGACGCTATTGACGCAGAAAATGATAGAGTCGTCATTTTTGAGGCAGACCAGTTAGAAGATCTAATACTGATTAGGTTTTATGTACTATTACCAAGCAAAAAATGTTAAAGGAGGTTTTGTATATGGTGTATATTGTGAACTATCTACCGGAAGAGTTGCAAGCTTTATTTGATCAGCCTGTTGTTGTTGGAATGGCAGAGCCAGAAATAGAAGAAGTGAGATACATTCTGAAGTCAAATCAGTGGCAAAGTCTGATAAACGATAAGACAGTAGCAGAGTACTTGAGCTTATTACTCAATATGAAAATCCCAGTTGCAAAAAATCACAAAGTAAACTTTAAGTACAGTGATAAGCTAATTGTGTTTTTGTTACGAGATGAAGAAGTAGAAGATGAGAAAAGGAAAATCACAGTTACATACTATAAGTTTGTATACGTACATATAAGACCACTATCAGAAGTTGCGATATAATATTTTGTTCCCACCCTGTTACTCATTTTGAACCTCACCCAAGTGCGCTGGCTCTAAGGCCAGCCTTTTTTTTGTCTACTTGGCTTTTCTTGGCTTTGTGATTGAGATTTTTATGGATGCGGAGCGAGCGCAAGCGAGCGGAGCATGGGGTTGGGGAAAGGGGGTCTGGGGGAAAACCGCTGGGGTCGGGTTCTGAGACCCCAAGAGGTTTTCCCCCAGAAACAACAAGCAACAACAGCAAGCAGGCAGGCAAACAACAAGCAAACAGCAACAAGCAACAGCAAGCGAAACAACACAGCAAGCAACAAATAAGCAACAGCAACAGCAAGCAAACAGCAACAATAAACAACAGCAACAAACAAAGCAAACAGACAACAACAGGCAACAGCAAGGACACCAGCAACAGCAAACGGCAAACAAGCGAATACAATGGCAACAAACAACAGGCAAGGCAACAATAAAATACAGCCAGACCAGACCGCTGGAGCGAAGCGGAAGCGGTCTGGTCTGGCTGTTTCTTATTTGTTTCTTGTTCGTTGATTGTTGTTTATTGCTATTCGTTTTGTTTTGTTCGTTTGTTTGTTGTTTGTTGTCTCTTGTTTGTTGTCCTTGTTTGTTGTTTTGTTTTGCTTTGTTGTTTGTTGATTGTTTGTTTGTTGTCTGTTTGTTTGCTTGTTGATTGTTGTTTTGTTTGTTTTGCTTTGCTTTGTTTGTTTTTGTTTGCTTGTTTGTTTGTTATTTTGCTTTGTTTGAAAAAGTTTTTCATCGGAGGGGGGGAGGGGAGCGTGGGGGTGGAAATGAAAAAGTCGGAAACGCCCGCGTGCGGGCGTTTCTAAGGGGGGAATTGACAAAAATCAGACACATACTATATTTATAACTAGGATCAGGCAGTATAGGAGGTTCAAAAATTTTTAGTTCTTCTAGGTAAGGATCTACCCATGACCTGCGGGCTTGGGAGTCTAAAACCTTACCTACACTCTATGTTCCTTCAGATCTAAAACCCCAGAGATACTATAAAGTGCCTGCTAAGTATTGAAATAGGCACTTTGTTATTCCAACAATCGGGAGGGGAGAATAACAACCAAGATAACCAACCTTTACAAAACCCTTTTGCTTGTTACAAGCCTTTTTGTTTTCGGCT
>Ga0208662_100800_pt1 | contig 10288 bp, 13 predicted proteins | sample OSPB_host_MetaG_FD_187136 | JGI IMG/M metagenome (GOLD analysis project Ga0208662, IMG submission 187136) | Hot spring microbial mat communities from Yellowstone National Park, Wyoming, USA - OSPB_host_MetaG (SPAdes) (version 2) | ecosystem: Environmental > Aquatic > Thermal springs > Hot... | reverse complement strand
TAAAATAATCTTATCACCCTCAACTTCCAACTCTATAACAGAACCCTCTTTAATATTAAGCCTCCTTCTAACCTCAGCGGGGATAACTATAATCCCTTTCTTGTGAACTTTTACCTCCATGAGATATATTCATTTAACGATTATTAAAGTTTAACTTACAATAGAGTTAAACCATGAGGCAAGTTTGACATAACTGAAGAATTTCTCGGTGAAGGGAAAGCAATACTTTAAAACCATTTAACCTTCAGTATTAACGTTTTTAATCCTTACTAATTCAGTCTTTTTCGAAAGTTTTAGACAATTGTCGAATATAATGACATGACCAAAAATGTATCGAATTGTGTAGTAAAATGGATTATAAAGCTTCTTTTATAAAATTTTTCTTTGAAAATTTAGCATAATCTACATTATTTATACAAATTATAAAACTTGTTGTTGCTCATTAGCGTTAAATTTTAAATATTAGTTTAGCCAGTTAAACTATAGTAGAATGAGTTTGACTCTAAGAGTGGAAGTTGGAAAGAAGGGTTATATAATAATTCCTAAAAGTGTAAGGGATTTGGTGGGAATAAAAGAGGGGGATATCTTAATTTTGACAGTCGTTGGAGATAAGATAATCTTAGAACCTGAGAGGAAGGTTAACATACGAGAAGTTGTCAAAAAATTAGAAGAACATGAGAGGAAGATATCTTATGCTAAAAGGGCAAGCCTTGGGGAACTTGAGAACATAAGTCTTGAAGAGGAATTTGAAGATTGATTTTTCTTGATGCTAATTTCTTAATCTACTTAAACTCGGGTGTAAGTGAGGTAAAAGAGTATTATATAAAACTCCTCACATATGAAAGCTTGTTTTCAGATCCTTTAGTTATAGATGAGGTAATATACGTGTCTAAGAAGAAGTATGGAGTTAAGTATTGCGATACCATAGAATTCTTGGATGAAATAGTGCTCAAGTACTTAACAGTTTTACCAATCACGATAAAGGAATATGAGAGGGCTAAAGAAATTATGAGAAAATACTCAGTTAAGCCATCTGATGCCTTTCATATTGCCGTAATGTTAAACAATTCAATAAACGTGATCTTAAGTGAAGATAAGGAGTTAGATAAAGTTGCAGAAATAAAGAGAAAATGGATTAAATGAAATTCACTAACCTTCTCAATTTGTCCCTGCATAATCGAGTTATGAGATAGGGATAAAAAGGGAGAAGGGTTTTTGATAGGGGTCGGACTTTCATAGGGTTTCATAGTATTTCGTATTAACCCTCGTCCTCACACCGTTTGTCCCTACACTTTCATTTCAATCATTTTATGATCATTCATGATCGAGTATAGGGACTTAGCCCTCAACCACCTTATAGGTGGGTCATGGGACTCATTTGAGCCCAACGGCACGGGGCTCACATCTCCGTAATCCCCTCACCCTTTTGGGCATAACCCACATCGGCGTGAGAGATCATCATTTATCAATAATTTTTTGTTATAAACAGATATAAAAAGATTTCTATTAACGTGAAAAAGGATTCAGCCCTTATTTCCCTCCCCGTGCCGTCTACGGGAGCGGTAGTTAAACCACTCCCTTCGAGGATATGGGGGTTTCATTGAGCATCTTCCTCCCTCTCACATTGCTCATAGAGTTCATGGTGGTGCTCTCTATTCTAACGTTAACATAAAAGTTTATAAACTTCGTGAAAAGATAGTTAGGAATGCTAAATGATATCAAATAACATAAACTTTACGGTTATCGGAAACTATTGACAACGGCATTTAGGCCTAGGTACGGTGAAAAGCCTAGGGAGAGGCTGACGTTTAATAAGAAAGTATATGTAGTAGACCAATGCATAATTTCGAGAGTAGCTCTGAGGGCTAAGGATAGGGGGAGGGTTATGGAGAATTTAGTTGCTTTAAAGCTGTTCAGAGATAACCAATTAAAAGGGCTATATTACGTTAAAGGTAAGGACTTCGAAATAGATTTTTATGACGAAATTAACTCACGTCTGCTGCAAGTGACTTACACTTCAGATAAGATCGAAGAGAGGGAGATAAGATCTCTTCTAAAGGCTGAGGAAATGTTAAGAACTAAGGAGTTAATAGTGATCACTTACGATATTGAGAGCGAAGAGGAAAGGGAGGGTAAGAAGATAAAACTCATCCCCTTATATAAGTTTTTATTGAGCTGATTAGGTAGACAAGAGTAAGAAAGTAATCTCACCTTTATATCGTGTAACGACCTAAGGTGAAATTAAATTCCTCTTCTCCTCTATAATTTCCCTTTGATTAACAATAACTCTCTTTAATTCCTCAACATTCATTATGTACTATGCTACAGTAACTCTTTATAAACTTACCATATTATACTACAGTAAGTTAACGAGATCTTGTTGAAATGCGATACACAGTACAAAACTTAAAGTTTGAAATAGCAAGAGTTAAATGTGATAAGCTTTATTTTAGTAGCACCTCATGGAGATGAGATAATTGATCCAAAAGATGAAAAATCATCGTTGTTAAATAAGGCAATGAGGGAAGCTGCAAGTTTAGTTAAGGCTGATAAGTACATCGTAATTACTCCCCATAATATAAGAATTGACGATCACATGGCGGTAATATTAACGCAATACGCTGAAGGAAAGCGGGGTAAAATCAAGAGAAAGTACCTTTGTGATAGGGGATTGGCTTACGAAATATATGAAAGGGCAAAAGGGAGTGGCCTACCGGTGGTTGGTGTTAATTTCGGGGCTTTAGAAGGAAAGGAGTCAAAGATCGCGCTAGATTGGGGGTCATCGATTCCCCTTTACTTCTTGAAAAGGAGGAGAATTGTATTGTTGACTCCAGCTAGGGGAGTTAAAAGGGAGATATTGAGGAAGTTTGGAGTAGTAATTGGTGAAGTTTTAAGAGATCATAGAAAAAGGGTTGGAGTAATAGTTAGTGCGGATCACGCTCATACCCACGATCCTAAGGGACCTTATGGTTATTCAGAATACGCTGCGGTTTACGATTCCACTATTGTAGATATTTTTAAGAGCGAAAGATTTGAGGATTTGATGAAGATTGATGATAAAGTTATTAGTGAGGCGAAGCCCGATAGCTATTGGCAATTGCTCATAATGCTCGGAATTCTTGAGAGTAGTTATAATAAGTATAGCGTTAAGTTGATGGAATATCAAGTCCCAAGTTATTTTGGGATGATGGTTGCTCTACTCAGTTAATTCTTTATGGTTATATAAAAAACTAAACTATAGAAATATTTCTAACAAAATAGAAAATCTTTCCAAATTATAAAATTATTTTTAATAAAATAAAAGTTTTGCCATTAATCTCACTCTGAGGAGCTTTTAAATACCGTTTAGCAGTGTATGTTTTTCTCCTCCGCTTAAACAATTTCTTTATCCCTTCAGAAGTCTGATAAGTACTTTTTATCAACCTAGCAATTTTCTTGGTACCGAGGTTCAAACCCGTGAAGTACTTGAATAAGAGAACAACCAACAAGGTACTTTGTTGATCTCTTCAATTTATTTCATAAACATAATATAATAGAGTAGACTCCTAAATATTGATTAACAAGAATAGGGATTATTCCTCTATAACGAGAAAACTAGCATTCATACGATGGTACTTATAAATCCAGCAAATGTACCGTTTAATAAATTATAAGCTATCGTTAATCCTAAGTACGTTTGAGGATAAGACACTTGGAAGGCATATGGCAATAAGGAAAATACCAAATAAGATGATGCAGTGATTAACGCTATCTTTCTAACTTGAATTAAAGACGACTTTTCAAGAGTTGTTCTCGTAGGGAAGACAAATGCTACTAATATTACCAATATTAAAATCTGCACTATTCCTTCCGCAGGGGAGTGAATCATGGCTTCAATTGGTGAAATATCAAAGGTACTTGGAGGATAAAATGCCTTAACTATTAACGATACTATGGCCATAATTATAGTTAGGATAAAAGAATACCCAATTGACGTGGTAATATTATAACCTAAAATTCTACTGTTGTGCTCCACCACTCTGTTGTTGCCCCCTTCTGCCTATACCTACTCTTATTAGGCCATCTGGTAGATTAACTATTGTTGATAGGTTTGGATAATACGGCACTCCGATTGCCATATTGACTGCTGCTGCGTTCTGCTGTTCAGCTAATATTCTAGCCAAACCCATTCGAACTGCATCCATTAATGGTATTCCCATATCCCTTAATTGTATTATTCTTCTCAGCTCTGGATCTTGAGGCAGAAGTCTAGTTATTCTTACAGATATTAGGTCTACACCTATTTCTGCTAGGAATTGCTTTAACGCTGCCGTAACTGCAGTAGAAATTTCAGAGAACTTCTTGAAAACATCAGTTAGATTTACACGATTAAGTACTGAACTAACTTCTTGATCTACAATTGGTGAAATATAATGAGCTAAATCTGCGTCTTTGAAATATAGGGAACCGAACTGGACATTTGTGACTAAGGCTGCAGGGTTTTGAACTCTAAAGTATATTGCGGTCTCATACTCTAAGGGTACTAGGTCATCTGTCTGGCTAACACCCGCTACTCTAACCTCATGTCTGGTGGTCGAGATGAAATAAACTACAGTATCATATGGTAACGTGTTATACCTAAACTTAGATAGAAAAGCTGAAACCGGATTTCCTGGAGTTTGAATATTATGACTACCGGGAGGTAAATCTGCAACAATTTGTCCTTGTATTAAAACTATGGCTCTCTCTGTGGGTTGTACTATTATAAGTGATTTCGAAGTAATTGCCTCCTTTGGGTATTTGAAAATTATAGCATCAGCTGTCATAAAACTTGATCCATCTTCTTTTTCTGTCGAAATAACTTGACCTCTAATGGTTAAAGACATATAGTAGATTATTCTAGTGTTGATATTTAAATTTTTTCGTAACTATTTTCTAAGTTCTGGAGGATAAAATAATTTCATTCTATCATAAAATACTGCTCTTAGGTCATTAAGTAATGGTTCGAACTCTTCAATTCTATTATTCTTAGCAAGCTCCACTAATTGTGAAGCAATATCAATCATTTTCATATCGTGATTAACTATTTGATCCAACTCCTCAGTTGTAACTTTCCACCTGGCGTAAATATCCGCACCTCCACCCTGACTTGACATTATATTGTTTATTAACTCCCTGATTTTAGAGATCAAGAACTCCATTACCTTAAGTTGGGGTGAAAATGGATCGGTTGAGGCAATAAAGCTTTCCTTTTCTGAGATTATCCTTATCGTTTGTTCTAATCTATCAATAACTGCTCTTCTAACTAGGAAATCGTCTTGTCTAATTAGATCTTTTGCTTTATACCCCCTATAACCTGGTAAAAGTAATTGTAACTGCTCAATGGGGGTTAACTCTCTTGGCATAATTGAATATACGCCTAGGAGATTATAAAATTATTTTATGCTAAATATATTTTAGAACGATAATCATAAAAGAGAGATTTAACTCATTGTCATTTTGTGTTAAGAAATATAATAGTGAGTTGGATTGGTACTTTTCTTCAGTTGTTTTTAAGGCTCAGTTGGGGAGTCATATCATTGCCAATAGCCTTAGTTTTTCACTTAAACTCCATACAGATTGGGCTAGTTGCCACAGTCTTTTACATAGGTTATGTAGTTTCCTCAATCCCTTGGGGTTTGATTATAGATAGAATAGGCCCAAATAGTGCTGTGGAGTACGCATCGATTCTCTTAGTAGGAATGAATCTATTACTCTTTCTCTTCCTTACAAGTTACGCTATTCTACTCGTAGCCTACCTCATAGAAGGACTTATAACAGCTGCCATATTTCCATCAGCAATGAAAATAGTGGCAGTTAGTTACTCCAACAGCTCAAAGTTCACATTTTACGTGGCTTTAGTGGAAAGTGCAGGACCAATAACTATCATCACCTTGGGTATAATAGCAAGTTTTCTGTTGCATTTATGGAGATTTATTTACCTAATCATGGCCACAAGTTTCGGGCTAATTGCAATTTTCAGTCATTTCAATAGGATAGATGTCAATAGGACTGAAATCAAGAGGTCGTTTAAGATAATCCTTGATAGAAAAATAACAATTGCAACGCTAATTAGATTAGGGGAGCTGTGGTCCACGTGGGGTACAACAACGTGGATTTTCCCAATGCTAGTACTTTATAGAAACATCTCTCCGACTTTATCAGGCATATTTCTTCTTCTTTTCGGAGTTGGTCAGCTAGTAGGGATTTTAAGTGTGGAAAGGTCAGTGGAAAGATTTGGCGATAGAACCGTTATCTTAATAAATCTGATAGGATTCATCTTACTAACGTTTTCAATAATTTTCTCAAATAACATCGATATATTACCCGAGGCCTTCTTATTGGGGATTTTCTCGTTCTCATATAGACCTCCAACTGATTCTCTAATAATGAGAATAGCTGGGCAATCTAGTGCGGGAACTTCAATAGGTTACGCCAACGCCGTATCCCAAATTGGGACGATGATCGCTCCATCATTTGTAGGTTTGGCACTGTATTTGACCCATAGCTTCTCTATATCAATGTTAGCCTTGGACGTTGGGTGTATAATATCTATCATATCACTTTTATCCTTGAAACATTTATAGTGGTTTTCATATAATATTAAAACGTGGATTTAGGTAAAATTATAGGTTTAATAGTGTTCATTTCAGTACTAATTGTTGAGTTTGCCATGATTAATAACTTCAACGGTTTACTTCAAACAACTTTGAACCAAATCAACTCCACCATACTCATATTATTCACTTCGCAACCAAAAATAGGTCTAGTTATTTCCAATAACCAGTTAATCTTAACTTTTAACAATACTCTCAACTTCCCAATAACCTTACTAAACGTAACTGGGGATTACACTTACTTATCAAAACCGGTAACAATTAACCCTAATGAGGTAAAGAACATTAGTGTGGTTGTGACTAATTTGGAAATGTTCGAGAGGGCTATTCACGATAATTCATATAACTTGACGATAGTGATGAAGATGTTCAACACAACTTTTTCACAAAGTGAGATGATATGATAGTTACAAAAAGAACGTTAATATTGACTATAAGCATGTTACTAAATGTACTTGTAGCGTTATTACCAGGTTATTGGTGGTATTATTCCGCTGGAGGAATGGTAGTAATTAAGGATAGCCTCTTCTCATTTTATCTAGAATTTCTAGGTAAAGAGTTGGAAATAGGTATAATAATAAACTATATTTTGTTCGCATTTAGATTTTATGTGATAAGTGTTTCCCTCTATTACATTTATCTCGCCTTGAAAAAGGACGTAATCAATAACTACCTATTAATAACTTGGATAAGCTATCTTTACTTGTTGGATCCTCTTTTATTTTACTTATTATTTAATTACGTGGTAGGGTATGTTACTCCAACGAAATATCCATTATTTATAATAGGGAGCCAGAACATGACTGTATTTTACAAAAACGTTATGGTAACAATTTTAGTTGAAAGTTATCCCACAACTTATTACTGGATCGCCCTTTTTGCAGGTACCTTTAACTTGATTTCAAGAATAATAATTAGTAGGCTATCTAAGCTTTCGTAAAATGTAGTCCTGTGCTTTAAGGTAAGTTTTAGTGTATAGAATTTTCCTAAACGGAGAATAATATACTCTTAATTTTATCAAGGAGAGGAACATTAGAATTATGACTTTTATTAACTTTTTAGATATCTTACTATCACTCTCATCATGAATATAATTTATTTCAACTTCTTTAACTTTATAATGTCTACGTTTAAATCCGTAAATTAAGTTAACGTCGAATAAAAAATCGTTAATTATTAACTCGTCTAATATATCTAAAACCTTTTCCCTATTTACTAGCTTAACACCAGCTTGGAAGTCCGAAAATTTTGCTAGCGACGGAAAGAATATCTTAGTAATTATTATAAATCCCTTATGTAGGAACTTCCTCTTTAATGGCATCCCCACAATTTTCCTCTTAGGTATGACTAGGTCAGCGTCAGTGCTTAAGATTTTATCTAATTCCTCCTCAGTTATGGGAAGATCGGCATCTAATAACAAAACTCTCTGGAAATTGCTTTCATTAATTCCTCTCTTTATCGCTCCCCCTTTACCAAGTCTGCTCTCACTTATTAGGAGCTTTACGGGAAATTTCTTAACAACCTCTGGCGTATTATCATGTCCATCAAATACTACCACTATTTCAGCATTAGGTAGTGTTGACGATATTTTCTCCAACGTCCTACCAATTCTTCTTTCCTCATTAAATGCCGGTATGATAATTGAAATCAATCTAACCAGCTAATTATAAGTTAGAAATAAAAGGATTTCGGGCAAAGATCTATAATACTTATATAAGGTATTTCATAAGTAAAATAGACGAAAATAAATTTCATATATTTATATGAATAGCCACATCTTCTATTCTATATAAATTTGCACGTGATCTTAAACTCTTGCATAACTTCTTCTACGACTTCATGAAATTCTGAGTTAATTAACTCACATAGGAAAGGCGAATAGCTAAGAACTTCTCCTAGACTTACCACATTCATTTCTAGTAGGGGTTTTAACGTAACATACCAAGATAGCGCCCTTACGACCTTATTGCTATCTTTTAGCATTTCAAGGAAATGTTCTTTTCTTTTGATAACCTCTTCCAAAGTTAATATACCCCTCTCTACGAACTCAGGAACACTATTCCACGCTCTATACCTAGTCCCAGTATCGTGAAATGATAAAAGTTCCAATAGGAAATCCTTATCCCTTACGTTCGAAATAACGTAATTCCACGCTTCGTGTTTAATATCCTTATCCTTGTCTGAAAGGAGTCTCCTAATTAAATCTAAGGGTAAGTTTGAGGAATTCCTCAAAATATTTAGAACCTTTTCCTTATCCATTTCCAATAATCACTTAATTATTAAATCCTTTATTTGTTACTGAACTTTATTGCCAATAATGCGTGGGCTAAAGCACCTAGTTTCAACACATCCTCATCTACGCAGAACTTAGAGCTATGGTTGGGATATATGCAACCTTTCTTCTCATTTCTAGTTCCCAGGAAGAAATACGTACCGGGAGCTTTCTGTAGGAACCTAGAGAAATCCTCAGCTCCTAGAACTGGCTCAGTCTCAACGACTGTGGATATTGAAGATAGAATTTTCATCACCTCATCAGTTACTTCTGGGTTATTTACTGTAATTGGATAGACGTCCTCCATGAATTTGACCTCACAAGTTGCACCATAAATTCCGCATATTGATGAAACTATTCTCCTCATGTAATCCTTAGCCTTACTCCTAACATTCTCGTCTAGACTTCTAATCGTTCCCTGCATTTCAGCGTCATCTGGTATTATATTATCCTTTGTCCCAGAATGTATCGTAGTTATGGATATGACGAAGGGTTGAACGGGATCGATTTGCCTAGCTGTTACACCGTAAATTGCGTTGGCTATTTGTAATGATATGAAAATTGGGTCTATGGTCTCATGAGGAGCAGAACCGTGACCGCCCTTTCCGTGAACCACAATCTTAAACGCATCTGGCGTAGCCATTATTGGACCTTTTCTAGTTGCGAAGACTCCAGATGGATAGCTACTGGATATATGTATACCAAATACGTAATCTACACCATTCATGACTCCAGCCTCGATCATTGGTTTCGCTCCTCCTAATCCTCCATCCTCCTCTGCGGGCTGAAATATTAACCTAATTTCGCCACTGATTAAATCTTTATTTTTAACCAAGAGATAAGCTCCACCTAAGAGCATTGCTACGTGAGTGTCATGACCACACGCGTGCATTACCCCTTTAACCTTGGACTTGAACTCTACGTCACTAGTCTCCTCTACGGGGAGGGCATCCATATCCGCTCTTAAGGCAACTGTCTTCCCGGGTTTATTTCCCCTAATCTTACCAACTACTGCAGTGGGTAATCCAACGCCCTCCTCTACTTCTATTCCCAATTTCCTTAACGTTTCTGCCACTAGTTTAGAGGTGCTATACTCTTTATAGGAAAGTTCAGGATTCTCGTGAATTTTCCTCCTAATTTGAATTATCCAATCCTCTATTTCCTTCACGTCGTTCTTCAACTTCTCAACTAAATCCATAAGAGATATAGTGAGCTAAGAATAAAAAGCTAATTCGTTAATAAAAGTTAACCGTAAACCTTTTCACTTTACAAAAATTGGAGGTTAAGGGGGCGGAAAGCCTCGCCAGCGGGGATGGATAGCCCCCTTATATTTAAATACTTCCTTGTTGAGATATCTTTTAGTGATGTTAACAATGCTCCT
>Ga0208662_100789_pt1 | contig 10399 bp, 4 predicted proteins | sample OSPB_host_MetaG_FD_187136 | JGI IMG/M metagenome (GOLD analysis project Ga0208662, IMG submission 187136) | Hot spring microbial mat communities from Yellowstone National Park, Wyoming, USA - OSPB_host_MetaG (SPAdes) (version 2) | ecosystem: Environmental > Aquatic > Thermal springs > Hot (42-90C)... | reverse complement strand
ATAAGCGGAGCGTTGAGAATAAATTTACTAGCCTTTAACTTTCAATCCTCTTCTGAGTTTAAGAATAGACTTTTTAGGCTTTCTACAGTTCTCAATTTGGACTTTCAATCCTCTTCTGAGTTTAAGCAATATATCTAGCAAGTCTTGAAGCGTAGCTTCTCTATCCTTTCAATCCTCTTCTGAGTTTAAGACAACAAAAACCTAAAACATTAGATGAAATGTCTCTTGACTTTCAATCCTCTTCTGAGTTTAAGTTGTTTTGTTCTTACTTCAAGCGGTTTTTCTACCTCAACTTTCAATCCTCTTCTGAGTTTAAGTATTCTGTCGTAATGTATTCTGTTTAAATCATCAACTTTCAATCCTCTTCTGAGTTTAAGTGGGAGTTTTTTCCTCTCCCATAAAAAAATAATGTCAAAACTTTCAATCCTCTTCTGAGTTTAAGTTCCGGTATGTTTGCTTTGGAAAAAATAGGAGAGTTAGCCTTTCAATCCTCTTCTGAGTTTAAGAATTAAAGCTGGCTCAATGAATCCTCTTCTCCTTTTCTTTCAATCCTCTTCTGAGTTTAAGGGGGGTTATGATGATGAAAATGATGAGCGTGGTTTTTAACTTTCAATCCTCTTCTGAGTTTAAGCAATCGTTGTTGAAGTCGAATAAGTTATGCCAAACTATTCTTTCAATCCTCTTCTGAGTTTAAGATAAATACAACAGCGAACTTGGATGGTTAACAAGTATTTACTTTCAATCCTCTTCTGAGTTTAAGACTTTACGAGAAACTAAAAGAACAAGGGCTTGATGTCTTTCAATCCTCTTCTGAGTTTAAGATTCCCCCACCTTAAAAATGGTGGGTATTTGACAACACTTTCAATCCTCTTCTGAGTTTAAGCTACTGGTGCTCAGTTCGATGATATAATATTCTTTTTAATCTTTCAATCCTCTTCTGAGTTTAAGATACCTGTTTCAAGACTGTTTCGCCTTTTGAAACAGTTCTTTCAATCCTCTTCTGAGTTTAAGTGGTTGAGCTTTACAATAGGTTGCCTCACGAAATACTTTCAATCCTCTTCTGAGTTTAAGTTTTTTTTAGCCATGTCTTCAAAATCTGAGGGGGCAACTTTCAATCCTCTTCTGAGTTTAAGTGCTATTTTAGGTATCGCAGTAGCAGGCATAGCTGGTTACTTTCAATCCTCTTCTGAGTTTAAGACGATTATGAACACAGCCATGACAACCAACAACTTTGGCTTTCAATCCTCTTCTGAGTTTAAGCGCAAAGCAAGCAAAGGAATATTCTCCGGAAGAAATCTTTCAATCCTCTTCTGAGTTTAAGCTTTTTAAAATTAAAAAAATAAACCAATATAAAATAATCTTTCAATCCTCTTCTGAGTTTAAGATTAACATTCCAGCAAATACGCAAGTGAATGTAACCTTCTTTCAATCCTCTTCTGAGTTTAAGTTGCATAAATTTCTTATCCTCTTCCTCTATATGATCCTCTTTCAATCCTCTTCTGAGTTTAAGCTACTCTATCCTCTACTCTTCTTAATGCATCTACTGCTTCACTTTCAATCCTCTTCTGAGTTTAAGCGCATAAGCAATTTAGCTTTTCCGTATTTACTTGCTCTTTCAATCCTCTTCTGAGTTTAAGATAAGATATATCAGTATAATAAGCATTTAAATCATTTCTTTCAATCCTCTTCTGAGTTTAAGCTAGAAAACAATTACAATATGCTAATGAGGTAAGAAACTTTCAATCCTCTTCTGAGTTTAAGGTTATATTGGTAAAAGCAGGGGAAACATAAACATTCGACTTTCAATCCTCTTCTGAGTTTAAGTAAGTGATAGCGCAACTAGTAAAAGTATAGTATTAACAACACTTTCAATCCTCTTCTGAGTTTAAGTAGGCTAACACGTATTGATTTTGTCGATAATAAGCATTACTTTCAATCCTCTTCTGAGTTTAAGCGCTCGAAGAATACGTAGGGAATTAATCTTTTATACTTTCAATCCTCTTCTGAGTTTAAGTGAAATATACACGTTTAAAAAACCATAAATTTGAAAAAATACTTTCAATCCTCTTCTGAGTTTAAGGACCCCTATTTCCACTGCATATATTTATATACATAAAAACTTTCAATCCTCTTCTGAGTTTAAGTGCTTATAAAGAAACTATTTATCAATTCATTAGTTTAAGCTTTCAATCCTCTTCTGAGTTTAAGTCCTAATAAATACGCTAACTTTACAACTAAGCTAAACTTTCAATCCTCTTCTGAGTTTAAGCGCTCGAAGAATACGTAGGGAATTAATCTTTTATACTTTCAATCCTCTTCTGAGTTTAAGAACCCTTAATACATTCGGTGGCTGACCTGATATGTTCTTCTTTCAATCCTCTTCTGAGTTTAAGTTGAGGTTCAACACCCTTGATTACAGTCTGAATCGAACCCTTTCAATCCTCTTCTGAGTTTAAGTGAAATGATAGAGAACTACAAGAAAGCGTTAGACTCTTCTTTCAATCCTCTTCTGAGTTTAAGCTCATGTTCTTTTTGTGATAAGTATTATGGGTTTCCCTTTTCTTTCAATCCTCTTCTGAGTTTAAGGAGCAGAATATTTACATCTACAGGATGGCAAAATATATTTCTTTCAATCCTCTTCTGAGTTTAAGAAGATTCCACCAACTACTGTAACAACGAATGGAGATTCTCTTTCAATCCTCTTCTGAGTTTAAGTCTCGTGGAGTGGTTTAATGAAAAATACGATGAGGTCTTTCAATCCTCTTCTGAGTTTAAGACCCATTTTCTGAAATGCTTAGCGTAATTTTCAAGAATCTTTCAATCCTCTTCTGAGTTTAAGAACCCCCCTCCCCCTTCTTTAACCAATTTATTCCTTCTTTCAATCCTCTTCTGAGTTTAAGAAAACTGAGAAAGAGAAGGAATGGTATAAGAGCTTTTCTTCTTTCAATCCTCTTCTGAGTTTAAGCAGATTAAAAGTGCTTTGAGTCCTAAAACATGATACACTTTCAATCCTCTTCTGAGTTTAAGTTAAGAAAGAAAACCAGAAAAGGAAAAATGAAGAGACTTTCAATCCTCTTCTGAGTTTAAGTTCTCAGGCCAGAGCTGAAGCTGAACGCAGATTTCCTACTTTCAATCCTCTTCTGAGTTTAAGCTTGAGAAAATTATTTATATCGATTTAGATTTCTCAGCCTTTCAATCCTCTTCTGAGTTTAAGACATATCATCACGTTGATACAGGCAAATTTATTGTTGTCTTTCAATCCTCTTCTGAGTTTAAGCGAATATTTGAATGAACTAGGTAAAATAAATGAACTTAACTTTCAATCCTCTTCTGAGTTTAAGCAAAGGCATGATTCCTCAAGATTTCGCAATGAAAACTTTCAATCCTCTTCTGAGTTTAAGCATTCTATAAGCAGATTAGGAAATTAGTTCCTAAGTTCTTTCAATCCTCTTCTGAGTTTAAGAGCAAAGAACTATAATCGTTAAAAATATCAGAATTAACTTTCAATCCTCTTCTGAGTTTAAGTTACTTATTACGTGGTGAAGTAATATGACATCAACTGGATCTTTCAATCCTCTTCTGAGTTTAAGTTTAATATTTTCTACAAATGATTATCCAGAATATTCATTCTTTCAATCCTCTTCTGAGTTTAAGCATAAGGCTAAAGAATCCTTTTAATTTAAAGAGGATTGCTTTCAATCCTCTTCTGAGTTTAAGCATGAATACAAGAACTAAGACTCGTTACAAAAACAGGCAGCTTTCAATCCTCTTCTGAGTTTAAGACTTGAAGTATCAGAAATGTTCAGGATTGATGATAAGTGCTTTCAATCCTCTTCTGAGTTTAAGCGTCACGGCGATAATGAGGGGTAGGACTGAGGCGACGTTCTTTCAATCCTCTTCTGAGTTTAAGTTCGACTTGGAAGTACACTTGTATATGTTGGTAAACAACTTTCAATCCTCTTCTGAGTTTAAGCAAAATACAGTGTTGTATTTCAGTCTTAGCGGGCCACTACCTTTCAATCCTCTTCTGAGTTTAAGTTTATTATTTCTATTTTTCCTTATAGGTTTTGATAACACCTTTCAATCCTCTTCTGAGTTTAAGTAAAGTACCTCACTCTTGCTGGATTATACCTGTATTTCTTTCAATCCTCTTCTGAGTTTAAGCACAAGTAATATTTGCTTACATAATGTATTGCCCAATACTTTCAATCCTCTTCTGAGTTTAAGATTGGCTATTATTTATCAATTGCCTTTGGCGTAATAAGCTTTCAATCCTCTTCTGAGTTTAAGAATACTTGGAATACTGTAATTACAGCTGAGTTCCATCCGCTTTCAATCCTCTTCTGAGTTTAAGAGTAAGCATTGCAGATGAACTTGAAAAACAAATTCACTTTCAATCCTCTTCTGAGTTTAAGTAGAAGGTATTTTAGTTCCTAATTTAGAGACCATTTTAAACTTTCAATCCTCTTCTGAGTTTAAGTTAAGGAATAATGTTCTATATTCCATATACTATAAATACTTTCAATCCTCTTCTGAGTTTAAGAAGAAAAACGATGAGAATGAGTTGAGTAAGCTAATTTCCTTTCAATCCTCTTCTGAGTTTAAGCTAAAAACTCCTCAGGTTGATTCTGCTGAATATCACTTTCAATCCTCTTCTGAGTTTAAGCCAATAAGTTTGTGAGGAAATCATTATACCATTCAGTTCTTTCAATCCTCTTCTGAGTTTAAGATACAATCAATAAGTATAGGCTGTTGTAAGTTTATATCACTTTCAATCCTCTTCTGAGTTTAAGAACAATCTGGCCCTGTTACTACTGTTGGGCCGAGTTTAACTTTCAATCCTCTTCTGAGTTTAAGAAACCTGCTACAAAATAAGGAATGAAAAGTAGAAAAAGTACTTTCAATCCTCTTCTGAGTTTAAGAAGTTTTCGGAGTGATATATTGCTGATAATAAACCCACTTTCAATCCTCTTCTGAGTTTAAGGTTGAAGGGCTAAGAGTGGGTGTGTAAAATGTTATATCTTTCAATCCTCTTCTGAGTTTAAGTGGACATGTCTTAACCCAAGGCCCATCAAAACTAATACCTTTCAATCCTCTTCTGAGTTTAAGCAGGCCCCCATTGGTTTTGTTGTTGTGAAGGCTGAATACTTTCAATCCTCTTCTGAGTTTAAGAATATTGGCTTACACACGTGAATAGTGATTGGTATAAGATACTTTCAATCCTCTTCTGAGTTTAAGTGAAGATTCAGCAAGATTGGGAAAAAAGATGGCACTTTCAATCCTCTTCTGAGTTTAAGACCTACATCGCTAAACGTTATATTGCTAGAAAAACCTTCCTTTCAATCCTCTTCTGAGTTTAAGAGTATTTGATTAATTTGCCGTCAATTTCCTTGATAAACTTTCAATCCTCTTCTGAGTTTAAGGATTACTTTGAAGAGAATTGCATTAGACCTGAGAAACTTTCAATCCTCTTCTGAGTTTAAGTGGCTAAAGGTATACAAGAAAAACCACGTGAAGAAGTTATCTTTCAATCCTCTTCTGAGTTTAAGCGAACCAGATGACATAGGAATACATTTCTTTTTGAAGCAACTTTCAATCCTCTTCTGAGTTTAAGAAATAGAACAAGTAAATTTAGGTTGCCCAAGATTTTGTACTTTCAATCCTCTTCTGAGTTTAAGAAGCGTACTTTTTATACCAACTGTCCCAATTGTTATAGAAACTTTCAATCCTCTTCTGAGTTTAAGCACATATAAATGTATACATTGATTTTGTATACAAATGTACTTTCAATCCTCTTCTGAGTTTAAGGCAGTTTTTCTGGGATGTAAAGGATAATAGGAATGTACTTTCAATCCTCTTCTGAGTTTAAGGATTAATGGAAGATTTTATGTTCTTACTATGGTAAAAGACTTTCAATCCTCTTCTGAGTTTAAGGCAGAAGAATCTAAGCCTACTGAAGTTAAGCCTCCTCTTTCAATCCTCTTCTGAGTTTAAGATATTAGCTATAGCAATCGGTTTTGTGGTAGTAATGCTACTTTCAATCCTCTTCTGAGTTTAAGTAAAAGCCAATATACTGATTCTCATTGATTTTATTCTTTCTTTCAATCCTCTTCTGAGTTTAAGATGAAAAATTTAAAGAATTAAAGGGTAAAATGCTTAAGTTCTTTCAATCCTCTTCTGAGTTTAAGTGTGAAGAGGAAATATATTTGGTTTATCAGTATCACCTTTCAATCCTCTTCTGAGTTTAAGTGTTAAAGAACTGAATGAAGGTCAATATGAATTAATTAACTTTCAATCCTCTTCTGAGTTTAAGTAGGTCTTTGTTTTATACCTTGTGCTAACGCTCTTATCTTTCAATCCTCTTCTGAGTTTAAGGCTGAATATCTTCTTGGTCAATTTAACAGTAGCGCGCTTTCAATCCTCTTCTGAGTTTAAGGTCTTCCTACTCATAAGTCTTCTCAAAATTCCAATTGTACTTTCAATCCTCTTCTGAGTTTAAGCGTATTAGCCCTAAGGGTGATAGACCAATTCCTCAAGCTTTCAATCCTCTTCTGAGTTTAAGAAACAAAATTTTAAAACCGAGTGTTTTTAAGATTTTGATCTTTCAATCCTCTTCTGAGTTTAAGTTATCAGAATTGGTAATAGTAAAATGAATAACAATAGAATTCTTTCAATCCTCTTCTGAGTTTAAGCAGTAATTACGAATCAATCATTAAAGGGTTAATCAACTTTCAATCCTCTTCTGAGTTTAAGTTGAAACATCCGAGCCTTTCCGCTTCATCATACGCACTTTCAATCCTCTTCTGAGTTTAAGCTAGCAGTGGAAATCCGGGTGCAGTAAAATCTTTCAGCTTTCAATCCTCTTCTGAGTTTAAGATTTAAATATTTGGCTACTTCGGATAGCCCACTAACTTTCAATCCTCTTCTGAGTTTAAGCATGAGAGCCTGCAAACATTTTTCCTTCACGGATACCTTTCAATCCTCTTCTGAGTTTAAGCAGATAGAAAAGCAATATTATCCGTTATTACAGTTGGAAACTTTCAATCCTCTTCTGAGTTTAAGCCGGCCAAAGAAGAGCCTCAAAAAGTAAGAATAATTACTTTCAATCCTCTTCTGAGTTTAAGCAAAAAATTAAAGAACTATATAATAGAGGTAGGTATGACTTTCAATCCTCTTCTGAGTTTAAGCGAATATAATGCCTTGAATGATTTCGGGCCATGTATCACTTTCAATCCTCTTCTGAGTTTAAGCTGCATGCAACGAGCTAGATAAAAGACTCAAAGAAACTTTCAATCCTCTTCTGAGTTTAAGTTACTTTTTTAGCTAATGCAATAATTATCCGTTGCAGAATCTTTCAATCCTCTTCTGAGTTTAAGCTAGCTAAAGAAGGATTACGATTTTTATTCAAAGTATAACTTTCAATCCTCTTCTGAGTTTAAGCATCCCCACCTCACGGTGAGGATTTCTTGCTTCTTCCACTTTCAATCCTCTTCTGAGTTTAAGCAAAGACTAAAGAAAATATTCTCGATCAGGCCGAAATTCAACTTTCAATCCTCTTCTGAGTTTAAGCAGAATTATACAGAAACGAAAGCAAAGTATTCGTTTTTACCTTTCAATCCTCTTCTGAGTTTAAGCAAGAATTAAAGAACATGACTACTTGTTCATTCTGCAACTTTCAATCCTCTTCTGAGTTTAAGGTAAGTATATTGGTCTGCCTAAAGTTCTGGTTATTTACTTTCAATCCTCTTCTGAGTTTAAGATGGTTTTCGAGTATTTCGGTCTTGATACTAAAATATTCTTTCAATCCTCTTCTGAGTTTAAGGAACTAATCCGACACCAAATCAACAAATTATTTATACATTCTTTCAATCCTCTTCTGAGTTTAAGAAACTCCAGTCGAAATTAGCCTAGAGGCCGCCCAGCCCCGCTTTCAATCCTCTTCTGAGTTTAAGATGATGTTGAAATTCTTTATAATTTGGCTTTGCTCAGCTTTCAATCCTCTTCTGAGTTTAAGCGTATCAAAGATGTAGCTGTTATGATTGTAGATTACTTTCAATCCTCTTCTGAGTTTAAGCGATTCAGGAGGAGCTAGGAATGAAAATCAAAATCATGAACTTTCAATCCTCTTCTGAGTTTAAGCTGAATTAGATCCGAAGTTCCGTGAGCTTTGGAAACCTTTCAATCCTCTTCTGAGTTTAAGGATGCACCTGCTAAACCAATTATATTATTTTGTTGCAACTTTCAATCCTCTTCTGAGTTTAAGCCAATATACGAAGAACAATCCTTACAGTTTAATGGGAACTTTCAATCCTCTTCTGAGTTTAAGTTCTAAAGAGGAAATAGATGAAAATGAAAAGAATTCTCGCTTTCAATCCTCTTCTGAGTTTAAGCTACTGTAGCAGTTGTATTACCAGTTTGATATGGAATCTTTCAATCCTCTTCTGAGTTTAAGTTTATCCTTAGACTTTTTCTTTGACTTAAGTTGTTTTCTTTCAATCCTCTTCTGAGTTTAAGGTTTAATCGAAACACTAAATCAAAAAATACAGCAAACTTTCAATCCTCTTCTGAGTTTAAGTCTTTAATTACACTTATGTAAGGTTCTATATCAATTACTTTCAATCCTCTTCTGAGTTTAAGTTAAACTTGAAATTACAAAGATTAGTATACCAATAAATCTTTCAATCCTCTTCTGAGTTTAAGCGGCAAGACCAAAATGGATAGCAATGGTGAAGAAGTCCTTTCAATCCTCTTCTGAGTTTAAGACTATTTATCCTGAATCTCAATTCTTTCTTGATTCTATAATCTTTCAATCCTCTTCTGAGTTTAAGGGTTTTGGAAGTTATTCATAAACTCATGGAACTTTATCTTTCAATCCTCTTCTGAGTTTAAGGGCTGAAGATCATTGGTTTTAAACAATAGTAACATCTTTCAATCCTCTTCTGAGTTTAAGCGGTTTCGGATTTATTTGAGGATTTGGATGTTATTCACTTTCAATCCTCTTCTGAGTTTAAGTTTAAGAATTATTTAGAATGGTTGGATACTTTGGGCTTTCAATCCTCTTCTGAGTTTAAGGAGCATGTCTTACATCACCTTTTACATATTCAATTCTTTCAATCCTCTTCTGAGTTTAAGTGGGTTTGTTGTAGGAACTGCCCCGTTTATACCTATCTTTCAATCCTCTTCTGAGTTTAAGTTCATCAACATTCTGTCCACGATGTGGTAAGAATTTATACAACTTTCAATCCTCTTCTGAGTTTAAGGGAGCAATAGTTCTTGAACCTCCAAAAGGTATTTTCTTTCAATCCTCTTCTGAGTTTAAGTTATTTTTCCTATTTGCAGTTTTATTTTTTTTAGTAGCTTTCAATCCTCTTCTGAGTTTAAGGTAAGTCATCATGCGTAATAACTATTGCCTTACCTCTTTCAATCCTCTTCTGAGTTTAAGTAATAATAACTTGAAGTTGAAAACGCGGCGGTAAACTTTCAATCCTCTTCTGAGTTTAAGAATAACCTACTCCTGTTGTTAAGACTATTGTTTGTGATCTTTCAATCCTCTTCTGAGTTTAAGGGTATTAAGAATTATATTGAAAATATTGATGGCTGAAAAAGCTTTCAATCCTCTTCTGAGTTTAAGATATTCACTATTGGATAATAGGAAAGGAATTAGGACTTTCAATCCTCTTCTGAGTTTAAGTAATTAACAGGATAAGGCCGGCCAAGAAAAAAGGAATGACCTTTCAATCCTCTTCTGAGTTTAAGTTTTTATTAATATACTCGGTTTATAAACAAACTAACTTTCAATCCTCTTCTGAGTTTAAGCGTTAAAGGATTAGGATTATTGATTTCGTACATATAAACTTTCAATCCTCTTCTGAGTTTAAGGGGCCGATGGTGTAATTGTAAAAAGTAAAGCAGTAAAACTTTCAATCCTCTTCTGAGTTTAAGAAGTTTAAATATTACCTTATTGATTATTAACATATGTTCTTTCAATCCTCTTCTGAGTTTAAGTATTCGTAAGCAATTTCTGGTTTTTCATTAATAGCTTTTCTTTCAATCCTCTTCTGAGTTTAAGGTTGAAATTTGCAAATTTGTAGGTATATTCTAAATATTTCCTTTCAATCCTCTTCTGAGTTTAAGAGGTGATATTCCCCAATTTCCTTTAACAACGGTAAAAACCTTTCAATCCTCTTCTGAGTTTAAGTACACTTCCTACATGGAAATGTTCGATCAACTGTCATACTTTCAATCCTCTTCTGAGTTTAAGAGCTGTTGTTGCCAGAGCTGTAACAAAAACACCTATAACTTTCAATCCTCTTCTGAGTTTAAGGGTAGTAAATACGTTAGCTTACTAAAGCTTATTGTCGAAATCTTTCAATCCTCTTCTGAGTTTAAGTGCTTATTT
>Ga0208662_100786_pt1 | contig 10440 bp, 10 predicted proteins | sample OSPB_host_MetaG_FD_187136 | JGI IMG/M metagenome (GOLD analysis project Ga0208662, IMG submission 187136) | Hot spring microbial mat communities from Yellowstone National Park, Wyoming, USA - OSPB_host_MetaG (SPAdes) (version 2) | ecosystem: Environmental > Aquatic > Thermal springs > Hot... | reverse complement strand
CTGACTTTTTTCGAGATATTCAAATATATAAGCGAAGCCCGTTGCCGTATCTGCACCTAAGGCGAAACCTAGCAATCCCCTGAATGCAGTTAGTTCATAAATGTTGGTTGATAAACCTGCTAATACAGCCATTACTGTGAATAATATCATATTTAAAATGAACATATTTCTCCTGCCTATTCTATCATTTAACCATCCACCTGCTACAGCTCCTATTACAGCTCCTAATTGAATTGAGCCTATTGCAAATGATAGGAGAATATTAGGAACGTTTGGAAAAGTATTCTTTAGGGAAGCTGTTGCGAAGGAGATTGCTGCAAAATCATATGCGTCTAACCATAAGCTGGCTAAGGCAAGTATAACTATATACTTGGCTGTAATGTTTTTAGTGCTTAATACAGTCTCGTATATTTTAGCTATTCCCCTTTCTATATCTTCCCTACTGTAACTGGACATTAGGGACCGTTTAATATTCCCTTTCTATATATTTAAGAGCATATCTTAACTTGTTAAGTATATTTAAGAGCTAAACCTATAACTGCTAATATTAAAACACATATTATAATCATATAATAAAGTTACACCATAAGTACATTATTATCATAAATTGAATTTTTACGTAAATTAAAAATTTCTGCTCTATAAAATCACTACTTCCATAATTTGTTAGGATTCCAGTTTATAAACCCCAGTTAGTAATCTTCAATCATGATAAAAGATGTAAGAAGTTATAAACTGTGTTACGAGGGAATAAATGATGAAAGAGATGCATTAGCTGTAAAGGCATTGGCTGAACATCCTATGGAAATAGTTGTAACTGAAATAGAGACAGAGGATGGTTATATAGGTTATGGAGAATCCTTAGCTTACGGCTGTTCTGATGCTGTAAAAGTAACAATTGATAAGATTCTTAAACCACTGATCCTTAAAGAGGACGAGGAACTAATAGAATATCTCTGGGATAAGATGTATAAGGCTACGTTAAGATTCGGAAGAAGAGGAATAGCGATAGCTGGAATAAGCGGTGTAGATACAGCTCTTTGGGATATAATGGGAAAGAAGACCAGGAAGCCAATATATAAGTTGTTGGGAGGATTTAAGAGGAAAGTTAGGGCTTACATAACTGGAGGTTATTACTCTGAAAAAAAGGATTTGGAAAGGCTTAGGGATGAGATAACTTATTACGTTAAAATGGGGTTCAAAGGGGTTAAGGTAAAAATAGGCGGTAAAACCATGAGAGAGGATTTGGAAAGGCTTAAGGTAGTTAAAGAGGTAGTGGGAGATGAGGTTAATGTTGCAGTAGATGCTAATAACGTTTATACTTTTGAAGAAGCGCTGAAAATGGGTAGGGAGTTAGAGAAAATGGGAATATGGTTTTTTGAAGAACCTATACAGACGGACTATTTAGACTTAAGCGCTAAACTGGCTAAGGCTTTAGAAGTCCCAATTGCGGGATATGAGACTGCTTATACGAGATGGGAATTTTATGAAATTATGAGAAAGGAGGCTGTGGATATAGTTCAGACTGACGTAATGTGGACCGGCGGTATTTCTGAAATGATGAAGATAGGTAACATGGCTAAAGTTATGGGGTATCCTCTAATCCCCCATTATTCAGCTGGTGGGATATCTCTAATAGCTAACCTTCACGTAGCCAGTGCGTTAGGGACTGAATGGATAGAAATGCACTTAAGGAGAAATGATCTGAGGGATAAAATATTTAAGGAGAGCATTGAAATTGAAGACGGACATTTAGTAGTACCGGAAAGGCCTGGATTGGGTTATACTTTAAGAGATGAGGTATTTGAGGAATATAAATGTAAGAGTTAAGCAGTAAAGTTATCTATAAAACTTTTTATAAGCTTATTTGTGGCTCTCCTTAAAGTTTGAAGAGTTGCCGATTTACTTATCCCTAACTCTTCAGATAATTCCTTTAAGTCTATTCTTTTAGGCCAATCAAAGTATCCCAGCTTATAAGCCTTATATAGTATTTCCATTTCTTTACTAGTTAGTAAATTCTTAACAGTAAAAATGTTTTCTCTTTCGTTTATTTTTAGACTATAAGTTTTCTCTTTTAAATCTGGTAAAATTGATTCTTTAAATGTTTTATCATCTATAACTAGTGACCACTTCTCTAACCCCCTAGTTATGTATTCCGAAATATAGTAAGCTCCTTTATTCATGAAAAGTTCACTAATACCACCTCTCATTTTAACAGTCATCAATAATAGGGCTCTAATCTCACTTTTTGTTCTCATAGTCTCAAGAACCTTTATTTTAATAATTCTATTGTTAGATTTGATCTTACTTATCAACTCGTTAAGGAGGAGAGGATCAGCTGCATATACGTCAGCTACTATGTTTTCCTCCAGTTTCTCTAATGAGGGAATTCTAGTAGTCATTATTACTCTTAATTCTTGCTCTGAATACTTATCAGTTAATAATGACCAATCATCGTGAGAGAGGTAAATGGTATAACTCTTTATCACATTTATAATTTTAGTTTCTTAGATTAAATAGCTTTTTGATAGGATTTTAACTTAATTAGACGTAATTATTATAATTAACGAAAATATGGCTTCATACGGTAATTTAAAACTACTTAATTCATACACTAGGTTTTTTAAATAGTATAAGTAACATAAATATGTGGGACAGTATAAATATGTAGGGATAACGGTAAGACATGATGATTGCTGGTCAAATTTTACAACTCCTAATTATTTTGATACACTAATGAACGTTGAGTACGCTAGTTTTAACATTCTTAAAGCGACTAGAGTAGCAATAGTTAGGGGAAGCCAGGACGATAATAGGTTTATGATAAAATCTGCATTAAATAATGATAAAAGTATTATTGACTATGAGATATCCCACCTCATTTCTAATAATAGGTATTCCTTCTATATGATAACCATGTTACAAGACGCCGATAGTACAGTTATAGGGAGGTTAAGGGCTAAGGGAATTTTAATGCTGAACGCTAGTATTAAAGATGGAAAGGAAATTTATGAGATTATAGTGTCTAAGGATACTGAACCTCTCATAACAAATTCCTTAAAAAACGATAGCAGAGTAGAAATTATAAACTTCATTTCAAGTAATTTGAAGGGAGAAACTCTCTTTAAAATGGTATCTAGAAACGTAATGGATATGTTACTGACTGAAAAGGAACAACTGCTTATGAAGAAAGCGAGAGAGTTAGGGTACTTTAATGTACCTAGAAAGAGAAATTTAGAAGAAGTTGCAAAAGAGTTAGGAGTAAGTAAAACGAATATATCACTATCTTTAAGAAACATACTTAAAAAAGTTTCTAATTTAATATATGCTTTTTAAGAACGTAAGCTAATAATATTGCCTACGAACCACTTCACACTGGCTCTCTGATATTATATGTTTAATGTTTTAAAACCAAGATAAGAGATAATACAACATGTTTATGAATTTTTCTCTATTTATCTCATAAACTACATCAACATTTGGTTCCTTTCCTAGAATTCCTAAATAGTCTATTACGGTCATTCCCCTAGTTAAGCAATCACAGTTCTCTACGTCTACATATTGCCTCTCAATTTTCGTAGCTACGCTTTTATCTACGGCTATCGCAGTGGTTATTAAATCAGGATGAGGATTCCCCTTCATTTTTTGCTTAGTCATTGCGTAATTTCTATAATGCGTATAAATATCTATATAAAACTCAGAAAGTTTTGTCTTCATTTTCTTTATCTCCTCCCACTCTTCATTTACAGTATAATTAGTAATCAAATCCCAGCTTACCATTGTTATGTCCATTCCAGAGTTAAATACTATTTTAGCAGCATCTGGATCAACCCAAATATTATATTCGGCAACTGGTGTAATATTACCTCTTCCGTAAATTGTACCACCCATAACCCAAACCTTTTTAATTTTCTCAGCAATGCCCTTATCCTTTAAATAAGCTAAGGCTAAATTAGTTAAAGGAGAGATCGCCAAGAATTCCAGCTCACCTGCAAATCTATCAGCGAGCTCTATTATCGCGTCAACTGCGTGCTTGTTACTGGGTTTAAGTTTAGTAGGCTTTACTATTTTATCCCCTATTCCTCCCTTTCCGTGAACGTTCTCTACGGTTCTATATGATTTAATTATGGGTCTCTGACTACCGGGATAAACTGGAATATCCTTACCTACGAACTCCAATGCCCATAACGCGTTATTTACTTCTTGCTCAAAGCTAATATTACCTTCAACAATCGTAATTCCCTCTACGGAGATCCCGTACCTAAGTAGCATAAAAAGGCTCATTATATCATCTTCCGCAGTATCACAATCTATAATGAAATGTCTCACATATTTCACCCCTTTATTTTTTACACTCCTTAACCAACTTCTCATAAGCGTCTTTTCTATTTGGTCCTCCCACAATTCCGTTCTCCTTAAAGTCTTTTTCACCTATTATTAACCCGTCGGCCTCTCTGCAATATTCCTTAAAATTATCTAATGATATACCACTACCTATGAGAACTGGTAAACTTACCGTAGATTTAACCTTTCTAACTACATCAATCTCCGGTGGGATATTACTTCTATACCCAGACACTATAACAGCGTCAGCCCCACCCCTTTCAGCTAAATCCTGTGCGGCTATTTCAATCGGCAAATTATATAGAGGGTATGCGTGTTTAACGTGAATGTCAGCAGCTATCATAACCTTCGAATTTAGGTATCTCTTTAACCTCAATAAATCCGCAGCTTTACCCTCTATTATACCTTGATCCGTTACGTACGCTCCTATTAAGATGTTACATCTAATGAATTGGGAATTAGTAATATGTGCTATTGAAAAAGCGTCTATACAGCCATTTCTTAAAACGTTTACCCCTACGGCGTCAAAACTGAAGTTCCTTCTTATCTCTCTCGTTATAATGCTCATAGAGGCCACAGTTATTGGGGGTATCTGATCCTTATAAAACGGATAATCTCCTAAGTTCTCCACTATTACGCCATCTACACCGGCTTCTTCCAATTTCTTTCCTTCATTATAAGCGAAATTTATTATTTCCTCTAAGGATAGTTTATTATTTGGAGAGCCAGGTAAAGGGGGTAGGTGAATCATGCCTATTATAAAGGGCTTTCTGCGGAAGAGGTCCGATAGCATATTAATTTACACCTTCTTTAATATATAATAAATAGCCGCTGCTATTAAACTCCCTAACACTTGATAGGGAAAGTATAAGGAAACAATACCGAAGACGTTATAGTAATTTAATAAAACCCCTATTATTAAAGCCATTAACGCCTTTACACTCACCCATTTACTCGGAGTATAGAACGCTTCCATGTCCATTTGTTTAAGCCCAGTGTACCAATCAACTAATAATATGAAAGTAAAGGGAAATATTACATCACCTACTAGCAATAGGAAATTTTCTACATAGTTTAAAATTCCCAATATTGCTAAAATTAAAGAAATAATACCTAATCCTATGGTAGCTAAAGGTTGAGATAACTTATACTTCTTAACCTTTCTGATAAAAGGTTCTATGGAGACTAAAAGATCAGCAACTGCAGGATAAAGGTTCATGGAGTTAGTGTGAATTATAGCCAGAGATGCCCCTATTGCGGCAATTATTACCCATATCGGATCCCCAGGCTTGTAAATAGCGGCTAAGTTCCAATTCCCTGCAGCGCTCTGTGAGATATAACCTAAAATTCCCATTAGCAGAACTGGCAACATAATCCCTAGTCCTGGAGATACGAAGTAAGATATGGATATCTTATCAGAAGGTTTTGCAAACCTAGTCACAGTTGTTATTTTATAAGTCCACGAAAGAATGGAAAATGACAATATGAGATTAATTAGTAAACCCCAATTAATATTAACAGAAGGAGTCATAAGCTTAGAGATGTCAGGATGATAGTAAGAGAAGAGGAAGTACGTTAAAACTGCATAACTTATCAGCAATATTGGGGCGGTATATTTCATGAAGTAATTGAGCCACTTAGCCCCGAAAAGCACTAACACTACTTGTAAAATACCCATTATTATAGCCCAAAAAACGAAAGGCAATCCAGAAACTGCAGTTAAGATCTCAGCACCTACTGCCAAATTAAGCCCGAACCATCCCATATTTACAAAAGTGTATAATATTGAAAGAGCATTAGCGAGATAATATCCAAAAGTTCCCCTAGCTTGAACTAATGCAACTATGGGCTTCTGTCTGCCTATTTCTGAGAAAAGCCCTGCGGGTATTATTCCTATTAATGTAGATAATGCTATAATTATTATAAAATAAGGTATACCTACGCCATAAAGTAAATAACCAGCTAGCGGAGTTGCGGCGGAAGCACTAGCCATAGCCCAAAATACGAAAAGATCCATTTGGGTTAACCTTCTTAACTTTAAAGGTACTGGAGAAATACCGATCGTCTCTATTTCTTTACCAATTCTCCCCAATCCCTCAATCCCACTTTCCTCGTCTTCCCTAGCCATATCTATCATATCTAAAAATGAATAAGTAAATATAAAATGGTTTGTATAGTAGTAAAAGGTAAGATTATAGAGGAAGAAACAATTAGCGTATTACTTAACCCAGATATTTAAATTTTTGATTTTACATGTAAAGAGTAGGACTTTTATCACGACCTTAATATAGGTGATAGTATGAGTAGAATTGCAATTATAACTGGGGCTGGAAGCGGGATAGGTTACGCTACTTCAGTTAAACTGGCATCAAAAGGCTATATAGTAGTAATGGGAGATATTAGAGATGACATTCAAGAGAAGGCTAAGGAGGTAGAAGCTAAGACTAAGGGTAAAGCGATAGGATTAAAGGTAAACGTAGCCGATTGGAGCTCCTGCAGGGAATTTTACGAGAGTGCCCTTAAAATTCTGGGAGTTGATCACGTAGATATACTCGTAAATAATGCTGGGATAATTAGGGACGCATTATTCGTAAAAATGACCCCAGAGCAGTGGGATGAGGTAATAAAGGTTCACTTATACGGTACGTTTAACATGACCAAGCAAGTAGTTGAGGGAATGATAAAGTATAATTGGGGAAGGATAATTAATATGTCATCAGCTAGTTGGCAAGGAAATATAGGCCAGGCTAATTACGCGGCCGCTAAGGCCGGAATTATAGGCTTTACTAAGACTTTAGCCAGAGAATTGGGGAAGTATAATATAACGGTTAACGCAATAGTCCCTGGATTTATTGATACGCCAATGACAGCTAGCGTCCCTGAGAAGGTTAGAAACATGATAATAGATAGGATACCTATGAAGAGAATGGGAACTCCGGAAGAAGTGGCAAATATAATAGCCTTTCTATCTTCTGAAGAAGCATCTTACATTAACGGTGCAGTCATAGAGGTTACCGGAGGGTTAGTCCTATGATAGTTAAGGGAAATGAGTTGGAAGCTATAAAATCGCCTAGGCCACAGAGCGAGATATTAGCACCTAGGGATGAGATAGCAATAGACTACTTCGGAACAAAAATTTCCTACAGAGAACTTTACTCAATGGTTAAAAGTGTGTCATCTCAGTTGGAAATTAAGAAAGGAGATGTCGTGATGCTATCCATGCAAAATATTCCTCAGTTCATAATAACTGAGTACGCAATATGGAAAAAGGGAGGAATAGTTTTGCCTGTAAATCCTTCGTATTCAGAGAGGGAATTGGAATATTTAGTAAAAGATTCTGGAGCTAAGTTAATGATAGCCTCGTGCGAATCTAACGTACCTAAAGGAATAAAAGTCATTAGAACTAATCCGAACACGTTCCATGAAATACCCAGCGAATTAAGAGAAAAGTGGAAGATTAGCGACTGTGAGGAGGAATTAGATTTTAAATCGTTATCCAGTCCAGAAGAGGTTAAGGTCAATCCTGATGATTTAGCCCTATTAGTTTACACTTCCGGAACTACTGGCGTCCCCAAAGGAGTTCCAATAACTCATAGTAATATTTTCGCATCTTCCGTAATTTACAGAGAGTGGTTTAAGTTTACAGATAAGGATAAGGTTTTAGGAATAGCTCCCTTCTTTCACATAACGGGGCAAATATTTCACATAACCACCGCAATTCTTTCCGGAAGTCAGATAGTAACATCTTTCAGGTTTGACCCAGTTATCGCTTTAAGTGACGTTGAGGAAAAGAAGACAACGGTAACAATGGCAGTAGCTACTGCGTATAGGGCTATGCTTAACGCTTATTCAGGCGAGGATTTATCCAGTATGAGACTTTGGTCCTCTGGCGGTATGGCTATGCCAAGAGCTTTAGAACTTGAGTGGAGAAATAAAGTAGGGCAGTGGATTTATATGGCCTGGGGATTAACTGAGACCACATCTCCTGCTACCCTATGGCCTTATCCATATATTGGAGAATTACCGGTAGACCCAGAGTATAATATAGTTAGCTCTGGCGTTCCCGTTTATAATACGGAAATTATGTTAGCTGAGGATGGGGAACTGTTAGTTAGAGGCCCTCAAGTGGTTAAAGGGTATTGGAAAATGCCTCCATTTAAAGATGGCTGGTTACCCACGGGAGATATAGGAAAGATAATTAACGGGTGGGTTTACATAATAGATAGAAAAAAGGATATAATAAACGCTTCAGGCTTTAAAGTAATGCCGAGAGAAGTTGAGGAAGTAATTTACATGCATCCTGCAGTAGATGAAGTAGCTGTTGTGGGATTAGCTGATGAGTACAGAGGGGAGACCGTTGCTGCTTTCGTAAAGGTTAAGGAAGGTTATGAAGAGAATGAGAAGTTAAAGGAGGAGATAATTTCTCTGTGTAGAAGGAATCTCGCCCCATATAAAGTGCCAAAAATAATTAATTTCGTTAAGGAGATACCTAAAACACCTTCAGGGAAAATAATGAGGAGGGCGTTTAGAGGTGAAAAGTAGAATAGTGGGCTTTTCCGGGATGACCTTTAAGAAATACGAGGGTTCAACTTTTCAATTGCTCTCCGAGGTAGTAAGCAAAGCAATGGAGATGGCTTCGATCAGTTCAAGGGAAATAGACGGTTTACTTTTCACAATACTACCTGGGACTTTTGACGGTAAGGCTAACGTTCACTTCCCTTCTTTTCAATTATCTTCTTTTTTGGGAATAAAGCCTAAATATATTGACGTAATAGATTACGGAGGACCTTCAGCCCTTACCATGATTTATAGGGCTTTTAAATTAATAGAAGCTGGGGAAATAGAAACTGCCTTATGCGTTGTTGGGGGTAAGGGTTCGTTTTTAAGGGAGAATAAGGCAACTGCAGATTCCGTGGACAAATTTTACAACATAAGTTTAACGCCGTTTGACGAATTCTTTAGAGTTTACGAGGATATGAATCCAGTAACGGATTACGCTTTAGTAGCTAAGAGGCACGGAAAACTTTTCGGAACGACTGATGAACAAAGGGCGATGATAGCGGTAAATCAGAGGAAAAACGCCATGGATAACGATAAGGCTATTTACAAAAACCCTATAACAGTTAAAGACGTATTATCCTCAAGAATGGTCAGCGATCCTTTAAGGTTACTTGAAATAGTATATCCGGTAGATGGATTCCACGCCTTTATTGTAAGTAAACATCAGAGGAACTCTAATTTAAGGCCCATAAGAATAGACTTTTACGGTGAGGCTCATTGGACTGAAATGCCCACGGAATGGAAGGATATAGTTTACACCCCTACGGTAGAGAGTAGCAAGGGGGTTAAATTAGAGAAAATAGACGCTTATGAGCTTTATGACTCCTTTACTATAACTGTACTCTTAGAAATAGAGGATATTGGGCTGGCTGAGAAGGGAAAGGGAGGGAAGTTCGTGGAGACTACAGATATAACATATAGAGGGGAAATACCCATAAACACAGGAGGAGGTTCGCTAAATGTAGGACAGCCGGCTTATATGAGTGGTGGTGTTATTTTAGAGGAGGCTTTACTTCAGTTAAACGACATGGCTAGGGGTCATCAAGTGAAGGGGGCTAATAGGGTTTTAGTGAACGGCATAGGGGGATGGAATAGGGGTCACGCGGTTACTATAGTTTTGGAAGGTGAGTAAGATGTTTGATAAGATAAAAGAGAAGTATTTAAGTCTCATGGAGAAGGAGAGACTTCCTTACATTAAGTGCAAGTCCTGCGGTCACGTTTTCTTTTACCCTAGAGATTTCTGTCCTAGATGCAATTCTAGGGATTTAGAAGTTAAAATAAGTGAAGGGAAGGGTAAGGTATTTTCATTTACTAAATTTCAAGGTAAAAAGGGTGAAACTATTTACGGAATTGTGGAATTGGATGAAGGGTTTAGAATGTATACTAACATTTTTGGTGATGTAGACATAGGTGATGAGGTTGTTGTAACTTTTATAAACGACAGTGGTAGAAAAATACCAGTATTCAAAAAGAAATAGTAAATTAATAGCTAATATAAATAATTTTTGTTTTAAAAACAATAAATCTTTCTTCTTT
>Ga0208662_100785_pt1 | contig 10443 bp, 15 predicted proteins | sample OSPB_host_MetaG_FD_187136 | JGI IMG/M metagenome (GOLD analysis project Ga0208662, IMG submission 187136) | Hot spring microbial mat communities from Yellowstone National Park, Wyoming, USA - OSPB_host_MetaG (SPAdes) (version 2) | ecosystem: Environmental > Aquatic > Thermal springs > Hot... | reverse complement strand
TACTCAGGACTTCTTTAATTTCCTTCGCCTCCTTCTCTAGCTCTTTAGCTTTAGCCTTCTTTACTTCATTTACTAAAGCTCTCCTTATAACTTCTGCCTCGTCGATGTTATATTTTTCCAACTCCTCTTTCAGCTCTTCTGGAATCCTTACCGAGATTACTACGCTCTTGCCCATAATTTAATATTGTCGTGTGAAGTTAAATAGTTTACTTTTTGTAAACACAGCTTCTTGTATACAATAGCTCATTCAACACATTCAACTCCAAACTGAAGGTAGTACTCTCTACTTCGAGTGCTACTTCACTGAATACGCTGAATGACGATTTTCCATCTAGCTCACAGTAAGATTTCACACTTCTAACACAGTTGGTGATAAATGTGACGTTAATTACACGCCAGTATTAGTTCAGGTAGGTTTTGAGTGACCTTTTTATACAGCGATAATCCTAGCGACCCTTAAGGCTAGTAGACCGGCAATAGTGCTTATCACTGCGTCCCCTGCCATATACGTTACAAACAAGTATAAGACCCTCTCTTGGTTAGGTGTGAAGCCGAAAACTAAGGGTGCTATGAACCCGTAGGTAAAGAACGGGTGGACGAAGGAGAAAGCAAAACCTAGCAGTAGCCCCTCTACAATTGCACTTAGGTTCTGTTTAAACTTGTCGCTATTTAAGATACCAAATAAGTTGCCCTTTGTGATGAATATAGCGACGTCCATGAATAAACCGTAGGTCAAAGCGTCCTCAATGAGCCATAAGGGTTCTCCCCTGAAGCCAAAGTGTATGAAATCGCTTATCAAGTCGTAGACAGTGAACACAGCTATTCCGCTCCCTACTTTTCTCACTAAAGCGACTACGATAAATGACGTAATAATTCTGAACCATACTGGAGGGTTAATAAGTGGGTAAATTCCGTTCGGTAAAAATATCATATCGCCTAAAATGTGATCTGCAGTCGCTACAAAAGCTCCTCCTATACCGATATAAACTAAGTCAATCGTAGAAAACTTAGGCTTAGCTTTCCAGATAATTAAAAACGCTATTACAGCAGCTGCAGTGAAGTAACCTAAAACTATCGGTAATGGTGTTATTCCAGGCTTAAGGGAGATCATTTCTTTCCCCTCCTCATTAACAATAACAAACCGACCGCGACGATAATCACAGCGACTGCAATAATTATCTCATAGGGCAGTATGGAAGGTGAATGTGGCGTAGTCGTAGTAAAAGACGTTTGTGGTGCGGGAGGTGAGAAGTATGATACTTCATTAGATGCATAATCCATAACATATATCATGTGATTTTGAGGGTCGTAAACTATGCCGTTAGGTGCGTTTCCTACGGTCACTAAATCAACTATACCACCATTTTTAGGATCTATTAATGCCACCTGGTCATTATGATGTGCTAAGGATATTGCAACTAAACCATCATAAGGAATGTATATCATTTGTGAGTATCCGTTAATCCAGCTATCGCTGACCGGTAACGTCGTTACAGCTTCAACTTTGCCAGAACTTGCGTTCAAGAAGAACACTTGTTGGTCATTAGTGGCTACAGCTATTTCATCTGGTGGTACGAAAGTCATTGTTTCCATCCCGCTCTCATTTAATGTAAAATTGTATACTATCTTGAAGCTGGAAAGTGATATTCCGTAGATCTCATTTGTGGCGAAGCTCCCCACGTATAATACGTTTGTGTAATTATCGTAAGCCAGACCTTGAGGGGACTGCATTACTGTTACATTGCTTACTACGCCGTTCTTGATAAAGTAGATTAAATTACCGCTAGAAGCTGTGACTATAACTTATCCGTCAGCAGAGCAAATTTCAGGAAATTTGCCTATTTTAGGTAATTTAAACACATTTACAACATTCCCATCGCTATTGATTTCGACTACTGGACCTTTTTGATAGACAATGTAAAAGTCACCGTCACACCCAGTTATCTTAAACGGGACGGCCGGTGAATATGAGGGTAAGCTTATAGTCCTAACTACAGTGTTATTTGATATTATTTGCAGTTGATTAGCGCTTTGGGCTATTACATATATGTATTGATTGAAATACATTCCGTATGAAGGGCCCGATGAAGTACTTATATTTGATACTGTTATAGTAGAAGCTACTACCAGAAATGAGGTGAAAAGAAGAAAGACGTTAACTATAAATTGCCTCTAGAATATTTAACTTTACAAGGAAATGAGGTGAAAAGAAGAAAGACTGAAAACACTTTAATTCTTCTTATTGAGCTCATACTAAAATATGGGTGATTAGATATATTTAAACTTACTCATATTTGTTACAATAGTTAAGGGTAGAAGAGCCTTCCATAATGAGTAGGGAGTCGGACTCTATCCTGAAATGCTTCAATATAATGCATTACAGACATTGGGAGGTTAGACGGAAAGCTTCGCCAAGGATAGTCCCGTGTTTAAATATGAGTTCTTCCATTTTTCTCTTAGTGACGCTACTCCCCCAGCTCGACTGTGGGAGGGATAAGCAGTTTCAAAGGGACTAGAGCTAGGCGATGATCCTTCTTGACTGCGAATCGATGGTGGAACGATGACCCTCACTGTCATGGGACAGACGTAGTTTACTATTTCTTGCTAGGAATTCTACAAGAGGACTGTAAATCTTAAATTGCTAGTTATTTTTGATTATTTCAAAATATCGTATTGATTAGTTTTGCATAAGTGGTAAAATTAAATAGGATAAGTTATGCTAGGGTAAGCACTACTCCTTATAACTAAGATGTCACCAAGCACTTTTGAGTATTAAATATTAGCCAGTTAAGAATTTGTTCATAAAAATCGAGAAAAGCAAAATCATCCTAACTGCTTTTCCACATTTTCAATACAATCGCACTTTCCATCAGTATAACTTACACAAATATCGTCTCCGCATTTCCAAAGGAACGTCACGTTCTGCTCAAAACCGCCGTGAGCTATTAGATTCCTTTTATCCGCTGAGCATATGCTAGGCAAGTTAGTGCTAAGGATTTTCGCGTAAAGCGTTGGAGAGTTAGGAATTTCATTCTTTTTATCCTCTATTCTGCTAATTTCGTTTAAAATAACATATTTTACTGAGTCTGAAGTTGAATAATTATCAGCCATTCTGCGAATTTCACTTATTTTATTACTACCTTGAGCTATATGATTAGAAACCTTAAGTAACGAATGTATATAACTTATCTCAATAGGAATATTTTCGTCGTAAATTACTTTGCCATTCTCAAAATTTAACTGTACCGCGAAGTTGTTGAAGTCTAATTTTCCGAGAATGTTCTCTACAACGTTCAAACAGCTATTAATCTCGTTCTTCTTTAATATTAAATAGAGGAATATTCCAGCGGATAAGGCATTAACGATGTAGTAAATGAAATCTGCATTACATGAGCTAGTATTTACATTCTCTGAGTTTGCTTTATTACGTATCACTTTAAACACCTTATTTTTTATTACGTTTTTGCTCTCACTTGAAAGGAAAGGCGACAAAATTGACGATAAAGCTTGTCTCACAGTAATTTTCTCAGAGTATATATCATCTATTGCATAAGGACCTTGATTACCTTTAGTTACGGGTTCAGAATTATATATTGTTAAATTGACTCCGTTCTTATTGTTTTCCACGATGTAAGTATATGTAGCAAGCCTTATTGCGTCTGTGGCCAACAAAGGCATGTAGTTTATTCCGTGAGTAATATCTATGTAAATTTCGTCCGGTTTATTATCTTCAAGGATTTTTAACGAATTAAAGTATATGAAATTGAAATAAAGGGTGTTTTTCCTATCCTTTTGAATGAACCTCGTACCGTAAATGTTTGGAGCAATTAATAGGTCGAATTCATTACCCAGCTTTTGAGCCACTTTTTGTGTTACAGAATCTTTACAACATTTATAATCATTACAGTTAGTATCACACAAGCTTAGCCCGGCGTAAACTACTAATTTATCAATTTTCAATGCTTGAGATATTGCAATAAAGGAAGCGTTAGTATTATATGGCCCTTTCCCATTTACTAAATACTCTACGCTAACGTACCCTGAAGGATCTCCTATAGGTGCAAAAAGAATCTTCATGAAGTAAAATAGCAAAAATCCTTTTAAAATATTTTCCGATCATGCTTTCTAACGAACTTAATTTGTTTTTCTTTGTCTGCGATCCTTGTAGCGAGAACTGCTATTGATAACGATATTTTACCATCCTCTAACAATTTCTTTACTTCATCTGGAAGCTTTAATGCTACTGCGATCCTTTGAGATACCCATGCAGTGCTCTTACCTAACTTCTTTGCAACATCGGTTTCCGATAAACCGTAATTGTTTATCAGTTTTAAGATAGCTTGTGCTTCATCTATGGGATCCATCTGTTTCCTCTGAATGTTGTTCGTTATTGAATATACTAAAGCGTCAACGTCATTTAAGTTAACGATATTGGCTTCTATGTCTTTCCATCCTAATTTTTTAGCAGCGGCATATCTATGTAAACCATCTATTATTTCATATTTACCGTCTTTTGCAGGCCTTACTATTATCGGTGTTAAAAGCCCAATTTCCTTCATACTCTCTTTTAACTCGTTTACAAATTCGTCATCAATTTTTATCCTAGCAAGAATTTTATCGTTAATAATTATGGAATCAAGAGGTATTCTCATTCTTATTCACTCTCCTAAATTTCACGGTTAAAACATCATTATATAACGAGAACTCCTCAATCTTAACGTATTCCCAATTATCGGGTATAATTGAGCCTAAAGATAGTTGTTTTGAATTACCTATTTTTCTAACTTTTAAGATACGCATAAATATTTTTAGGTAGATGACTTTATAGCTATTTTTGTTTATAGTAAAGTATTACTATTAGGGATTTCTTTATTATTTTCCCAGTCAACTGGGCATTTATATTTAAACTTTTTGCATAAAGCTTATATATGTGTTCCCAATTGACTGGGAATGAAATGCTTAACTTATATGAAATAGTTAACAAAATGTTAAATGAACATGAGAAAGCTATGCTCAAAATAATATATTCTAAGAACGGTTTAAGTACAAAGGAGATATTGGAGTCATTTGGCTCCCATACTTTAGGATATAAGGCTCTTAATGGGCTTGAAGAAAAAGGTTTAATAATAAGAGTGAAAGGAAAACAAAGAACGCTAAATATATTTTTAACAGATTATGGTAAGATGGTTTATCAGTTATTATATGCAGACGAACGCAAACAACATGAAAACCAAAGCCTAAAAAGCGAACAACTTACAAAACCTAAAATAACATGGATATCGATAGATAATGAAAAGTATATAACTGGTGACGGTTTCTTTAAATGTTATGAGTGGTGCGAAAGCCAGGGAAAGCATAAGGATGATTTTGATAAATGTATAAAGAAATGTGTTGGAATCTAATTTTTATTTCTCAGTCATCATACATTATTATTTACTACTACTAAGAGTTCTGAGAATGAAAAACAGAAGAGTGAAAGCTTAAGGCCCAAGGTAAAAAGAAGTGCGTAAGGCCTTCTTTCTTTTCATATTTTTCTAAAAATAAAAGTAAAAATCCAATTAGCTATAATTTAGCGTAAAATTAGCCTAAGTAAAAATCGTAAAATTGAAAGTAAAGTGAAAGTAAGGACAGAGCCGAAAGTTTGAGTAAAAATTCTTGTCAAAGTCCCAGTAGTAGTTATATATACTATATCTCTTTTTAGAGAAGTTTCTATTTTTCTAAGTAAACTGTAGAGTTATTATGAAGAATTACTTTGTTTTTACTTTGAGTTTTTACAAATTAAACTGGGGAGTTTACGCTAGTTAGAACTTTTATTACAAAGAAGAGAAAAATTAGACAGAGAATGAGCTTCAGTTCACTCAGAGTAATGCTTTAGATAACCTGACCTTCTTTGCTGCCACAGAAGAAGGCCACAAGTAGAGTATGCCTATATTAGATAGAGATAGAATCGCCCTGGCCACCTCTTCCACTTCTACCTTTATTGCCTTGGAGATAAGTTCGGCTATATTACCCTCCAGTCCGCCTTCTAAGTATGATCGTCCGGTTCTTTTCATATACTGTTATTATTAGTATCTGTATTGCTGGCTCGTATCTCTTGTGTACTTTGCAGTAGTATACTTGTGTTGCGTTTCTTGATACTGGTATTGCTCTTGCGTATTGTTTATGATCGTGTGTGTCGTCTATTATGAGTATGACTGGGTGGTCTTTTACTATGTTTTTTACTGCTTTCATTAGGTTTGCTATCTTGTCTAAGTTTTTGAGTAGTGTCATGTAGTCCATGTTCATCTCTTGTGATATTTCGTATGCTCCCTTGCCTATTATTCCTCCTAGTAGTAGTCTTATTGCACTGTCTTTTCTTATGTCCTCTAGTGGGGCAAGTGCAGCATATATTGCATCATTTAAAGCTTGGTAATACGCATCGTTGCTGAGGTTTTTATTCACACGATATTTTCTAGGGATGTTTTTAAAAAGTTTTCAAGCTTCCCTCAGACTACAAGGATTTTCCAATAAATGCTATTGGAGGTTAATTTACGGTAGGAGAAAAGTAGGAAAAACATATCTTGTTACTAAATGTATTAATTTTGATGAGTATTATCTGATTTCTCGAACCTTATCCGTACTCCACGAAAACAATGAACTCTCTTTAGATGAAGGGGTAAATAAAGTCATATTATCATTAAAAGAGGGGAAAACAGTCGTACTGGATAAATTTCAGAGGTTACCAGAAAACTATTTAGACCTATTGTCTACTGTTTATCCTAAGGGAACTTTAATACTTCTTGCAAGTTCCTTAAGGGTAATTAATAAAGTTATAGGTAGTAATAGTCCACTTTTAGGTCAAGTAATACCCTATAAAATGGGAATAATCAAATACAGTGATACATTGGGGTTTGGGCTTCATAGGATTTCATAATATTTAATATCAAACCTCAGCCCTTGGGCTTCACCAGAGTAACGGAGCATTGCCCCACTCATCCTCCTCCACCCCTTTAGCGGGATAACCCCAACCCACCTACTCCCACTGGGAGTAAGAAAGAGGTGGGGAAACCCGCACATCTTGAGGTAAATATTGAGAGATGCGTTTAGTTGCCTATCTAGAGTGAACCCACACCTCTCGCACTTGAAAATCCTGCCGACCTTTCGGGAAACCCATCCACATCTAGGGCAGGACTTAGATGTAAGGTGTGGGTTAACCTCCTTAACGAAAGAACCGTATAAGGGAACCTTGTACTTTAGCACACGGTGAATTGTCCTCCACACAGTCCTTGAAATCTTCTTAGACAGCTTGTCATCAGCATCCTCAAACATCTCTTGCCTATTCAACTTCTCAACAGCAAACATAGTGAGAGGATACATCTCCAGCAACTTATTCACGAACTTGTGAACATAATCCAGCACGCGATTCCTCTCCCTATGAGAATACTTCTCCATTAACACCTTCCCCTTCCTACCGTGCTTTGAAGCAAAAGACTGTATTCTACCCCTCTTCAACTCCATACTGTACTTCAAACTATACAACTCCTTCAAGGAAAATGTAACAAACTTCTCCCCATCGTAAGCGTCCAGAGTATAGAGGTTACTATCTATTGAGAGAAAGTCTAGAGCTTTCTGTAGTAGGTGTTTGTAGTTCTCTAGTAATATCTTGCTCTCCTCCTTCTTATTATTCTTTAGGGAGTAAGTTAGGTAGACGTATTCCTCCTGTGGTTGGAATGATTTAAGCCTTAATTTCCTCAACGTACTTCTTCACCTTCTCATGGTTCCTCATTCCGTAGAGTTTTCCGCTGAATGATACTAATATAGAGATTAAGTCTTCTATTAGCTCTTGTTCTGGTGTTTTGTCCTCTTTGTTTAACGCTACTATCTCACAGTTGTGTGTTTTGCATGTTTCCTCAAGTGTTTCGAAGCTGAATCTTACTAGTCTGTCGGGATAAGCTACAACAACTTTTGATACTTCGTTGTTTAGTATCATTCTTAACAACTTGATGAATCCTTTTCTCTTCATGTTTAATCCAGATCCCATGTCTGTTATTACTTGGTCGTATTCTTTAACGTTCTCCTCTAGGTATTTAACCTGGTTTATCAAGTCGTCTTTCTGCGTATTTGATGATACTCTTGCGTATAATATTACTTTTCTCTTCCTAACAATCCCCATTAACTTCTCTACGTCCTCTTCTCTGAATCTCCACTTCCCGCTCTGTAATACTACTGGTTTTATGTAGTCTTTCTTTACATATTCTCTAAGTGTTGCATAGGATATTCCTAGGCGTTGGCACACTTCTTTAGGTCTTAGAATTGTATAAAAGTTTATGATGAAATAATATAAACTTTACGGTTTATCTGAAACTGCTAACAACGGCTAGAAACTTATTAGATTTATTAGGGACATATTCATAAGGTTTGAGAGTGATAGAATGTGAGCTTAATAAAAATGCCTTATTACATTTAAGACTAGTTTGTAACTAAATAATAATATTTTCAGTTAAAATTATTATTTCAAAATAGATGATAAATATAATTTAATTAGCATTAGTATAAGAAATAATTTATACCCATAAAGGGAGTGCATTTATTACATTAAAGATTTTTAAGCGTAAAATAGAATACTCATCTATGAGTAATTCATTAGAGAGGTATGCTGAATTCCTTGAGGATTATGCGAAATACTTACTTAATAATAAACCTATTATCGATATTCCTTTATCTCCACAGGAACTAATTGATGAAGCTTCTAGGATTAGAGCTAAACTAAAAGTAAGGTCAGAAAAAGGTAAAATCGTAATAAATCTAAATGAAGGTGAGGCTATTTATTTTATAAAATTCTTGGGAGAGGTTGTGTTTTCCTTTGATAAGCTCTATAGACCATTAAAGATAGAAATAGAGATAAAAGAATGTATTGATGAGTCTATTTTTAACGAAAGTCAAAAGAAGTACAAGTCAATAAAATATGACAACGGTTTTATTGAAGTGCTTTTGGCAAAAGGTGATGTCGAACATTGGGCGCACATTGAGGGAGAGGTTGTGTTTTCCTTTGATAAGCTCTATAGACCATTAAAGATAGAAATAGAGATAAAAGATTTAATGGATAATGAGAAAGTATTAAAAAGTGCTGATCTTATCTGATCATGCTAAAAAACATTTGGAAGATATTAAGCGGTATTTAAGTAAATTTAATGATCCAATAGATCCCTTAAGTAATGAAGTATTAACATTTTTAGAAAGAGTAAAAGGAATTCCTCAAACTCCTAATTTACGCCTAGGCGAATCAGAAAGATGGAGAATAGTTCTTCACTTTAGATCTTGTGCGAAAATAAGATATGTAATAGCTAAAAGGAGCAGTGAGTTAATTTTAGTAACAGTACATCCAGATCCAGATACTCAAAACTATATAGAAATATGATGTTAAAATAGAATTCTGACCTAAATAATGTCACATACTATAATTTCTATTCTTCTTCAAATATCTTCTTTACTTTCTTATCTGCAATATAAACTAGAAATGTCTTTATCTTCATATACTTAATATACTTATACTTGATCGAAAATAACTTTTCCTTAACAAGAATCTTATCTGTTCTCTTATTTGCTATAGCCTTTTTCACAATAACTGCAAGTGGATTAAAGGTGAGTTATAACTCATGCTAACAAAAGAGAGTATAGGGAGTTTGCCAAAAAGTTTGGTTATGATACTATGAAAAAAGCAGGAGGATAGTTAAAATTTGTAATCATTTAACATAGACGTTAATTTCGTTTTTATTCCAAATAAATATTAAAAAGTCTGTAACATCGTGTTGGAAGGATTTCTATTCCTTAATAAAACTACACGCGATCTATAGTTATATATTTACGGTTTTAAATAAAATATTCTTTACATGATCGAATACAGCTGTGAGTGTGGTGATAGTGTCGTCACTTGCTTATTTATATTTCTATAATCTTTAGACTTTATATAATATTCGAATTTATTGTTAATTCTTTATGTATAGAATCAACGTTTAATAAATTTATACCCTAATGACGACACTATCTCCACACTCGAGATTTTGATAGTAGGACTGTAAAGATGAAGGACATCGTAAAGGCTCAAATAATTGATGCAGAGAAGGGTCTAATAAAGGTGGTAGTGGAGAAAGGCTCAAAGAGGATAATGGGAGTTCATGTAATGGCTGAGAACGCTGCAGAATTCATAGGCGAAGCAGCATTGGCAATAAAGCATAGGATGACGATAGATGATATTATAGATACAGCTCACGTGTTTCCTACAGTGGCAGAATCGTTAAGGATAGTTGCTTTAGCGTTTTATAAGGATGTGGAAAAGTTAAGTTGCTGCGTTTAATCAAGTATATCTTCGAAACAACTTAAAATACTTTTTATAGGGATAAAATAACTTCGATTTAATGTAGAAATTCCTAGTTAGAGAAAACCATAAAACATAGCTATTTTTAA
>Ga0208662_100779_pt1 | contig 10494 bp, 8 predicted proteins | sample OSPB_host_MetaG_FD_187136 | JGI IMG/M metagenome (GOLD analysis project Ga0208662, IMG submission 187136) | Hot spring microbial mat communities from Yellowstone National Park, Wyoming, USA - OSPB_host_MetaG (SPAdes) (version 2) | ecosystem: Environmental > Aquatic > Thermal springs > Hot (42-90C)... | reverse complement strand
TGGAACGCCGACGAGATAGTGGACACATTAAAGGACATCTTTGAGAGGGACGGCGTCAAGGTGCTGGAGGTGCTGTATGAGCCCACGGAGGCGGCCAGGAGGGTCTTCGCGGTCTGGGGCGTCTACAAGGGCAAGGAGATAATGGCGTACGTAGAGGGGGAGCTGAAGGGGGACAGGTACGTCACCTCGAAGGTGACGGTGTACCGCTACAGGAACGTGATACCGTGGGGCGTCATAAGGGAGTACTTCGTGCCGATATACAAGGACAGGAAGGCGATAGAGGAGGCTAAGAGGCTGGGGGAGGTGACCGTCTAGCATGTCATACTCATGGTCAGGCTCGACGGGCAGGCGAATCCTGGGCTTCAGCGTAATGGCCATAGCGATAGGCGGCCTAATAATCCTTTTTTTCGCCTATGTTGTCTTCAACTACTTCTCGGGCGCCATGAATACGCTTAACGCCACGGTGATCGGAGGGGGAAGCCAGGTGATCGGTAACGTCAGCAGTGCGCTTCAGCAGACCTTCAACGTAAGCTACAGCGACCCGTTCACGTCGACGGTGCTCGGCTACCTTAAGCCAGTGACGTACTTCCTGTTCGCGGTCGTGACTAACGAGAGGCTGTTCTTCACGCTCGTGGCCGTAGACCTAATACTTATTGCCTTCGACGTCACGTGGATTGAGGAGAGCGAGGAGTGAGAGCGTGAGGGGGGCGGCGCGGCGGAGGGCCCTGGCAGTAACGGTGGCGGCGGTTGCCCTGGCGGCCCTGCTTATACCGTTACTGGCTGGTAGGGCGACCTCGGCGGCGCCGCTTGCGTACGTATACAACGAGTCGCAGGGGCTCAGGGCCGCCGCCGTGCTGTCTCAGCCCACGTACCTCCCTGGGAAGTCGGTAGGGCTTGTAAACAGTGTGGAGTCAACGTCATGGAAAGTGTTACCTTACTGGCAGAACGGTGAACTTGTGGTGAACAGTACTGGTTATCCATCCGTAGCCATAACAGTGACCAACTCGCAATCAATCGCTACTCCAGCACCTTTCGACCAATTCTTAAACATAACAATGTCACAAATAGCCTCAGCTTTAGGTTCCACTATTGCATCTCAGTTGTGGCAACAAGCGATGTCGTACCACTTCCTTAATTTATTATTTAAACAAAACAATCAGACGCTTTACGCATGGATACAAAATTACACTTCTTCATGGGTGGCGGTGTGGGTAAAACTACCTGAAGGTATACCTGCGTCATCTTCAGTAACAATAGACATCTACTTCACTAATTCTATCCAATATCCTTATACTGGAATTGCACCTCTACTTACTTCTGTATATGGACAATATGATAATGGCGAAAATGTATTTTTATTTTATGATAATTTTGCTGGAACAAGTTTAAATACAAGTAAATGGGAAGAGGGATATAACTCAGGAGGAAGCATTACTGTTAATAATGGAGTAACAATAAGTTATACCTCTTCTTCTAAAGGCGGTGCTTGGATTATTTCAAATTATAATTTTACACAATCTCAAGGTGTTGTTTGGTATGCCTTAATGAATTTTTATGGAACAAGTAATTTTCAAGATGTGAGAATTAGAACATATTTTTGGAACGCTTCATATGAAGTAACTGGCGATAGCAATAATGGAAACTGGAGAGTTATTTTAGGTGCTGGTGATTATGGATACTTTACGGATGAGGATGTTGGTGCAGATACTACTCAACTTTATTGGTATCCTTCTGGAGAGACTTCAACAGCATTACCTCCATCAACTTCTCAAAATGATTATAATATTCTTATGATACAAATACTAAATTCTACTGGTTTAACATGGGAAACTTATACAATAACTAATAATGGTATATCTCTATTTAAATCTTATAATCAGAGCGGTTCAGTTTCTGGTAGTTTTAGAATACTCTTTGAAGCTTCTCAGGACGGAGCTGGCAGTGCTAGTATTGTTATACATATAGCATATACTTTCTTAGCAACAGCCCCCCCAAATGGAGTTATGCCATCTATAACTGCCGTAACACCTGTAGGTGGTCAGTACATTGCTTGGAGATATTCACCAATAAGTAACATCATTAACATCACCATTCATGTGTCATCGTTTCCATCTAGAAATAGTAGCTCTGGTATTGCCGTTTACTCGCCTAACATAGGAGACCAGGAAAATGACGGTAATACTAGTTTTTACACGTTATTTGTTGACTTCTACGGTGGTGTGATATACTTCCACTCCCCAACATCTAGTTGGGTACAGCTTTACTCTTCTCTACCTCAGCCTAACCCCAACTATCCGTTCACTTTTAGTGTTATCCTAACGGAGAACAGTGCTGGTAACGTCACCGTGTCTGCTGTGTATATCAACTCAACGGCTTATACAATGAACGTCAATACTCCTTTCTCGTGGTCGCAGATAGGATATATAGGGATAAGAGCGGATCCTGGTAACATATTCTATGTGTCATACTTCGGCGTGTCGCCGTCGCCCTTCGGCGGCGTCGAGGACTTCATTAACAGCGTGGAGTCCACGTCAGGCTGGAGCACTCTACCCTACCTGGCCAACGGACAGCTAGTTTTCAGCTCGCCTGGCACAGGAGACTACATTGCCTGGGGCTATGTCCCCATCTCGAACACGCTTAACGTCACCATACGCCTGTCCAAGGCTACCGTGCCGAGCGGCACCAACTCCTCGATATTCTTGGCCTCGTCTGGCCTGGGGAACACAGGGAGCATATACTCCTCCTCGGGCTACTACTACCTTGGCGTATCGCTCTTTGACAACTCCTCGAGTAACGGGATCATAACCTTCAAGGGCACCTCGCAGACCAGCCTCACGGTCATATACAGCGGGGGCCCGCTACCTAACCCGAGCTACCCGTCCACCTTTACTGTCATCTTCGCGGAGAACGCCAGCGGGTACGTCGTCGTTCAGACAATCTACATCAACGGCACGGCGTACCAGGTAAACAAGGCCACACCGTTCCCTTGGGGACAGATATCATATGTTGGTATTGAGTTAGGTAAAAATGACAATTTCAATGTTACATACATGGCTGTCTCTCCAGCCTACCTAGGGCCATACTTCGCTACATCAAGGCTTTACCTGACGCCAGCCTCAAGTATGACTTGGGGTGCCATAGCATGGCAGGCCTACTACAACGGCAACAACAACCTGACGGTAAGCCTGGTGGGCACCTACACGCTGGGCTCGAGTCCTCCAGGCGACCTTGATATCGGCCTATTCCTCACGCCGACTGGCTGGGGCGTGAACCCGCAGAGCAACTTCTCCGTGCCCATAGCGCCAGCCTCGCTCTCCGTTCTGGGCGCCGCCCCAGCCCTCATGAGCTCGACCAACTACCTCCTGGTCGCCTGGAGCCCCTACTTTGCCTACGAGGGCCTCTCCTACGACACAAGGGCCGCGCTGGTTTACTTCAACGGCTCGACCAGCATAGGTGTCATAAAGTACTACAACGGCACGGCTAAGGTCGGCGTCCCATCGTCTGGCAACCTCATAAACTTCACGGTGACGTACGTGCCAGCCAGCGGGGAGCTGGTAGTGTTTGTGAAGAACCTCAACACTGGGGCGTCTGAAAAGGACGTCTTCAGCGTCGGGTTCACGGCTGGGGCTGGGTGGTACGCGTTCTTTGTAGGTGCTGGCAACGGCCTGGACTACGCCAACTGGCAGGTCCTCAACATAACGGTGGCTGGCGCCTCCGTCATAGCCTCGGAGAGAACGAGCACGGTGACGGTAGTCACAACGTTCGGCAGTACCACGGCCACGGTGAGCACTACCTTTGTCTCATCAACGAACTACACAACGCCCACTACAATAAGCACCTCAACTACTGGCACGGCGATAGTTACCGTGACGAGCCTGACGACCAGGCTGGTAAGGACTAACACCACGGTTGTCGGCACCACGACCACAGTTGGACACACAACGAACCTGGTGACGGCGCCTAGCATAACAACAACGTCATACACGACCAACGGCCTGCAATCGCTTACTGGGACGAGCGTAACGTCCATTACGTTAAACACGTCCACAAGCCCGCTCACAGTTATCTTCACAGGCGCCTACGCAAGCATAACTCCGACTGCTTTGACAGAGCGCTCCTTCAGCGTCAACTACACCACGCTGACCCCATATGCTACCGCCCTCACCTACGTCTTCAACTCAACTACGGTCACATTTATAACTAACTCCACGACCGTGATATACAACACGTCCATGCTCTACACGACGACCCTCTACCCTACCACTTACATAAATATCACTGGTGTGATCACCTTCACGACCACGACAGTCACGTCAACGCTTTACACGACCTTGAACATGACAACCAGCAGTACAATCACGACAAGCCATAACGCCACCGCTGTGGTAAGCACGACCTCGTCTATTTCAAGAAGCACTACAACAACTTACAGCACCAGCGTGATTGGGTCCTCCATTATTACCATTACAAGTTACACCGCTACCTCAACAGTGGTCAGCTCCACGGCGACGCAGGTTATAACTAACACCACTACGAACACCTTAACTGGCACGGCGACAGTTCTGACCTCTACTGCCGTCACCTCAACTACAAACGTGGCCAAGGCGCTCACCTCAGCTAACCTGACGGCTACAACGGAAACCATATCAGGAACCTCCACGGCCATCACTACAAGCCCGACCGTGGTCACGACCACAATTAACTCCACAAGTGTGACCACGATCTACTCAATAACCAAGAGCACTACAAGCTACTTCACGGTCTATGTAAACACGACGACCACTTTGAAGTACACCATCAGTCTCATCACGAACACCACAGTATATGAGTACATCAACGTTACTGGCGTGGCCACCTTCATAAGTACGACCGTCACGCAGACGGTCTACACCACCCTGCATGCGACCACTAACGTCACAGTTACGTCAAGCCATAACACAACTGTCATAGACACCTTCACTTCATATACCTCAGGGAACACCACAACTACGATAAACAGGACGACAATCGGGTCCTCCATCGTTACCGTTGTAAGTTACACCTCGGCTTCGACCGTACTCAGCTCAACCGTGACTGTAGTTACAACCGTTAGCACAACCTCAACTTCTACTGGCACGACGACCGTATCAAACATCACTGCAATCGTCTCAACTACAAACGTTGTCAGGACGCTCTCCACCGCCAACCTGACGGCCACGACAGAGACTATATCTGGAACCTCCACAGCCATCACTACAAGCCCAACCGCCGTGGTATTTACCACCAACACCACTGAGGTGACCACAACATACTCGGTAACCGAGGACACCACGAGCCTCTTCACGGTCTACATGAACACAACGACCAGCACGAAGTACACCATCAGCGTTATCACCAACTTCACGGTCTATAAGTACGTCAACGTCACTAACATAGTCACTGCCACTAATACAACTGTCACGCAGACCTTCTACGTCACCCAGTATGAGACCTCGAACGGCATGGTCACTACATATTACAGCACGACAGTTGTGGAGAGCACCACCTTGTCAACATCGAGCCGCATCACGACGACAAACAGCACGACGATATTCAACGGGGCCTCCCTGGCCACGCTCACAAGCTACGGCACCGTCACCACGGAGGTCAGCTCGACCGCGACGCAGGTCATAGTCAACAGCACGGCCTCCACGGTAAGCGGCGTGAACACGGTCTCAATATCCACCTCCGTCACCTCTACTACAACCGTGGGTAAAACCGTCTCCGCCGCCACCCTTACCGCCTCCGCGGTCACCATATCTGGAACCTCCACGGCAGTGACCACAAGCCCGACCGTGGTCACATTCACCGTCAACTCCACGGGCGTCACCACCATCTACACCGTGACGGAGGAGACCATAAGCGGCGGCAAGGTGTATGTTAACGAGACCACGGTGACCAGGTACGTCACCTATAACATAACGGACGTCACGGTCTATGAGAACATAACGACGCTCATACCCACCTACGGCGTCTTCGCCAACGGCTACGGCTTCTACATAGTGATATCGACCCCAGCGCCCGTGAAGTACCTCTCCTACATGGTCTACGCGTACTTCGCCAACTACTCCCAGATGGTGGTTGTAGCGAGCCCGCTCTACACCTCGGTCACAGGCAACTACACTCTGGTCGTAGGTTACAACCTGACGTCTGGCGTGCAACACATCATCCTCTCGACGGTTCTCACGAACCAGACGCTGAGCACAACTATAACCGTGAACGACACGCCTACCGTTTACTTCGGGCAAGAGCGCTTCGACCCGATACTGTGGGTCGTGACGCCGCCAGCCCAGTTGCCCTCGCTCAACAGTAACTACCTGGTAGACGCCACCATACTGTTCGTGGCCGCGGTGGCTGGCGCCTTCATGTTCCACTCTAACAGGAGGGACGCAGCCCTGGGCCTCGTGGCCTTCGCCCTGTTTGTCACGTTCATACTGTCACTGTCGAGCGCTCCGCTCTTCGCCTACGCGTCGCTGGCGGGCTTCCTGGCCGTGATAGGGGCGGTGATACTGGTCATAGTTGAGAGGAACAGGGAGGCCTAACCAGCTAAAGCCAGACCGAGGCCCAGCACCTTACTGGGTCGTGAAGTTCCACCGGGACGTCGTCTAAGTAGAACTCTACATAGTTAACGTCCTCGCCCAGCCTGTAGTCGACGTTGTCAAGCTGAACGATAATTGGGGTTCTCAACGGCCTCGCCCATATCTCGAGCTCGGCATGCGTGCCGAGGAGGAAGGCCTCAATGAAGTCATAGCCGTAGACCCTGAGAATGTACCCGTCCTCAACCTCACAGGGAATTATTTGATCCATCAACACCTGACTCTCAACGCTCACGCGAACCACCATTCCTATCTTAGGTCTCTCCCCATATAAAAGGAGGGGAGCGAGCGGAGAGCCCTCAGGTTTTAAGGTTTTCCTGTAAAGGAAAAGCGGGGAGCGAGATGCGAAGCATAGTTGCAATCTTACTTGCCCTGGCAGTTATAGCCCTCGCCCTAGCGCCTCAGGCCCTCGCCCTATCCCTCAGCTTCAACAACTCAACGATTACCGTCACGGTCACTACATCAAATGGGCCAGTGACCGCCTTTAACCTGACCGTAGTTGAGGGCAGTATGACCCAGGTCTACAGGACGTCTAACGACATACAGGGTACTGCTAAGGCTCCCGTGGCCTGGATCCCCAACGCGACGGTTCTTGTGACGGCCGTCTACATCTCGGTCGCCAAGGTCACTCACATAACCAACACAACCACGAGCGTCATAACGACCACGGTCACCGTCACGGACAACGCCAGCTACGTCCTCCCCGCGTCGGTTGTGGTGCCAGCGGGCTCGAACGTTGAAGTCCTCACGCCCTCTGTCGCCCCAGCCGTCGTCGCGTTGGTTCTGATCGGCTACGGAGGCTACGTCCTCTATTACGTCGCCTCAAAGAAGCGCGCAGACCTCGTATCCCTGCTAGCTACGATCGTGGGGCTCATAGCGTCCCTGCTGAGCATCTCAGCCTTCCAGCTCTACCAGCACCTATACATAGTTCACACCTACCTGCTCGAGACGCCCAACGGGACATCGCAGTTCGAGAACGCGTCGGTCGTTTACGGCTCAAACCCGTACACGCCGTTCCTTTACATACCGTTCGCGATATTCTTCGTGGCCGCCATAGTTATCGGCCTGGCCTTCATGGCGGAGGGCACCTATCGGGTCTTCAGGGTGGAGGAGATATGAGCGAGGAGGAGATAGAGCTAAGGCTTCCTAGGATCAGGATCAACGCGCCGCCCGAGTTCATAACCGCGCTCATCATAGCTATAGCCGCAAGCGTAGCTACTGGCCTAAAGGCCTGGGCCACCGCTACTGGCCCCTTCAGCCACGGCTACATCTCGGATGAGGTCTATTACGCGACCACAGCCGAGAAGATGGCCGTCTACATGTTCGGCTACGTCGGGCCCATTCACGCGCCTGCCAGCGGGATAGGCTACTCCTACTGGAACCTGGAGCACCCTCCCCTTGCTAAGTACATCATCGCGCTTGCCCTTATGGCCCAGCACAGCCCGTACGCGGTTGCCTGGCGCGTCCCCTCCGTCATCCTCACGTCCCTTGAGCCCCTCATAGTCTTCCTTGGAATAACGCTGGGTAACCCGAGGGACGTGAGGCGACTGATAGGCGGCGCGGTAGGCGCTATGGTCTTCCCAGTAGAGACGATAACGGCGACGGTAGGCGCCCTGGCCCTTTTGGACACCTATGCAGCGTTCTTCATAACGCTGGCGGTAGCGTTCGCTGTAAACAGGCGCTGGGGACTGGCCGCCGTAGCCATGGGCCTGGCCCTGGCGAGCAAGGAGACGGCCCTCCCATTTGTGCTCGCGCTCGCTGTCTACTATTACCTTAACTCTAACGAGGCGCGTAAGGACAGGATCATAACATCACTGGCGCTCATACTGGGCCCGCTGGCGATCGCCGCGCTCTCCTACGCGCCGATAGTTGCGTACCTCGGCCTGAAGAACACGGTGCTTGGCATAGAGACGACGCTACGCTGGGACCTTCAGAACAGGCCCAGCGGGCCCGTACCCTCCTCGCCTCTGGACTGGTTCTTCGGGATCAACTCAATGATAGGGGGCATAATCACCGAGACGACAAAGGTGGGCGACAACTACATTGTGAGGCAGCTCCTGCTAAGGTTCTCCATGAACCCGTTCGTGGAGGCCCCAGCCTTCATCATAGCGATGGGCTACTTCATATACATGCTTCTGGCGCGCAGGACGGTGCCGAAGGATCTGGGCACCGTGTTCCTCGTGACGGGCTTCGTGATCTTCAGCGTTATCTTCATCTTCAACCACACGTTCTACAGCTTCTACTCGATAGTGTTCGTGCCAGTTACGGCGATGATATGGTCGGAGGTGATAAGCTCCGTCTACCCAGGCATACGCTCGGTCAGGAGGGCAATAGGCGCGTTCCTGAGCGCGCTGGCAGAGGAGGCAGAGGAGGGCGCATAGCCCGTTTTCTTTCTAAGGGCGAGGCTTCATGGCTAAGCCATCAAGGCGTCAATACCGCAGATTTGGGTATTGAGACCTGACACGTTTGGGTGTTTTTAAACTCTTCAATCCCCTGAAGCACCCTAAACCCTTTTATACCCCTGAAACCCCTACAGGGTACTGGGCCTAGAGGCCCTGGTGGTGTATGGGCGTGAGCGGGCCTGTAAGAGATGGGATGGGGGTCACGCCCCAGATTTTTGATGGAAAAATGACCTTTGGAGATCTCAAGGACCTAGTGAGCAGGTTCCTGAAGGACGAGCAGGACGACCTAGATGTTAAGTTTAACCCATACCTCAAGGTTACCCAGAACGAGTTCTGCGAACTCATAGACGAATTTGATTACGGCGGTTACAAGCCTACAAATACATTGATCAACGACAATCTTATTTATGAGGGAACCTACACATACGTAGACGACAAAAAGGTGGCGCCCAATAGACACATTCTCACCGGTAAAATAATCCGCATATTCTTCCACAAGGAGAAAAATGACGGTACGATATATGCAATCCATCAGATCAAAGGTTCAACGTTGACCTTCGGAGTAAAGTTCGAGGACTATGATGGGGATGAGTAGGGGTGATACCAATGCCTAAGCCCGAGAACCCCGAGGGGCCTGCAACAATTAAGGTGAGCGATATCCCTAGCGACGTAAGGAGGAAGATGTGGTTGCTGAAGCGCATAAACGCCATCCTTGGAGGGCCTACCGAATACAAGAAGATGGTCATAGAGGCCCTGCGGTACTGGGTCGATTCGCCTGAGAACGCCGCTAAGCTTCGGATGGCCGAGGAGTTGCTCAAACAGTCGGGGCAGGGAGAAGTAGCCGCGCCGCAGGGCTGATGACATTAGAGCGCACCTACCTCGAACGATGACGTTTCTGATGCCATACATCGAACGATATATTTATAAGGCTCGGTTGACAACCATCTATATAGAACGTGAGGTGAGTGGGTGTGACTAGGAGAGGACTCGTACCTAGGGAGGAGATGAAGCAGATCTTCAGGGAGGCCGCCAAGGCCTGCAAGGAGGAGGCCGCACCCTACAAGAAGGGCGAGAGGTTCCAGCACTTCAAGGAGTGCATGAAGAGGAAGATCCATGAACTCTATGCGGCCAGGGCTGGGCTCTACGCCAAGGCCTAAGCGGCCTCCAACCTCCCCCAAACCCCAAACCCAATCTCATTATGTTTTTTAACCTCCTAAGTCCTAGTTATCCTGGGGTATAGGTGGTGTTCAGAGTAAAATCAGTTGTCGTTGAGAGGAGCGGCGTCAGGACGGTAATCAATGAAAATGAGGCCTACCTCGAGGTCATCCTAGACGGCGAGGGGGTCGCCGCTAGGGCAGACTACAGGGAGGGAACCCTCACGCTCTTCTACATACGGGATGGAGACCTGACGCCAGCCATAACTGTGCCGCTCACTGAAGATGAGGCCAATGCCCTGAGGGAGATGCTGAGCATAAGCG
>Ga0208662_100777_pt1 | contig 10506 bp, 13 predicted proteins | sample OSPB_host_MetaG_FD_187136 | JGI IMG/M metagenome (GOLD analysis project Ga0208662, IMG submission 187136) | Hot spring microbial mat communities from Yellowstone National Park, Wyoming, USA - OSPB_host_MetaG (SPAdes) (version 2) | ecosystem: Environmental > Aquatic > Thermal springs > Hot... | reverse complement strand
ATCATGTCTAGCTCTTCTTCCCTACCAGAAGTCTCATAAATTTCAACTGGTATTTCCTTAATTCCTAACTCCCTTGCAATCCTATATCTAGTGTAGCCGTCTAAAATCTCATAGTTTTTATTGACCGTGATAGGATCCAGAAAGCCCAACTGTTGTATCGATCCCTTAAGCTCCTCGTAGCTGTTATTTTCTGGCATTAACTCCTTGTATTCCGGTACTTCTTTGATCTCATCAATACTGACCTTGGTTATGGTAATTAGATTAGCCATTATGAGTTCACCAGTTTTTTCAATAGTTCTAAGTATTCTTTTCCCTTTTCAGTTAATTTATAATATTCTTTTCCATCTTTCATTTCTTTTGCAACCAATCCATCTAACTGTAACCTGTCTAGTGACCTGTAGAGTTTATTATGAGTTAAATTTAGTTTTTGTAATAATTCTCTTTTTGTACTTTCATTTTTTTCTAGCTGTTTCAGAACTTGGATATAATATATGGGGTATATGTTTTGTGGCATGTTTTTTCCCACATACTATTACGCGGGAACTGTTAATAAAGTTTTCGGTTACGGGAAACAAGATATGTGAATATAATATATCTACATCAGAAGTCAAGAAAGCAAACATTAGTGTATATGATGATAATGAAAGGGTTCTAAAGTCTGGTGCAATTCATATATGCAAGGATAGAAATGGTAATATTTGTGAAATTAATGTAGAAATGTTCTGACAAAAAAATTATAACTTAAACTGTTGAGTTTGTTTATTATCACATCCCTATATTGAACTGACTAGTATATGTTTGTGATGAAGGTATGTAAAGTGGGTTGTTTTCATTAACATTGAAGTAGAATAGTAAGTTTTGTATGGTGATACTTGACGTGAATTGTTGTATGCTGATTACTCCTATTGGTTTACCAGTACTGTTATCATAAAGTCCATAGTTCTGCTGGAAATAATTGAACACTATATATGCGTATGCAATAGGAGTGGCGATATTTATGTATGCCTGAGCGTGTATTCTTTGGGTAGGTGTTAACTGAACTCCATATGCCGCACCTTTGGTAAATCCTTCGTTAATGAATGTGTTAAATGCTATATATAACATCCTAATAAGACCAGTGAATTGTATTGTATTGGAGCCTGGTGCTGGGCTTGATGTTATAAATATAAATGCATTGTGGTATGGATCACTGCTAAATGTGTTGCCTATTATTACTACAGACGCAATTTGTTGTCCATCCCTTACTTGTATTATCAGGTTACTATCCTGGAATGTGTTAAAACCGATAATTACACTGTTTGATAACCATAAATCCGAGAGAAATACATTATAATTCACAAAAGTTGATGCAACTATTGCATAGTTATTACTACTATATAGTTGTACGTATGGCGTTGTCTCGTTTCCAAAAAATGTTACATTTTGGAATTGACAACCTACAATCCTGAGATTTTGAGCACCTTGTGTAGTTATTTTACCACCATCGAAGATACACCCTATAACACTACCATCGTTTCCATCGTTACCAGGGTTAAGTGTTGTGTTTGCACCTATGAACGAACATCCTATAACAGTCCATCCTCTTGGTGACATTGCAAGAACAGCTAGGTTTTCGAACCTTGAACCAAATACTATAAGTTCACGTGATTGTGTGTCGAATAACAATTCGCTATTATTGACATAACAGTTGTATATTACTACATCTGCGGTCTGGTTAAGCCATATATTAGCGAAGAATTGTACAGTATCGAAGTAGAACATTGTGGAATGCATATGATATGGGAAACCAGTGATCATTATCCATCTCTGTGACGTTATGTTTACCAACCTCAGATTCTTGAATGCTATTATCCAGCCCCACATTGAATATGATAATATCTGAGTAAGTACGACAGCATTATTGTTAGACGCACCCTGTATAGCCGTTGTTGCTAGAGAGCCTGCAGCAATCATTGTATTAGGATTTGATATGTTTAGTGGATTAACATAAACAATTTCTCCTAGTCCATCACCTTCGAAAATATAATGTAGGCTTTGTTCTAGCAATAATGGAACGTTTTGCGATGCGTAGACATACAGTCTTCCTCTAATTATTATATGGGCAACTCCATATACCTTAGCGAGCTGTATTGCGTTTTGTAATGCAGTAGTTGCGTCTGTACCAGGAGGTACGTAAAAGTCTACGTCTGGATCCCTATGATCTGAAACAACTATTGCCACTTTAGATCACCCCACTATAAGACAGAGCTGTCATTCTCTGAAAACCGATACCGGACACAAGATCACCCAAATACATTATATATCTGTATAGACTCCAGAAAACTGGAGTTTGAATCGGATCCTGAACGACCGAAGATGCTAACTGAGATATTTGTTGAGATGATAACGCAGTATTATAAAACTGAATGTTTTCGATAGTAGCAAACCATGTATTAACATTTATTCCACCTTGTTGTGATTGTATAGGATAATCGTTCACCCATAAATAGATAGGATTTGACGAAGACGTAGGATATTGTATTGATAAACTCCTTGTAGTAACCACAGAACCATTTACATACATCGTTGCAGTACCATTGTTATAGACGATTGCCACATGGAATGGTATTTGTGATGGATATGAGGCAGTTAGACTTCCACTAGGTGTATCGAAATAAAGTGTATTGTTAGTAGCATGTAATGACCATACAGTATTCCCATTCAGGTTTCCATAAGCTAATATGCCCCCATAGTATGCACTAGGTTTGCCATTGACCCAAGCAGAGATAGTAAATTGTGATGGAGTGCCTAAAGCATATTGCCCATTTACAAAGATTAGGTTGGGAACAGTAGACGTAAATAGTACATATGGATTTAATGAGAATGCATTACGTTTCTTAAGAATAGTATTGACAACACCAATGTTATTATACCATAGTAAACATATTCCTCTGAGATACTGTAATGTTATAAAAAATGGAACTGAACTAGGATTGAGATATATGTTTGCATCACCAGCTATTATAATATCGTTAGATTGTGTTGTAAGAGTAGGAGATGAAACAGGGTAGAAGTTTCCTACAAGACCTATTTCCCCTATGCCATTATAATTTTGCTGTATGTATTGAATTGCTTCATAAATACCACAAGTGCCACTTCCACTGCTACATGAACCACTAAAAATCGTTTGATTGTTATTAGGATCTACAGCCACATAGGTATTACTACCAGTCTGCTTGATAACCACATCATATACACTAGTCATTTCAAATCTCTTTATATAATAAAAAACTTAAAAAGATTTTGCTCTACCAACCTCTTTCATCTTTCAACACTAGAGACTCCATCTGTGAGGGGGATACGTTAGTCTTGGAAGTAATTACATTTTCCTATTGTTATTGTTGGGGTGGGTGTTGGAGTAGCAGATGGTGTTGGTGTTGGAGTAGCAGATGGTTGTGTGGGTTTTTGAACGAGTTTATAAACAACAATAAATACTATTATTGCTATAAGGGCAATAAGTATAAGATAATATAATGTCGATCTATTCATTCACACTCACTTACTGTGAGTTATATATTACATAAAACGTTACCGTTGTATTAGAACCGAACTGGAAGTTGTAAGAGAAACCTGGAACTACAGGCATCTCAAAGTAATAAATGTCATTAGGGTTAAGCGGTTGTCCGTTATTTGCGACAAATGAATTACCATTTATAATAACTAAAAACGTCGATTGTGAAGATACCGAAACAGTTATCTTTAATGTACCAGGGTATGGTGGGTTAAAATTACTCTGTAAGATGTTTGTATTGGACGTAACTGTGGCGTTATTAAGAGAAGCAACCACCAAATTATAATTGGTTATAAACATGTTGTATGCCTCACTAACAAACTAACTCTGAAAAAATAAATTTTTTCCTTCTGACCTTCTCCCCGTCCCTAGAAAGGGCGAGGTTTGTCGTTCGTTTTGTCGTCGCCAACAGTTTCTGATAAGCCGTAAAGTTTATATAATTTAATGGTAAATTTAAGTATAGTCACACCAGATGGGTGGCTATATCACGACGAGGTGTGACGGTAAATAAGAGATGTGCGGGTTTCCCCATCAGATGGCAACACTCTGATGGGTGGGGTTATCCCGCTAAAGGGGCGGAGGGGTATGAGTGGGGCAATGCCCCGTGACTCTGGTGAAGCCCAACGGCTGAGGGTTGGATACAAATTCATGAAAATCCTATGAAGCCCAAACCCCAGAGAGTTTAAATATTTTTAAATTAAAATAAGACATAACTATGGCGGTTCGTTTTCCGATCCAAGGACTCGGAAGCCAGCAGAACATTTACAGCCTGGTTCAGGCAGTACTGAACGGTAACACATCACAGATCTTGCAGTATACGACATCACTTGGTGCCCCATTTGTAATGAGGGTCATACGTAGTTTGTATCTGGGAGGACAGATATCTCTCTCATCACTCGTCAATATCATCACGTCAGTTGCAACGAATAATACGAATCAAGCACAAGAGATGCTCTATTATCTGGCAAGTATAGGCGACGTAAAGACTCTAGTACAGATTATAACATACAATGCACCAAGCAACAACTACGCCAATACTACGGCTACAGCAACACAGACTTTCTGGAATAATTGGTACTTCGACGTCCAAAACAGTTTGGTGGTAGGACCGTCTGCCACTTATACAGAACCGAATGGTCCCGCTGTCTTAATAGCTAATAGCATAGTGGTTGGTGGAGGCGGTACACCAACCCCCACAATTCAGGTAAACCCGATGAACAATGGAGGCGTTGCACCGAGCGGGGCTGGCGGGGCGGGTTATTATTTTAACATTGGCTTACAAAACGTCAGTGGTTCACCAGGTACTTCAACCGCCACGTCGGCATCTGGTGGTGGTATACCTGGAGGGGGTGGTGCAGGTGGCGGTAATGGATCAACAGCAGGTGGTAATGGTGGAAGGGTAAGTGATGCCCAAAAATTCCCGTCTATAAACCAGTTCATTCAAACTGTGTTACAATTCGTTGCTGACTATTACCTTGTCAATATTTTGAAGGTTACACCGACCTCCACTACCTCACTCCCCTCAGTTTATGGGGCAGGAGGAGGAGCTGGGACTAGTGGTAATGGAGGAGGCGGAGGGGCTGGATTCATCATTGTCGCATCGGACATTATAATAAGTAATGGACAGATTATCGCAAACGGTCAAAACGGTCAGTCTGTCTCCTCAGGAGGGGCTGGAGGAGGTGGAGGAGGTGGACAGATATACATTATTACAAACGAAATATCTATGTCCTTTTCAAGTATTAGTGCAAATGGCGGAAATGGAGGTTCGACATCTGGTACAGGCAACGTAGGTGGAGGTGGCGGTGGCGGTGGGCAGATTTTCATCTTAGCGAGGATAATAAGTCTAGCATCTTCTGGCGTGAGTATAAATACAAGCGGAGGATCGGGAGGAACAGGAGGCACAAATGGAGGAGCAGGTCAATCATCATCTGTGAATATTAAGAGTGTTATTGGAACATATAATTGAATTTCCCCACATATTTATCCATTTGCAGGTTAATCGCCGAAAGCTTTTTAAACCCCCTTTCTCCTTTTCCCACATATTTATCCATTTGCAGATAAGTCTTTATGAAGTTGGGGTTAAGGGGGCGGAAAGCCTCGCCAGCGGGATGGATAGCCTCGTTATATTTAAATATTTCTTTACGAAAATTTGTTAAGAGGTGTTGAATATGAGGATAATAATAAAATATGATGATGGTACTGAAGAAGAGGTAGAATTTCAGAAAAAAGCTGTAATACAAAACAAAGAAAAAAGGTTAGCACATTATTATATTAATACTGAAGATAACAAAAAAATTCTTATAGCACATTTATTTCTCCCCACAAACGAAGAACCTACATATGATGTGGCAAAAGTACAGAGTAAAATAGAACATGAAATAAAAGCAAAAGTAAGTGAAATTCCAAAATATAAGAATGTCGCTGATGAATTAATATCCAAAGCTAAGACAGCTACCTTATTACCCAATTCTAGGAAATGTTATTATTGTGATTCATTAGCAACCAATGAATATAATGGAAAGCCAGTATGTTCAGAATGTTTCGGTATGTTAGTTAGATATGGAGAGACATCCAAACAGTTTATAAATTATCTCGCCACAAAAAAAGTGAGGTGGAATGACTAAAACTCCTTTTGAACATATAATAATAATAATACTAGAGAATCGATCATTCGATCATATGTTTGGTACGTATCCATATGGAGTCCAACAACCAATTGTCAATAGCATTACACAAAGTGTTGGTAAACCAGTTGGTCTACCATCACTTAACGGGTTATTTTATGACAACACATATCAAACACCAAACCCTTATGAAGGAGGGTACAGATACCATGCTGATTGGAATTATGGAGCAATGAATGGTTGGACTACCAACAACGGCTCAGGTCCTAACTCGTTAGGTTATTTATCGTACCAACAAGTTCCTTATTTTTGGGATCTAGCTATCCTATACACATTACATGATAATTTCTATTCACCAGTATTGAGCACAACTGGGCCTAACAGGACATCATGGATGATGGGTTATCCAGCACAATCAACTGGAGGCGAATTCACACAATCTATATTGTACTTCTGGTTACAGAACAATGTTTCATGGAAGATTTATGCATATCAGTACTCACCAGGAGGTAACCCACCCTTCCCATTAAGTGATATATCGGGTGCATCTGCCTACTCTCAATATTATGCTCCGATTAACCAATTTCTCACAGATGTTGCAAATGGTAATATACCAGACGTGACATATCTAACATGGACTAATGATAATGGATCTGATTTCCATAGCAATTATGATTGTCATCCGCCTTTTGATTTGTTAGCATGCCAACAAAATCTTGTTACGTATATGAATGCTATTGAACAGAGCCCAATATGGGATTCTACGTTGGTAATAATTACGTTTGATGAGTTTGGAGGATTTTATGACCACGTGGTACCACCCATTTTTTATACATATGGTCAAGCACAATCAGATCAATATCTAGTTAATGCTGGTGTTAATGGGTATTTTGTATTGGGTGGGAGAATTCCAATGTTGGCAATTTCTCCATATTCAAAACAATCATTTGTGAACCATAATCTTGTTACTCCTTTCACTATTCTTAACTTTATTAATTATAACTTCGGCGTTAATAACTCGTTTAACTCGATTGTCTCAAATACCGATATTAATGCATTCTTAGAATCATTTGATTTCAGCTATAACCCACGTCCTCCAGTATTATTCAATCCCAGTAGCTTGACCTATCCTGTACAACCACAAAGTGGATATGTAGAGAATTTCTCTGATATACCAGCTCAGATAAGGAATATATACACTCCGTATTTACTCTTATACACCAATTCAACAATAGATTACAACACATTAAAATACATAAGTCAGTTTTGGGCGTGATAACATGAAGATTCTTTTAAATCTAATATTAACTCCTAATAGTGAATATGTAATAGAATATTCCAATATATCAAAAACAGTACTTACAGATAATAACGGCGTTGCATCAATAGTCTTAGACCATGTGGAATATGGGACACAAATAACAATCAAAAATAACAATGAAGAATATACATTTGTTATACCTCAACCAGCAAGTGAAGTTTCTGTTCCATCACCAACTCCAACACCCACACATACTCCAACACCCACCCCAACACCATCTCCATCACCTATGACTCCTGTTCCATCTCCATCTCCAACACCAACTCCAACACCTTTCGAACTTGTAAAAACAGTTATAACGAACAACAGTAATTCTAACGAAGAATTGGTTGTCTCTTCTATTCAACTCACAAATTATGCACAAGCTAATAATTGTGTAATTAATATTCCACCTAACAGTAGTATATCTTTATACGTACCTAAGAATTATTATATCTGCACTTTTATAAATGGGCAAATTCAGTCATGTGAGCAACAGAGTTAGAAATATGGGAAAGAAATATATTTTTTAAAAAACCTTTTTATTTGTGTTAAGAAATGAGTAACCAATCTACAAACGAAACAATTCAGTTTATAGTTATTGTATATAAAAACACTGAGCCACAGATATTAAGTTATTATTATTCTCCATCACCATCACCAACGCCAACATCATCTCCAACTCCAACACCAACACCCACCTATATACCTACTGAGAACAAATGTAAGACAGATTACTAAATTTTTTTATTGTTTTAACTTTGATAGATAGCGTGGATTCATATGCCATTTATTGACAAATCGACAATATATTATCTTATACTTATTGCTCTTATAGCAATAATAGTATTTATTGTTGTTTATAAACTCGTTCAAAAACCCACACAACCTACTGTTACAGCTGCAGCACAAACAGTAAAAGTTGTATTATCTAATTCCAATCCCTCTGCTACTGTCACACTAAATACTTTATCTACAACGACTATAACAATTACAATATCCAATGCACCGCCTTCTACTACTTATACAATACAATATGACGGCAATTCCACATTAATAACTACAGACTCTTCAGGAACAGCAACAACTACAATCACTTATACACCACCATCGTATAATGCCACATTTGTGATAATAATCAGAGGGCCAGGAATCATCAATAATAATAATAACCAGCTAGTATTAAGGATAGTATTTGCACAACCATCTGCTACTCCAACCCCAACATCATCTCCACCACCATTAAACCTTAAACAGATTACTGTATCTGGCGATTATTATATGACAATAACATCCACACCTAACAATGAGATTACTGACGCAGTAGTACCAACACCGATAACGATTTATGCTCCAGTAGGGTATTATGTAAATCTATTCAATAAATCGAACATGTCATATGTTCAAAGTTTCCAGATTAGTTAAAGTACTGGAATTTCAACCAGGTCAGAGTGGGGAATACACATTTATTGTTGAACCGGCATTTAATCCATTCGTGAACTGTACTATATACCCGTTCATATCAACAAAACCAGTGCCTACATAACTCTCTGAAGCTACTAAATTGCCGTTTAAGTCAAATTTATACACACTAAACGAACCGCCTTGTTGTACAGACACATATACATAACCGTTAGCGATTGAGAACATTAAATTATTATTAGATAGATTAATTAATTGTTTAATAGAAAGGACGGTATTTATAGTTGGATTAAATATAACTAATTTTACGTACCCATTAGATGAATAATATACTAGATAGATGTTTGTCCCATCAGTATATATAGGTAAAACTCCACCGTAATTCAGATCGCTGGCTATGGTCGTGAGGTATGTCGGAACTATTTTTGCCGTATAGCATAGAGTATCATTATTATTATTCCCTTTGGTGTATAAAGCATTAAGGGGAACTACTTCCATCGCCATAATATTAGGACTATTAATCCCTGCAACCATGTATAGATTATTATTGACCACTATTTTTGGCATTCTATAGAGGTACAATGTGTTTCCTGCTGAATCTGTGAGAGAGAAAGTACCGAATAATGAAGGAGTTAGAGAAGGAGTGAAAATTACGTAACCTGTACCTCCCGTAGCGGTTCCAGGGTTTGCACCACCTATTGCTATAACATCGTTATTATTACCCAACACTATTGTTGATGTATTCATATTATCGCAGCTACCTCCAGGTATCTTAATAATTGAGAGTTGTTGAGTTGAAGTATTGTAAAATGCAACATATGGTGCACAAGGAAACGCACAGGGTGACCAAGGCTGAGAGGCCATTTCTCCACCGCCGAACGCTATTAACCCAGGTATTGTAGAATAACCAGTAATGTTACTGTAATCAACATTTGGTGAAATTACTGTATTATCTGGCAATGTTACCACTGATCCGTCTGGATTAATTAGTACTGCGTAATCTCCCGTTGAACCTGGAAGTAATTGAAATACAATCTTGTTTGGAGGTAAGAAGTATCTAGTGTTAGGATAGAAAGTACCTGGAAGTGTCTGTTTTAGAGTAGTTGAGAAAAGTATTTGTTGCTGCTTAGGTCTTGATACTACCAACGCTGAAACTACAAAAGATAATGCTAATGCTGCTAACAAACCGACTATTAAAATTAAGAATGTTCTTCTATCCATCATAATGAAAATCCATTAAAAAATTTTAAACTTTTAGTGAGCTACCTCGTCCTTTAGGTCTGGGAGGAGGTCAGAATTTTTGCTCCACCATCAGGGGTAGGCTCAACTTTAACAATTTTTCCTTTTACGTTGCTTACAAGATCAATTACTGATTTGTAAGCTCTGTTACATCCAATACAGAAGAAGTTCAGATAGATTTTGTTATTTATAAGATCTTTATAGTTAACTTTTGCCTCATCCTCACCATCTGAGATTAAATTAATTACGGCTCTATCGTATTTTCTCCTCGACTTCTTATATTCGATGGCCATATTTATTGCTCTAGTTATATCTGTACCTCCATTTGCCTCAATAATATTTGACAAATTCTCGATTATTTCTTCTGG
>Ga0208662_100775_pt1 | contig 10516 bp, 5 predicted proteins | sample OSPB_host_MetaG_FD_187136 | JGI IMG/M metagenome (GOLD analysis project Ga0208662, IMG submission 187136) | Hot spring microbial mat communities from Yellowstone National Park, Wyoming, USA - OSPB_host_MetaG (SPAdes) (version 2) | ecosystem: Environmental > Aquatic > Thermal springs > Hot (42-90C)... | reverse complement strand
ATGGACAGTCCCAAGTAGGACCTTGGCCTCACTGGAGGGCGGTGGTATGACCATCCCCTGAGCTCCTCCGGTACTGGGTCGGAGGACCTCCAGCTGTGGAGCTTTCTGAGGCTCCTGAACATCTCAACCTGCGAGAGCATGGGTATGATCAAGACGCCCAAAGTATTATCCATTATTGTCGAGAGTTAAGGGTGTCCTCCTAAGTTTTGGGAATAATGTGATTGTATTTTATTAATTGAAATTATTTAGTCGGGAAGATGTGAAACGTTCCGTTTGGATGTCCATATCGTCTCTATATATAGTATGAACAATTACATTGATAGAGAAAACCTGAAATTTCTTGGGAGCGGGATATATGGAAAATATCTATGACACTTACGGAATTTTGTATTGAAAGGAGTTGGGAGGTGATACGCTTTGAAGATAGGAAAAATTTATAAGGTAGTAGGAGTACAACAACAAAAGTAAAAGTATATAAGTTTTCAGTTGATCTTGGATAGAATTGAAAGTGATAAGGACAAGGCCAACAGGAACAGGTGGAAACGTAACGAATGTTGATCTTGGATAGAATTGAAAGAGGTAATAAGACGCCTTCGTGAGTTCCCACCAAACATAATGCGTTGATCTTGGATAGAATTGAAAGTAGTGGTCAGATGAAGATCGATGACAGTCTTGAACCGCTGAGTTGATCTTGGATAGAATTGAAAGTCGACAAAAGCCGAAGGGGGGATCATAGTAGATCCTCCAGGTTGATCTTGGATAGAATTGAAAGTGTAAATTCCTACAATGAATACGGCGATGGATATCATCATGTTGATCTTGGATAGAATTGAAAGGGCGAACTTTAGCGTCCTTCAACTTTTCGAAATAGCTCGTGTTGATCTTGGATAGAATTGAAAGGGGTTAACTTCTTGCTTACAAGAATCTCAAACAGCTGCTTGTTGATCTTGGATAGAATTGAAAGACCAGCGTAAAGTAGAGAAATCCACGCGTCTGGAGATGTGGTTGATCTTGGATAGAATTGAAAGTTCTGATGAACTCGCTTTTATTCTTGAAGTCTTCTTCGAGAGTTGATCTTGGATAGAATTGAAAGACGTCGATCACCATAACAGAGAACGGAAATACAGTCAAGTTGATCTTGGATAGAATTGAAAGGAGAGGTGTATATATTTATATACGAACATGCGCTTAGTGTTGATCTTGGATAGAATTGAAAGATTTTTCCTTTATTTTAGAGTCAGTATGAACACGCTACGTGTTGATCTTGGATAGAATTGAAAGGAATGGAATACTACCTGATTTGCTTAGCTTTCAATATCTTGTTGATCTTGGATAGAATTGAAAGCTTACCATGCCCTTGAGGATCACGACCGTCGCTGTATCTCTGTTGATCTTGGATAGAATTGAAAGCAGCTCTGTGCGATTAATGATAAACGGTCCATGTCATCGGTTGATCTTGGATAGAATTGAAAGTCGACTATCAGCCAGGAAGACAGCGTCGTCGATGAAAGTTGATCTTGGATAGAATTGAAAGTGCGGCCGTGAACAGTAGTTCTATTAATAAGAAAATCCAATGTTGATCTTGGATAGAATTGAAAGTTCGGCGTTTCAAAAATCGACTTAGATGGCCTGGCCCCCCGTTGATCTTGGATAGAATTGAAAGAGTACACCGTAGAACTCACTAAGGGTGAACTGCTTCCCCTTGTTGATCTTGGATAGAATTGAAAGCTGATAGCCGAACAGGTCGCCGTCAGTATGGAAGGTTCGTTGATCTTGGATAGAATTGAAAGTCTTCATCAAAATCATCTAGACATAAATCTTGATATAATGTTGATCTTGGATAGAATTGAAAGACGATTTACGCTAACACCGGTCAAGTCGTTCCGTTCCTGGGTTGATCTTGGATAGAATTGAAAGATGTACTGACGACAGGAGTATATATCGTATCAGCCACTAGTTGATCTTGGATAGAATTGAAAGAAGTCGATGGGATGAGGCATAACCTGATAAATGTAGAGTTGATCTTGGATAGAATTGAAAGACGTTTAAATTGATAGTGGGCAGGAGCATGTTTGGAGGGTTGATCTTGGATAGAATTGAAAGAGAATGTAGTACATATCTGGTCTAATTCTCTCTTTCACAAGTTGATCTTGGATAGAATTGAAAGAAAACATCGTCTCAACAGGAGCGAGGCCATAAGGAAGGCGTTGATCTTGGATAGAATTGAAAGAAACGACTTCGTGGAATTTAGCATCTCCAAGGAGGAATTGGTTGATCTTGGATAGAATTGAAAGTGCTTTCTATCCTTCAGAGACCTACCTTCTGAGGGAGCGATGAGTTGATCTTGGATAGAATTGAAAGTGGTTTTCAATTTGATCGGGATGGACACGATCGTGTCAGGTTGATCTTGGATAGAATTGAAAGAGAGTTAGCCGTGAAGTTGGACAAGGCATTCTCTGGAGAGTTGATCTTGGATAGAATTGAAAGATATTTCTCCGTCACTTTTTTCAAAATTCGGATTTTTTGGTTGATCTTGGATAGAATTGAAAGAACTTTGTCGGGATATTAAGACTGAAGAAAGAGGGCGAGTTGATCTTGGATAGAATTGAAAGTCATCCACAGCACTGCAGTCACGAACATGCCGTTTTCCTTCGTTGATCTTGGATAGAATTGAAAGTATTCGACGTTGAGCGTTGACGGAGGGGGAGTGCTGGAGTTGATCTTGGATAGAATTGAAAGAGTCCCGTTCCGCTAGCATCATAAATCACTTTGTTATTGATCTTGGATAGAATTGAAAGTGACGCATGGGAGACCAAACAAATCGCAGAAGGTACAGTTGATCTTGGATAGAATTGAAAGTTTCACGTCCCGATGAAAGGTTACAACTTTTTAATCCTGCGTTGATCTTGGATAGAATTGAAAGTCATCCCCGGGCTGGGTACGCTTCTCGGGGCTGGCGTGTTGATCTTGGATAGAATTGAAAGTTCAACAGTTATGATCTTTCCGTCGATTTCTATGGCGTGTTGATCTTGGATAGAATTGAAAGTTTCCCTGAGACGTCTCTAAGCCATCGTCTTGTTATGTAGTTGATCTTGGATAGAATTGAAAGCCCCCCACCGCTCCCGATCCGCCTGTTGCTCTATCTCTGTTGATCTTGGATAGAATTGAAAGCGTTCTTCTTCTTCATCTTCGAGACCGTGACCTTCGGGTTGATCTTGGATAGAATTGAAAGGTACCAGCAGGAAGAAGAGTAGCGTGATGATCAGAACTGTTGATCTTGGATAGAATTGAAAGCCAGTCGTCTTTGAATCGTCTTTTCACTGACATATTCTTCGTTGATCTTGGATAGAATTGAAAGTGGTATCTTTATCATTACCACTTGAATGTCTGAATCTATGTTGATCTTGGATAGAATTGAAAGATCTTAGCCTTTAATGACTGGTAGGGACAATAATCGCGTTGATCTTGGATAGAATTGAAAGTGATCTCATCGAAGATGTCATCGACGTCACGTTTGCTCAGTGTTGATCTTGGATAGAATTGAAAGACTTTATCTTGGCATAGCCTGGCTCCTCCAGATTGTCCTCGCGTTGATCTTGGATAGAATTGAAAGACTCCTGTTTAGTTAAACATGCCAAAAAAATATCGTCACCGTTGATCTTGGATAGAATTGAAAGCACTATGGAGATTGTGCAATAGAGGGTACCCGAATTCGGTTGATCTTGGATAGAATTGAAAGTAGTGTGTTCTTCATACTGAATCTAAAAGAGAGGAAAAAGTGTTGATCTTGGATAGAATTGAAAGTATTCAGCTTACTTATCTCATGAACACAAAAGCTTTAGTCTGTTGATCTTGGATAGAATTGAAAGTCTCCCAGTGGTGGGAGTACAGGGACGTCAGGAGGGCTAAGTTGATCTTGGATAGAATTGAAAGAAACCGCTTGCGAAGTTCGAAGAGTACGGCCTAAAACCTGAGTTGATCTTGGATAGAATTGAAAGTATTTTCTAGCCTCAGCGAGGATCTCCTTTATATATGGAGTTGATCTTGGATAGAATTGAAAGTCTATAACGGTCTGAGATAACGGCTGTAACGTCACAACGGGTTGATCTTGGATAGAATTGAAAGCCAGAAAGCAAAATCCCCGTCATACCAGGACACCTGCTCCGGGTTGATCTTGGATAGAATTGAAAGTCTAACTATCTCACTGTTTATATCATCAACGATTTTTCCAGGTTGATCTTGGATAGAATTGAAAGCTTAGTCCTAATGAGGCTCATAACCCTTAACATCCATTTGTTGATCTTGGATAGAATTGAAAGATTTCCTCAGCAGTCAGTAGTCTGATGAACTACTTGAGTTGATCTTGGATAGAATTGAAAGTGATCGTCATGGCAGCCGTCATCGTGTTTCTCGTGTTCAGTTGATCTTGGATAGAATTGAAAGACTCATATACGCCCATCAGCTGGAGTTATAACGTACCTACGTGTTGATCTTGGATAGAATTGAAAGGGAGGATTTCAGACCGGCTGGAGCTATCCTCCGTCAGACGAAGTTGATCTTGGATAGAATTGAAAGATTGTCTTAAAGAGTGCTTAACGTTAGCGTGAAGTAAGTCCTGTTGATCTTGGATAGAATTGAAAGACGCTCCCTTCAAAACTATATAACTCCTTTTGAGCAGTTGATCTTGGATAGAATTGAAAGATTATATGTTCTCCTGGTCTTAACCCGAATACAAAGTAGTTGATCTTGGATAGAATTGAAAGCTATCCTCAATTCTTTCAGCGTTAAACTCCCCAGTTTACGTTGATCTTGGATAGAATTGAAAGTTACCATAAGTATGAGCTGTGTAATGGTAAACCTTGACTTAGTTGATCTTGGATAGAATTGAAAGACCTTACAGGGCGGAGTTCATACGGAAATACGAGAACGCCGTGTTGATCTTGGATAGAATTGAAAGTTTATAGCAGTGTCAGCAGTGGTGGACGTCAATAATACCCTGTTGATCTTGGATAGAATTGAAAGCTAATCCCGCACCTAAGCCTACGCCCGCACCTATGGCTAAGTTGATCTTGGATAGAATTGAAAGTTCTCACCCTCTCAGCCCTTTTACCCCCTCACCTTTCTCACGTTGATCTTGGATAGAATTGAAAGTCTTGCCGTATACGCCATAAACCAGGTATTTGGCGTCAAGTTGATCTTGGATAGAATTGAAAGTCACTATTTGGGAGATTGACGAGCCCTTCTTTTCTGCCAGGTTGATCTTGGATAGAATTGAAAGACAGAACCACCAAAGCTAAAGCAATTCCTAGTTAACGCTGGTTGATCTTGGATAGAATTGAAAGTGAATCATTTTTTCAGGATATACCGTTGGGGATTTTTGTCTCGTTGATCTTGGATAGAATTGAAAGGTCCGTTAGACCGTTTTACATACTCGAAGAAGTTATCGAGTTGATCTTGGATAGAATTGAAAGAAGGGACTGCTGTGATCGAAATGGGACAGTAGTTTATGTGTTGATCTTGGATAGAATTGAAAGAAGCAAGAGAAAACCTCAATAATTGCCGTCCTGTACATCTGTTGATCTTGGATAGAATTGAAAGACTATAGCACGAATTCAACGTAAAGCGACGGAAAATAAGTTGATCTTGGATAGAATTGAAAGCCTAAAGGTAGGTAAGGCAAAAGCAAGCGAAATATCCGAAGTTGATCTTGGATAGAATTGAAAGCAACGTCACATCGTACCAGATGCCAATTTCCTCAGCAGTCGTTGATCTTGGATAGAATTGAAAGCAAAATAGAGACATTTACCGCTTACGAATATCATGGAGATGTTGATCTTGGATAGAATTGAAAGATTACGTCTGCCACACCTGAAGTCGTTGCTAGTACTGACCCTGTTGATCTTGGATAGAATTGAAAGTGTCCTTTCAAATACAAATACATACGGCTATCTGCTGACGTTGATCTTAGATAGAATTGAAAGCATGAGGATCCTCAACGACCTGAGGAGGCACGCCTTCCATAGTTGATCTTGGATAGAATTGAAAGGTTTTTGACCCAGGGACAGGGGTATCCCCCAATCGTCCCATGTTGATCTTGGATAGAATTGAAAGGATTCAGATATCCGACGTTACCATTGATAACTAATTGGTTGATCTTGGATAGAATTGAAAGACGGAGGGGGTCTCAGGTGTTGAAAAATAACTATGCTAAGAGTTGATCTTGGATAGAATTGAAAGAGGCCAAATTGAGCGTTCTCTAGCACGGGCAAAACGCTTGTTGATCTTGGATAGAATTGAAAGAAGGAATACGCGTTCTACTATTTGCCGTGGGAAGTGAGAGTTGATCTTGGATAGAATTGAAAGCAGAGTCATAGATTGTAGTTGAAATTACTACCTCCATTTTTCGTTGATCTTGGATAGAATTGAAAGTAACATTAAGTCTATGTTGTTGGACACGATGTCCAGGTTGTTGATCTTGGATAGAATTGAAAGTTAACTCGACACTCGTCAGACCTACGGCAGACACCAAGGTTGATCTTGGATAGAATTGAAAGTGCAATCTACGGAGATGCTAGAGACGTCGAGTATCCAAAGTTGATCTTGGATAGAATTGAAAGGCACGATAGGTGGGGAAGAGGAGCTGATCCATGCCGTCGTTGATCTTGGATAGAATTGAAAGATGGGCTACGCGTCCCCTCGTATATCTGTTATTCCAAAGTTGATCTTGGATAGAATTGAAAGGTTATAAAGTGGAATGGGAACGGTAGCAAGTTCAAAAGGTTGATCTTGGATAGAATTGAAAGCCCGGTTGTCGACATTCTATCCAAGTCGTTCATAAACGCCTTGTTGATCTTGGATAGAATTGAAAGTACTCGAATCCCCCGAAAGGGGTAACAACACCAGCACTACGTTGATCTTGGATAGAATTGAAAGACGTCAGCCCATCCCTTCTCCTTAGCTTCTTTCAAATGTTGATCTTGGATAGAATTGAAAGTATCAGGGGACCCCAACAGGACGGCTTTGGGTCGTCTCCAGTTGATCTTGGATAGAATTGAAAGTTTAACCTGTACTCCATGTCCTTTACCTTTCTCAAGTCCTCGTTGATCTTGGATAGAATTGAAAGCTGTCAGTTTCTCACGATGTGGCTCTGGATACTAACCTCGTTGATCTTGGATAGAATTGAAAGTGTCCACGTTGAAGTTAAATTTTGTCACGTTAAAATCACGTTGATCTTGGATAGAATTGAAAGTCTTCGTATTAGGGTCTACGGGAAAGATGGCAAAGCCACGTGTTGATCTTGGATAGAATTGAAAGCTAGAGGCCCTCACTCTTCCGAGTACCATGAATTTCAAAGTTGATCTTGGATAGAATTGAAAGTAATACAGATATAAAGAGATATGAGTCCCTCAGAAGGGTTGATCTTGGATAGAATTGAAAGCTCTTAACATCCGCAGAAACCACTATACCCTCTCCTAAATTGTTGATCTTGGATAGAATTGAAAGCTGCGTCCTGAAGGGCCTCTAGGGGCGTGTTCCCATGCCCCGTTGATCTTGGATAGAATTGAAAGCATATTCCTTATATCTCCGTAGTTTATCGTTTCTGCAAATTGTTGATCTTGGATAGAATTGAAAGTCAATGAGTCTTAGCCAGTACCTGTAGCTGGGTTTATGTTGATCTTGGATAGAATTGAAAGGTATATTCGATAGCTGATTTGGCATAAACATAATTAAATGTTGATCTTGGATAGAATTGAAAGTTTGTATCGTGACTTCCTCCTTTCCCGTCTCCCTTTCTTGTTGATCTTGGATAGAATTGAAAGATTTTTAAACTTGTTCGTGGTTAGTGAGGATATGCAACAGAGTTGATCTTGGATAGAATTGAAAGTAACTACTTCCTAACTTATCGTCTGTGCTCTTTGCTGTGTTGATCTTGGATAGAATTGAAAGCTTCTAACAGACGGCATAAAAGGTTTATTGAATGGTTAGCGTTGATCTTGGATAGAATTGAAAGACTGGGTAGAGGCATTTGAGGAATCAGAGTGCGAATATTGCGTTGATCTTGGATAGAATTGAAAGAGGTACCAGCAGGAAAAACATTTCACCGTCATCTAGTGTTGATCTTGGATAGAATTGAAAGATCTTTGATATTGTTCTTATATATACTTAACAACTGTTGTTGATCTTGGATAGAATTGAAAGACGCCCTAATGCGATATTTAGAAAATGCTGAGGAGGTCAGTTGATCTTGGATAGAATTGAAAGTCTTTTCGGACGACGACGTACCACGATACAGCCGTGGTCGTTGATCTTGGATAGAATTGAAAGTTTTGTACAAGGGATGGGGGAACTATGAGGAACTGGACGTGTTGATCTTGGATAGAATTGAAAGCTCATCATTATCCACTGATGCCCTTCCAATTTTCGCAACAGTTGATCTTGGATAGAATTGAAAGTCTTTTCAGGGCAAAAACATGGAGAAAATCCCCTTTCTTCTGTTGATCTTGGATAGAATTGAAAGGCTCCCACTTTTGCGCTATGACGGTGAACGGCAGTTGTGGTTGATCTTGGATAGAATTGAAAGCGAATACCACCACGACAACTAGTACCACCACGACAACTAGGTTGATCTTGGATAGAATTGAAAGCAAGTACGGTATACACGAATGAGGGAATAGGTAACCCGAGTTGATCTTGGATAGAATTGAAAGCTTTGTCGGCGTCGCCTATAATCAAGGCGAGTAAGCTAGTTGATCTTGGATAGAATTGAAAGTTAGTTGTGATTTTACCAAATCCTTTTCACTCAAATCGCTGTTGATCTTGGATAGAATTGAAAGGTAATCATCTTTTTGACCTTAGCCAACTGTGCTAATAATTGTTGATCTTGGATAGAATTGAAAGACTTTCTTTTGGAGAATGGGCCAGCTCTTTCGTTCATGGGTTGATCTTGGATAGAATTGAAAGCTCTCCACTCGGGTATTTAAAGCTTTCTCCATGTTTTTCCGTTGATCTTGGATAGAATTGAAAGATGACCACTACGAAATCAATACTTTCAAATCCCTATATTTGTTGATCTTGGATAGAATTGAAAGATTCCAAGAACTGCCGTTAGCGTAGTCTTACCTACACCGCGTTGATCTTGGATAGAATTGAAAGATTATCGTGCCTCTCAACCAATATCGTCTCATCTCTTTCGTTGATCTTGGATAGAATTGAAAGTATTCTTCAGACAGTACTCCCTGAAGTTCCTTCCGCCGAGTTGATCTTGGATAGAATTGAAAGGCTAGTGATGCTAGTGACGATATTCTTCGTGCTGATACTCATGTTGATCTTGGATAGAATTGAAAGGTTACCAGCTCAATGCAGGCGTTTACGTCGTAGTTGGTGTTGATCTTGGATAGAATTGAAAGAAATCCTGTCCTTCGAGTTTCGAAACACGGGGATGGGGTTGATCTTGGATAGAATTGAAAGATCTGAATGTCTCGAATTACTTTACGAATTAGCAAACAAGTTGATCTTGGATAGAATTGAAAGTTGAGGACAGCGGGGTGGAGAACGTTGCCCTAAAACGAATTGATCTCGGATAGAATTGAAAGCTATATGGCGCTACTTGATAGTCAGCCTGATTTTCTGCCGTTGATCTCGGATAGAATTGAAAGTAATATATCATCCCAGGTTAGGGTTACTTGAGAATTGTTGATCTTGGATAGAATTGAAAGCTTCGTCTCTCGTCGTTCATCCCGTTCGGAATACCTCCCCAGTTGATCTTGGATAGAATTGAAAGAACGTGAACATAGCGAACACACCTAGCGTGAACGCAGCCGTTGATCTTAGATAGAATTGAAAGAATACGATTTGTATTTATCATCGATAGTACTCATGATTTGGGTTGATCTTGGATAGAATTGAAAGGTTCCCCACGGGTATCCACTCGTAGTGCTGGCAACTGCTTGTTGATCTTGGATAGAATTGAAAGGGAGTGTATTAAACCCAGGGTGGCGTGCTGTGGTGTACTGGTTGATCTTGGATAGAATTGAAAGTCATTCCATCCACTAATAGACGCTCCATTATCCTGCTTTCTGTTGATCTTGGATAGAATTGAAAGACTCAACGTCACTTTTGCGTTGTTTTCGTCGATTTTCAGTTGATCTTGGATAGAATTGAAAGTTGTCGAAAGTACTAGCTATAGCTCCTCCCAGCAACGCTGTTGATCTTGGATAGAATTGAAAGCTGGGCTGGATCACTGGTGCAATAACTTCTGCACTGAGTTGATCTTGGATAGAATTGAAAGTCCCAACAGGGAGCCGGCGAAACTTCTTTTCGGGCAGGGTTGATCTTGGATAGAATTGAAAGATATTTGAGCGAATACTCTCCCTCCCAGTACTGCAAGTAGTTGATCTTGGATAGAATTGAAAGATCCGCTCCAGAAGTCGAACTATCTCAACGTCACATCGTGTTGATCTTGGATAGAATTGAAAGGAAAAGCAGGGTGGCTATTACGTAGTACCCGTTATAAAGT
>Ga0208662_100772_pt1 | contig 10544 bp, 8 predicted proteins | sample OSPB_host_MetaG_FD_187136 | JGI IMG/M metagenome (GOLD analysis project Ga0208662, IMG submission 187136) | Hot spring microbial mat communities from Yellowstone National Park, Wyoming, USA - OSPB_host_MetaG (SPAdes) (version 2) | ecosystem: Environmental > Aquatic > Thermal springs > Hot (42-90C)... | reverse complement strand
CTCGCGAGTAGGGCTGATAGTTGTATCTCCTCATCAGAACCTTCGGTAAGCCTATAATCAATATCCGCTACAATTTCTGCAACTTCCACCTTAGCCTCCTCAGGTATCTGCACCTCACCGCTCAGTATTCGCCTCTGTACTGCCTTAAGTATTTCTATGCCAGATACGCCGTGTTCGTACATTAGCGCGCGTAACTTATCGCGGGCCTTTACGAAATCCCCACTGAATGCTATGTTTATTAGATCTATTATTTCCTTAGGTTCTATGAAGCCAATAGTCTTATAAACAATCTCAGGTGTTATCTCCTTAGCCGTGGCCGCCGCTGCCTGTAGTGTGTTTATTGCCTTTCTCATGTCTCCCTGGCTTATCTCCCAAATTGCCCCCAATGCTTCGTCGTTGATCTTCACACCCTCCCTCGATGCGATCTCCCTCAACCTAGCAATAACGGCATCCTTAGGCAGCGGTGCAAACCTAAATAACGCGCACCTGGACTGGATGGGCTCGATAATCCCAGACAAGTAGTTGGCTAGGAGTATGAACCTGGTGACGTTAGCGTACATCTCCATCATCCTCCTCAACGCCTGCTGCGCATCTGACGTCATGTTATCCGCCTCATCGAGTATTATTAACTTATACGGTGCCTTACCCATCGGTGCCGTCCTAGCGAATTCCTTAACTCTCTCCCTAATCGTGGTTATGCCTCTCTCGTCGCTTGCGTTGAGCTCGAGGACATTCTCACGCCAGGAATCGCCGTAGAGCTCGTGGGCGATGGCAAGGGCCATGGTAGTCTTACCAGTACCAGGGGGTCCGTAAAATAGAAGGTGGGGCATGTTTCCTGTTTTCACGAACTGCTTTATCCTCTCCTTAACCTCCTCCTGATCAATAATCTCATCAATCCTAGACGGCCTATACTTCTCAACCCATATTAGTTCTGCAATGGACATTACAAGAGTATGATTTGTTTCAAGGATAAATAAATTATTCTTTCCAGGTATTTGGGGAGGTAATATTATTAATAATATTGAAGCATTCTTACCTCGCACTTGCGGCAATTCTCTCCATCTCGTCTCTCTTCCTCACAGCGTAGGATTTCTGGTCGTTTTGGGCGGCGGCCACTATTTCCTCGGCCAGGCATTCCTCAATTGGTTTTGGATTATTGAAAGAGCATTGCCTAGCTCCTTCCGTGATCCACCTAATCGCTAAATCAAGTCTCCTCAGCGGTGATACATCAACTGATACTGGGTACGCTATACCGCCATAAACTACCCTCGTGATCTCCTCCCTAGGCGCTGCATTGGTTATTGCATCGACAAAGACCTGGATTGGGTTTTGCCCAGTCTTTAGGTAAACCATGTCAAAGGCTCTCTTAACTATGTTGTAAGCCTTGTGCTTCTTACCTGCATTCCTGCCTGGATGCATTAATTGATTGATCAGTCTTTCAATGGCTGGTATCCTAGCCTTGCCAAACTTCCTCTTTTGATGCCTACCCGACGTGTGCGGTAGATACATGGGTTTCATGCATAAATACCTCCTAAGCCCTGGATCCTTAACCACAACATTATCAAAGGGCCACTTACCAAACAATTTTATTGGTTCACCATCTAAGGTCTTCAAATCCCTAGGGCACTCCTCGATTATCGTTACCCCACTGACTTGGTAAGTTACTGTCTCCTTGGGTAGTGTAATTCCTTGATCACTCATTACGTAGGCAAGTAGTACGAATACCTTTTTAAACATTTACCAAGGTCGAGGATTGGTTAGAGGATGGGGCAGTATTATTTCAATTAGCCCTTCACAACACCAATTGGTATATGCCTTGAGATTCTCTTGGCCATACCTGTGACCTCGGCAACCTCAGCCACCTTATCCACATTCTTATAGGCCTCAGGAGCCTCCTCACTTATTATCTCGCTCTCGGCAGACCTGACTATGATGCCCCTATTCTCTAGGGTACTCCTAACCTTATTCGGCGGTAGCATCCTAACTGCGGCAGACCTACTGAGTGTTCTACCTGCGCCGTGAGGTGCTGTACCGAAGGTTACTTGGAATGATGTTGGTACCCCAATCAATACGTAGGACGCCGTACCCATACTACCTGGGATAAGCACTGGTTGACCGATATCCCTGTACTTAGGTGGTATTTCTGACCTGCCTGCTGGGAATGACCTGGTGGCTCCCTTCCTATGCACTAGGACTTTCCTTACGTGACCTTCATCATCGATTACGTGATCCTCTATCTTAGCTATATTATGGGCCACATCATAAACAACCTCAAGACCTAGTTTGTCTGGATCCCTACCAAAGACTCTCCTAAACGCCTCCCTAACCCAATGCGTTATTATCTGCCTATTGGTCCATGCATAGTTAGCCGCACCCTTCATCGCAGCCAGGTAATCCTGGGCCTCCTTGGTCCTCAACGGCATCGCAGCCAGCTCCCTATCCGGCAGGAACAACCCCCACTGCCTCATTTTATTCTCGGCAACCCTTATGTAGTCGGTGGCAACCTGGTGCCCAAGCCCCCTACTACCCGTGTGTATGAGCACCATTACCTGACCCTCCCGCTCAATACCAAGCCTCTTGGCCAGGTCTGGGTCGAATATCTTGTTGACGACCTGGATCTCTATGAAGTGGTTGCCACTACCAGTCGTCCCAAGCTCATCCTTACCCCTCTCCTTAGCCCTCTGACTAACCTTACTGGCATCAGCACCCTCATAATGCCCAAACTCCTCAATGAAATTCTTATCGTCAGACCAACCATAACCCCTAGACAACGCCCAATCAACACCATCCTCAAGAACCCGATCCAAATCAGAGAAGGACAACCTAAGAAGCCCCGTCTCACCAACACCAGCCGGTACAAGCTTAAATATCGTATCAACAAGCTCCCTCAACTTCGGCCTAACCTCCTTCTCGGTTAGGTTCGTCCTCAACAACCTGACGCCGCAATTAGAGACTACAAATCCGTCGGCAATAAAATCATGTGGATCGCCATTAAGTGTGACGTCATAAACAAATCCGTTAAATGGCTCAACCTTGATGTCCTCAACCTCGTCCCATACGATATCACCGTAAACGTGCTCCTTCAACCAATCCTCAAATTTCGGGAAGTTCTTAGGAACCCTGGGCTTAGTCTTCCTGCCTTCGTAAATACTACGTTCAATAAATCTCTCATTAGCAAATTCCGAAGTAAGCGTAAGGATGATGGAGGTTTTCGTAGCACCGGCCTCGGCAAGAACCTTAGCCACCCTCTCGGCACTAGCCCTCTCCTCAATGATTCTCTCCTTAAGCTTAAGCCACGCAATGGCGGCTAAAGCCAACCTCCTCCTTAATGGATTATATTCATAGTTAACCCTGCCCCAAAGCCTAACTAGGTTCTCGGGTTCATTGGATATGTAGAGTCTTAACCAAACCCTACCGTTACCAGCCTCAATCTTATGTATACCAAGCACCTTAACGTCGAATTCGCCGAGGAGCTTGGCAACGTCCTCCAGGAACTCAACGCCATTATCCTCTAATTCCCTTATTTTAGATACCGTAACGTAGGGCTGTTCGAAATTATAACCATTAATGGTCATTGGCTTGTTCATCTCGGCGCCGAAATACGCCGCTAGGAACAACCTCTTTATCCACAAGGGCATATTCCTTAACCATCCAGGTACTCTGAATTGGGTATGTGTTTTCTTACCTGTAGGCGCTCCAAGGGCTATTAATAATTCCTTAAAGCTTCTGGAATTAACGTGTACTGCGCATTCATGGCTTATGGTCTCCTTACCATTGATTTTCAATTTCCTCTCCCTGCAGTACACGTTAGATGGTGTGAATCCAAGTGCAATTATATCCTGTCTCAACTCCTCAAGCCCTTCCCTAGAGCCGTAGAATGCCGTTATCTTACCCCTCTCGCCATTAAATGCTCCATCACCAATGAAGTACCCAAGCAACTTTACTAAGTATGGTAGTTTGGGATTCCTGGCGTTAAGCGGTAATAATCCCCTCCTCTCAAGCTCCCTTCTAACGCTTGGTCTAAGCTCATCACCACTGAGTATCGTTATATCGAGCGGTTCCTCATAAGGCACACCTTCGAATGGAAATACGGCAACCCTCTGTCCAACCCTAATTTCGCCAGCATTGACCATACCATTAGGCGTCAGTATTGGGTGGTCAGCACTTGCCTTAATTTCGAAACCCGCCCTAGTCCTAATTCTAATTAACGACCTCTCCCACCTCCACAGGAATAACTTGATCTTCGTCCACGTAATACTCCCATTGTTTCTATCAATAGATACCAACTCACCACCCTTAAACAGCTTCTCTATAGGCACGGTATATCCAAACTTCGTTAACACCTTAGTACCTGCGGGGAGGCAATTAATATCATACCCAATCCCTCCTGGGCTTACGACTCCCTCTTCCATGTCCATTGCGGCTACTCCGCCTACTGGGAATCCGTAGCCTTGGTGTGCGTCTGGTAGGGCTATGCTGTACTTGTAAATGCCCGGTAGGCACGCTACGTTCGCCGCCTGCTCCAGGGTCATGTCTGTCTTCATCTTCTCTATTAGGTCATCATCAGCGAATATCCTGGCTGGTACCTTCATGCACGGCTTATAGCCCTTCGGTATCTCCCACACGTACTTATCTATCCTCCTTAGTGGTGGTGCCATATTACTGCAATTACCTCAATGCCTCAGCGGTTTTATAAGGGTTTATCCCCAACCAACTTAATTCGTCGCATATTGGGTTGTTAATCAACAATCCTTGAATAATTTATAAAGGGAGGTGTATTGTTAGTCACGTGCCCATTGATTACAGGGCTGTTGGTTTGAAGGTTGGCTTGGAAATTCACGTTCAATTAAACACAGGCAGGAAACTATTCTGTAACTGCCCACCTGTAATTAGGAATGACGAACCCCACTTCCGAGTCACCAGGAGGTTGAGGCCCAGTATGAGTGAGCTTGGTGAGGTTGATCCAGCAGCCATGTGGGAGTTTAGGAAGCGCAGGGTTTTCGTGTATGAGGGTTATTACGACACAACATGCCTCGTGGAGTTGGACGAGGAGCCTCCCCATGAGCCTGACCCCGGGTCCCTCGAGGCGGCGTTGGCTATCGCCCAGATGTTTAATGCGAAGGTTTTTGACGAGATCTACATCATGAGGAAGATAGTGATTGATGGTTCAAACACCTCAGGCTTCCAACGAACAATGCTTGTGGCCCACGATGGCCTAGCCAAGTTCTTCGATTACAAGGTGCCGATACAAACCATAGCTCTTGAGGAGGATGCGGCGAGGAAGATTGAGGAGAGGGGTGACACCGTGGTCTACAGGCTCGATAGGCTAGGCATACCCCTAATCGAGATATCCACGGGTATACTGACCTACAGCCCCCAGGAAGTCATGGAGGTCGCGTACTACATAGGGCATAGCATTAAGATGACGGGCAAGGCAAAGAGGGGTCTCGGTACCGTTAGGCAGGACGTGAATGTGTCAATAAGTAATGGGGCTAAGACCGAGATTAAGGGTGTTCCGGACCTAAGTCTCATACCTAAGGTCATAGAGTACGAGGTTCAAAGGCAATTGAACCTACTCGCTATCAGGGATAAGTTGAGGAGTAGGGGGGTTAGGGAGGATTGGTTCACTGAGGATTTCATAGACGTCACAGACATATTCTCAGGCACTAAATCCAACATACTGAGGAGGGTCATTGACACCGGCGGTAGGGTCATTGCAATAAAGGTCCCTGGGCTCAGGGGTTTATTGGGTAAGGAGGTGCAACCAGGGCGTAGATTTGGTACGGAGTTGGCTGACAGGGTTAGGGTCTGGACAAGCCTTTCAGGGCTCATTCACAGCGATGAGTTGCCGGGCTATGGGATAACGGGTGAGGAGGTTTCTAGGGTATCCTCTAGGTTGGGTGTTGACTCATTCATACTCCTGGCTGGTAATAACGATAGGGATTTAGCGGATGCCGTAAAAGTCATAATCGAGAGAATCAAAGAGGCGATGTACGGTGTTCCTGAGGAGACCAGGGCAGCCAACCCTGACGGCACCACGAAGTTCATGAGACCCAGACCTGGCGCCGCTAGGATGTACCCGGAGACTGACCTTAGGCCCATTAGGGTTACGATAGAGATGCTGGAGAAAGCCAGGTCATTGATACCAGAGCCTATAGAGTCCAGGGTTAATAGGTACATTAGTTATGGTATGAGTAGGGAATTGGCCATGCAGGTTATTAGGTCACCGTACTATGACTTAATTGATTACTTAATTGAGGAGTTCAAAGATAAGGTCTCAGCCACGCTAATAGCGAATACCCTCGTTAATACATTGAGATCACTGCAGAGGGATGGTGTTGATGTATCTAGGATAAACGAGGAGCACCTAAGGGATTTATTTAACGCCTTATCTAACGGTGCCATAACGAAGGAGGCGATACCCGACGTACTAAGGGCATGGACTGAAGAACCTAGTGCAAACATAAACGCCATAATAGGGAAGCTTGGTTTATCTAAAATGAGTTATGGAGAGGTTAGGGAGGTGGTTTTCAAGAGGGCTAGGGAATTAGACATTAAGGATAGGGATAAACTGATCAAGGCGTTGATTAGGGACTTAAGAGGTAGGGCTGATCCTAATGACGTAATTAGGGCGGTTGATGAGTATTTAAATACAGAGAAATCCTCACAATGATCAGGCTTGTAACCATTTAATTCCTAAACGCTTCACGGAATTCCTCAGAGCAAGGACTTGTTCCTGGCTTAACTCTATAGTTTTATTAACCAAGCCATGGGTTATTACTAACTTAACACTTGCGGCTTTCCTAACTTCCTCATCAAGCCCTGCCTTTCGGAACTTTAGATAATGTATACTCCTGGGTTGTGCGCCTGGGCTGTAATCCTCGGGATAGATTGGTACGGCACCTATTTTGTCTTCATTAATTATTAAGTACGTCGTCTTCTCAATGCCTCCGTACTTGGGAAGTAGGTTTCTCAATTCATCATAGTTATACACATAGATGAAGAGCGTTAGGCTAATCTCGTCATTACTAGGTATCATCGGTGCGTAAGTCCTTATTGCCTCCTTAAGCACAGACTCGTCGTCAGTGCCTTCCAGGTACACGGTCTCCTCTATCTGGAACCACACGGTAATGGCATCCTCAAATAATGCCGTAACCCTATCATCAACCTTAACATACCTTGACGACTTATAATTACTCACAAGCGAGTATACCCTCTCCCTAATCTTTGAATACTCACTTGGTAAATACACATTATTTATTATTTTAATGAGTTCGCTAGTTGACATTTAACCGCACCTTAGAGCTTGCCTAGGGTTTCATCCTCGATTTCTGTTTTAACGCCCTTAGTCCTGTAGTACTTCTCGAGAGCCTCATTAAACCTATTGGCATGGAACCTCTCGACCTTAGCCACGGCCTCAAGCCACTCGGCAACTTCCAGGAACCCCTCCTCCCTAGCCACCTTGGCAAAGCCAGGATACATCTGGGTCCACTCATACGTCTCACCATATATTGACGCCTTCAGTGCATCCTCGATTGTGTTTATTTCTATTTCAGCCACAGGATCAACACCGAGGAACATCAGGTGTCCGAATGCGTGACCTGTCTCGGCATTTGCTGTCTTCTCGAATACCTCCGCTATATCATTCAACCCCTGCTGCCTAGCCAACCTGGCATAGTATAGGTACCTCCTATTAGCCATGGACTCTCCCTGGAACGCTATCTTGAGGTTTTCGTAGGTTTTAGTTCCCTTGGGTATTCTTTGCGTGCTCATACACTTACCTGTTAGGGTACTACTTTATAAATATTTCTTTTTCGAAATTATTTCGATTTAGATTTATTAAGGTATTCCTCGCAATTACCGCGTGCTATAACGATTAGGTCATCAATCCATATACCAGCTTTCCTAAGCTCGTTTTCAATCCATGCTATATCCACACTATTAACGTCAATTATCTCACCAGAATCCTTACATAAAACGTTCACATGGGGCTCCTTCCTAATTTCATACCAGGTCTTACCATCTAGCTCAAAGGACCTTACTAAACCGGCATTGACGAAGGCATTCAATGTTGTGTAGATAGTGGATATGCTGATGCTTGGTTCAATCTTCCTAGCCTCATTTAGTATTTGGTCAATGCTGAAATGCCCACCGTTTATTAATAACTTCAGTATTGTAATTCTCTGTGGTGTTACCTTCAATTTATTATTCCTCAATAACCTAATAATATACTCATCCGCATTCATCAGCTGTAATACGAAGTTATTGCGAAATAATAAATTTTTCTAGCTAGTAATAATTTGAGACGTTACAGCGGGATTTATTAACACCAGTATATATACACTATTTATAGGGAAGCATTATAACTTGCGGTTAATTACCATTGATGATTAATATGCCGGAGGATAGGGAGGCATATATCGTTTATTTCAAAAGGACAGCATTCTCTAGGGTTAAGCGTGAGGACCCTAAGTTCGATGTGTTCTACGACATGAGTGGACCAACACTATTCTCAAAGTTACTTGTTAGGGCTGTTGAGGATCTTGGTATAAAGCCTGACATGATCGATCACATGATTGTTGGCAATGCACTTCAGGGCGGTGATAACTGGTCAATGGGTGGTAGGATACCCATCTTTCTGGCAAAGTTTCCAGTTCATATACCAACCATGGCGGTTGATATGCAATGCGCATCATCATTTGATGCCATTGGTATTGGAGCTATGGAAATCTGGACTGGGCAGGCTGATATAGTTTTTGCCGGTGGTTATGAACACCTGTCCAGGGTACCCATGTATAACAATCCGTATATACTGCCTCACATGGAGCTCGTGACAAATCCTGAATATGCAATGTACGATATGGCCACAGGCTACGTGATGGGATTGACAGCCGAGAAGCTCGCGGCAATTAAGGGGATAGGTAGGGAGGAGATGGATAGGTGGTCATTAAGGAGCCATATGCTGGCGACCAAGGCATATGAGGAGGGTTACTTTAAGGATGAGATATTGCCAATAGAGGTTGTTAAGGATGGGCAGAAGGTCATTGTTGATAAGGACTTAAGTGTCAGACCGAATACATCAATGGAGGCCTTGGCAAAATTACCACCAGTATTCAAACCAGATGGAGTGATAACTGCGGGTAACTCAGCACCACTCAATTCAGGCGCATCACTCGTAGTATTAATGTCCGGGAGGAAGGTCAGGGAATTGGGTGTGAAACCACTCGCCAGAGTGGTATCGCTAGGTTGGGCTGCTGTGGATCCATCAATAATGGGAGAGGGGCCAGTACCTGCATCAAGGAAGGCCCTGGCCAAGGCAGGACTTAAGGTTGAGGATATAGACCTTTGGGAGATAAACGAGGCATTCGCCGTAGTCACACTCAACGCAATTAAGGAGTTAGGTATTGATGAGAATAGAGTTAATGTTAAGGGTGGAGCCATAGCCATAGGACACCCACTTGGAGCCACAGGCGCCAGACTCGTGGGAACACTGGCTAGGCAGTTGCAATTGTACGGTAAGGAGTACGGTCTAGCAACGGCCTGCGTAGGTGGGGGCCAAGGGTATGCAGTAATACTTCAGAGGCCTTGATCACGAAGGGTTTATTTTCACGAGGGAAGAATCCTTTAAAATACCAATGAAATATTGAAAAAGTATGTTATTTCTTGATGTATATACAGACATACTTGGATACCTATTCTGGATATTACTATTCATAGCAATGCTCTCACCGTGGCTCTCAATGAGATCCTTACAACATGCCAGGCTTCGTCTGCTTGCATTGATGGAGCATAAATACGGTTATAGGGTCATAACAATGATACATAGACAGGAAAAGATAGGCCTTCTTGGCGTGCCAATTTACCGTTATATCGACATTGAGGATTCGGAGGCAATAATAAGGGCCATTAGAACAACACCTCCAAATGTGCCAATAATGATGATACTACACACGCCAGGAGGTCTCGTACTTGCGGCATCACAGATAGCTAGGGCACTTAAGGCGCACCCTGCCAAGAAGGTTGTCGTGGTGCCGCACTACGCCATGAGTGGCGGTACATTAATAGCCCTGGCTGCTGATGAAATAATAATGGATCCCAACGCAGTGCTAGGTCCACTGGATCCACAGTTGGGAGGCCCCGGCGGCATGTATTTACCAGCACCATCTATACTCAGGGCTGTGGAATTAAAGGGAAGGGATAAGGTTGATGACCAAACATTAATACTTGCCGACATGGCCGAGAAGGCGCTGACCCAGGTTAAGGAATTAGTGGCTGAATTAATCAGAGATAAGGTAGGAGAAGAAAAGGCTAAGCAGATAGCAGATAAACTCGTGAGTGGGTATTACACGCATGACTACCCAATCACCGTAGATCAACTCAAGGAGATGGGGCTAAAGGTGTCCACAGACGTACCACCAGAGGTTTATGAATTGATGATCCTCTACCCACAGGCACGCACAAACAGACCAGGCATCGAATACTTACCATACCCAATAACACCAAGACCAACAACCAGAGAGGAAAGATAACAACAAACTTAAAAA
>Ga0208662_100771_pt1 | contig 10549 bp, 14 predicted proteins | sample OSPB_host_MetaG_FD_187136 | JGI IMG/M metagenome (GOLD analysis project Ga0208662, IMG submission 187136) | Hot spring microbial mat communities from Yellowstone National Park, Wyoming, USA - OSPB_host_MetaG (SPAdes) (version 2) | ecosystem: Environmental > Aquatic > Thermal springs > Hot... | reverse complement strand
CTCAGGCTAGCTAAATAAACTAAATTTCATGCAAATGAAACAAACCCAATTTATAGCTACAGGATCTGATAAAAATTAAATTTTGTATAAAGTAAAGAAATTGAAAAATTAAATTTCGTTCAGAAGAAAGAAATTAAGTTTTTGACGGACTGCATTATGAGAAAAATTGTAAGAAATAAAATTACGAATGTGAGAAATTTGATGAAGAGAATGGGCAGAAAGAAAAAAGAAAGAAAAAGAAATAATAAATGAAATGTGAGAAAAATAGAAGATAAAAAATTTATAAATATAAAAAAGAACTAAAGATTTTTAAAGAAAAATTTAAAAGGAAAAAATAACTTTAAATTAGAATAAAAAATTATAGGGAAATATTTAGAGCTTTTTGTTCATCTTGTTTCTTTGGTTCTAAATCAACAAGCATATTAAAAAAACCTTCTTGGCTCAGAGCAAAACTAAAATTAATTATATTCACATCAATCCCTTCCACATAAATTTTTTCTCCCTCTCTCTTGATGATTAATCTCATTCTCTCACCTCAGTTCAGTCAAAAAATGTCATCCGTTTCATTAATTATGTCTTCATCTTCATTATCATTAATAGGTAAATATGTTAGCACAGTACCTTTACTAGTTTTTTTCTCGCTAACCTTACACCAGTCAATACACCTATTTATCATATAACGCAAACCTGACCCTCCCCATTTTGGCGGTGAAACGGCAACTATCGCCATTTTGTTAGTTTGCGGATCTTTTACAATTGTATAAATCTTTTCTCGAATGAACAAAAGCTTAAACATTAAATGTTTATTGTAAACTATATTGTTGAACGTTGATAATTCCAATTCCTTAATATTTTTCAATTTTTGTTCAACATTGTTAATCTTTTGTATTATTTCTTCTATTTCCTTTAATTTTTGATCTTGTTGTTCTTTTTTAGTTTCATTTTTAATTTCTTTTGGAGGATTTTCAACCTGTAGATTTGTTTTATTTGGATTTGAGGCATTTACTTTAATTTCTTCTTTTTGATTTACCTGATTATTTAATTTCATTTTTTCACCACCTACATGAATTTCTTCTTTTTTGGGAGATAAAAAAACCTCCATTCCTTGTGGTTTGGGATTTGTTTGGGTTTGAACTTTCATTTTTTTATGCCCCATGATTAACTTCTCATTAGGGGTTTATAAATTTATCTTCCTAAGGTTAGTAATGAAGGTTTAAACTTTTGAATTTGTTCAGGTCCTAAAAAAATTGTAAATTGATGAACTTTATAAAAAATTGAATTTCGCTCCAAAGAAAGAAATTGGAAAAATGCACGGCTGCAAGAGAAAAAATTGAATTTTTTGCAAATGAAACAAATTAAATTTATAGCTACAAGATCTGATAAAAATTAAATTTTATACAAAGTAAAGAAATTAAGTTTTTGCTGCACTGCAACAAGAGAAAAATTCAATTTTGTTCAAAGGAAAGAAATTGAAATTTAGATTCAGATCCCATTAAAAAATTGAATTTCGCTCCAAAGAAAGAAATTGGAAAAATGCACGGCTGCAAATGAAAAAATTGTAAGGAATAATTTTACAATTACGAAAAATAATGAAGAGAATTAGCTGCAAAATTGAATTTTACTATAGATTGAAATAAAAATTGGGTAATATCGAGCAAAAATTATTTTAAAAGATTTTGGAAAAGAAATAGAGTATGATGTATAAAGTTGAAAAAATCGAATTTATTGAAGATAAAGTTTTTTGCACAATTTATAATAAATATGAAAAATTCAATAGTATCCCGATAGAAAAATTAAAATTAATTAGAAAAAATGGAAAATTATATGCAAAATTGAAAGTTTAATGAAGAGAACGGGCAGCAAGAAAAAAGAAAGAAATAGAAATAATAGGAGAGAAGTAGAAATAAATTAAGAAAAAATAGGAAAGAAAATTTTTAAAAAGGAAAGAAAGGAAAAAAAGATTAAATTGTAAGAATTGCACGTAACCCTGTAATTATTCTCTTCTTCCCCTTTGTATCGACAACCTCTTTTTCGAACAATTCTAAAGCTATGTTTATATTGATTCCTTTCAAATCTTTCCTAATTAGCATTATAGAGTCAAGTAATGGAGGAACAGCGTAACCTATACCTGATAGTATTACCTTTTTTCTTTGCAACAACATACTTTCAATCTTCAGAGCAATAATACTAGCCTTCATATTTGATTTAACGACAAATTCGTCCGTACTTAAATTATTTTGAGGTTGAGAGTTTTGTGGTTGAGGTTGTTGTAGATATTTCTTTAAAACTTCCTCAATTAATTGTTGAAGATTTTGGGGATTTGTTTGGGTTTGGACTTTATTTAGTTGATTTGGAGTTTGGGGATTTGTTTGGGTTTGGACTTTCATTTTTTATGCCCCAAGATTGGATTCTCATTGGGGGTTTATAAATTTTTCTTTCTAAAACTAGTATTGAAGGTTTATACTTTTGAATTTGTTCAGATCCTAAAATAAAATTTAGGGCTATGAAACTTACAAAAAATTGAATTTAGCTTAGGAGAAAGAAATTGGAAAAATACACGACTGCATGAGAAAAAATTGAATTTCGTGAAAAGGAGAGAAATTGAATCTGTTCACGGCTGCAGGAGAAGAAATTGGAAGAAATAATATTACAGTTGTGAAAAATAATGAGGAGAACGAGCGGCAAGAAAAGGAAAGAAATAGAGATAATAAATGGAGAATGAGAAAAATTGGAGAGAAAAAATAACATATTGTGACGCGTCGTGGCGTATAACGTTAGAACCTGTTATTAAAAACATATTGTCAGAACCTTAAAAACAACTTAACGTAACGCGTTGTTAACGTAATTACAAAACAGTTCATTAACGTATATCGTTAAAATCTCTCTTAAATCGTTGTCAAACGTAAAGAAACATGCAATAATATGCGTTGTTTGATATATACGTTGTTTTGTATAGATTAAAAGATGTTGATAGTAGTCATATGCGTCTTTAAATTCGTCCTTAAACTTCTTCAAATAGTTAATAAATTTACGTTGTTCTCTCCATACATTGAGATAGATTTTAAACGCGTGCTTCATCAGAAACGTAAACATAATGTATTCGTATTCCTTATCGTCAATTACATCGAAAAAGAAAGACGAAATAAATTGTTGGTCGTATACACTACATGGTACTAGCGTGTCTCGTCGTAGTTGTAACGGTGTTGTGAACTTTTCGTTAACGTATGTCATTCTCCACCACCGTCATTAATATGTCTTTTTAAGTAGTTTATAACGTTGTTTATAACGCCGTTGTAACTGTTGTTAACGTCTATTAAAAACGTCAAAAAGCGTTGAATAACGTAGTTAGCTACGTTGTATAGCTCATCGTTGTTGTTCACATCGTTTAAGTTAATTTTGTTCAGGTCCTCCAACAATTCGCGTAGCTGTTGTAGTAGTTGTTCATCGTAGTTAGCAACGTCTTGTTGTGTACTGTCGTTGTTGTTTTGCTGTTCAGTAGCGTTGTTTTGCATAACGTTATTAACGTTTGTAGTAATGTTGTTCAACACAACACGTCTCTTCTTAACGTTGTTTTCATAGTAGTTGTCCAGGTCAAACGACATTAACTCCTTTAAAACGTTGTTCATGTCAGCGTAGGGTTTTAACGTCTTTACGACATACTTTAAAACGTCTATATCGCGTTTAGTCGTTATTTGTGTTAGGAAATCTTCTAGACGTTGTTCAGGGTATAATACTAACGTCTTTGTACCGTTCTTAAAATCGTATTCAACAACTATTATCGCGTTGTCTTTTAGTTGTTTAATTTTTATTTTAACGTTTTTTGCTATGTCGTTATTATCTACGTTTTTGTTGCGTTGTTTAGAGCGTATGTTTACGTCTTTTAGTAGTTCATCAAACCAGTCGTCGTTGATACTCATCGTTTCTCACCCCTTACGTGAAAATATGCGTTAGTTATAGTTACCTTTGCGTTGTCTATTACTAACGTCCTGTTGTCGTTGTTAGATGTAACGTTGTTGTTATTATCATCGTAGTAGTCCTCATCGTTTTTATTACGTTTTTGAACTAACTCGTTAAACAGTTTTTCAGCGTGCTTAGCGTCGTAACCGTGGTACCAAAACGTATACTCAGTTGATGTCACCTTAGTACCGTTCATATAACGTTCTTTTTCGCGTTGTTCAGCAACACCAACACGTTGCGGGTTACAACACGTACATTTAAGTAATACTACGTTATTAGCGTTGTTAATAACATTCCAGACGTGGGTTTTAACGCTTATCACTTTAAAGCGTTTACTCATCGCCTTTCACCTCGTTGTAGTTAGAAGCGTAAATTAATGAAAAGTTCTTAAAGTACATTGTAGACGTAGATGAGTCGTAATAACCTACGTCGTAATGGTAGTTGTTTAACAATAACGTTATTTGTTGTAGATAATACGGTGGTAAATTCGTACATATTGCGATGAAGTCGTGATTTAACGTAGTTATAACGTTCTGTTCAAGATAACGTAGTAATTTTTGTAAGTAAGCGTAAGTCAAACGCCCATGAAGGTGTAGTATCGCTACTTTGTTGTTAACGTTTTCAATATGAATCGTGATTGGTAAGTCGTTGTTATGTTGCTGCGTTATTTTACGAGAAACGTTGTTAGAAGATGAAGACGTAGTTATAGTAACGTTGTTAACTTTAATGACGTTACTCATCGTCCTCACCTAGTTTTTTCAGATCCTTGTCATCAAACGTTATCGATAAGTCGTATATTGTCTCGTGTTTATCTTTCGTCATTACAGTAACGTTTATTGTTAATTCGTAGTTACCGTGTAGTTCAAATTCGTTTATTATATAGTCGTATTTCTTCCCGTAAATTAAACTCGTCTTTCTTACGTTGTTTAATACGTCTATAACGTTAGTTATATTATCGTTTTTCAAAGCGTTGAATAAATCGTTAGCGATTTCGTTTAGTTCAGCGTCCTTATCGTTGTTCAAAGCGTTGTTTAGTAATTGTAGTTCATCGCCATTGTCAAACGTTATTGTTAATTCGTAAAACTTAAAGTTATTATACGTCATTGGGATAACGTTCATTACGTTGTTACTTAGATACGTTATTTTGTAAACGTAATACCTACCGAATATAACGTTGTTAATAACCCTGCGTTGTTGTAAAGCGTCTTTCAAGTCGTTAACGATTATACCGTTTTCTAAGTCGTTGTTAAATTTACGTAGTATGTCTAACGTTCTTGGAACGTGGTTAGAAGTCGTTGTTATAGAAACGTCTTTAACACTTACGTTGTTGTTAGGAGAAGACGTTTTTATTTGAACGTTGTTTAATGAAATTACGTTGTTAGGAGAAGATGTTGGATAAGGTTGGGGCTTAGACAGCCCCAACCATTCAGCTATTTCGGGGGACTGGTAAAAAAAGTCCCCCAGGGTCATGCCGCCCCAAAGAATGGGGCGGGATTTAGATTTTTTGGAGGATTTGTTTGTCTTCTCCATTCTCTCACCTAGGAAAATTTATGCAAAAGGGGGTATATAAGCTTTTCTTTCTAAAGTTTGAATTTCTTTCACTTGAGAGAAATCCAAGAGGCTGAAAAAATTTCGTATAGCTGAGATGCATTAACACTGAGAAAAAGAAGGAGAAAGTACGAAGTGCTATTTAATAGCAAAAGTACGAACTAAGAACTGTACAGTACACTATTTTTAACACGTTTCTATTTTTTCGTCAAAAAACTCGTCGGGTTCAGGTAGTAGTAGTTTTAAGTAGTCCTCCACGCTATTGTAACCTTTAACGACATGTCCAGTAGATCCGTATCCGTCTATTTTTTTGTGAACAATTCCAGCGTAGTCCACGTATATTTCGTTGAGTGGAAGACCTTCTTCTTCAATGACCGCTCTGTATATTACGTTGTCTTTAGCGTAGAGAGTAACTTTAATCGTTTCATATTGTGGGTTATCGGGATTGTACTCTAAGTAGCTTTCAACAACGCGTATACAGAACGTTGTTTCTCCTCCCTTCTTTTTCGCATACCTAAACATCTGTTTTAACGACTTCATTACACGTCTTTCTTTGATTTTAACGTCCTCTAAGCGTTTGAGCAAATCATCGATCTTCATAATCTCACTCTTCACTGAAGTCTTCTATGTCGTGCTTATCATACCAGAAGCGTTGTCTATAAACGTTCTTGGCGAATTCTTTTAACACCGTTATTATCTCTTCGTCGTTAAACGCTCTTCCAAAGAACCCTTTGAAGTCGTCTTCGTGGTAAGGTCGAAAGTCTTCACATTCACCTGAAGCGTCTGCTTTTAGACAACGTCCTACCCAATCGTGATGTGAAAAGTATTTGTATCGTGTCTCAGTACATATCCAATAAACGCGGTTAGTCCATGACAGCTCTATTGGCGTGTTTGCACCGTCGAAGTCTCCAACGTAGATGACTGGTAATCCAGAGCGTATTATTTGCCGTATAGCGTAATCGTGGTCAATCGGCTCAAAAAGTTTAGTCTTATCGTTATAATACGACACGATGTGTCCGTTCGGTGCGACGTATATTTGTACGTCTTTTCTCTTCAACGATGCTTTAAAGAAAGTGTCTAATTCGTCTATCAACCATTCCATTGAGCCGCTGTTGTCGAGTATTAAAACGACCTGTGACCTCGTCCTATAGTAGTAGTAAGCGTTTAAGGGTTTTCTCTCGTATTGTCTCATCATGAGCTTCTTAACGTTTAGTACTAACGTTTGTCCAGGTAGTAACGTTGGTTGTTTTTCTTCGTCACTTAAGTACTCTACAAGTCTGTAAAACGCTAAGTATAATTGTCTTTTAACGTTACGTTCTCCGTTTATCTCAAACGCTTGTTGTGTGTTATATTCTGGTGTGTCTTCCTGTTCTTCTTCATCTTCGTAGTAATCGTCTTCTTCATCATCATAATCGTCCTCTTCTTCTTGCTCCTGATAATCATCACTTACTGAATCGTCTAAAGTTTGTTCTTCTGTCTCGTTTTGTTGTTCAGTCTGCTGACTTTCGTTAGTTTGTTGATCTGACTGTTGTTGATTAGTTTCGTTTTGCTGGTCGTTATTATTTTGCAATTCGTTTTGTTGACTTTCGTTAGTTTGTTGAGTATTATTTTGTTGCTCTGTAGTCTGTTGATTATTGTTGCTTTGTTGTTCAGTTTGTTTATCGTCATGTTGAGAAGAAGTGTTTTGGCTTTGTTGTGTTTCGTTGTTCTGATGATTTTCGTCTTGTTGTTCAGCCTTTTGTTGCGTCTGTTGTGTTTCATTATTATCTTGTGTTGTCCCGTTTTGCTTAACGTATTGCTGCTCAGCTTGTGTACTACTGTCGTTAGTTTGTTGATAGTTCAGTTGAGTGTTATTACATTGTGGCTGATTGTTTTGTTGTTCTTCAGTCTGTTGCTGTGCAAAGCGTTGATCTTGCATACTTTGCGTTATTTCATCGCCACCGTGAACGTCTTCAGACGTCTTTGTAGTGGGTTCTACAACTGGTTTTTGTTCGTGTTCAGGGTGATACTTGTTGTATAAAACCTCTGGTCTAATCACTTTAATCGTCATTTTTTCAACACCTCTGGTAGTTTTTCGCATAGTTTTTTCGCGTAATCGCCTAGCTCTTTCGACATGTCTGCAAACTTCTTTAAACCGTCTAATATGTCGTATTCTCCAACGTACTTACTAACGATCTTAACCACATCGTTTGTAATCGTCATCCTTTCAAAAATGTCGTGATCCGTAGTAATAGACCTTACCACCTCGACGTATTTAAACTTAAAATCAATATATCCTGTTTTTGACGATACCTCGTCGTAAGCAAGAATAGCGTAATTTACGCTACAATCGCTCTTCAAATCTTTCCTAAGTAACGCCGTCGATTCCATCTCGTCTATTGTTATCCTAACACGTAAGTCAAAAACGCCTTTAACATCGTTAACGAAGTTAACTAGTCTGTTGTATAAGTCGATCTTAAAGAACTCGTAATTCATTATCATCTCTCTCCTGTACGTAACTTCGTTTAAGATAGTTTTTGCGACGTTGTTTATCTGATAGTGATCGTATAGTTCACTGATTAAATTATATTGATGGCTCGATCTATTGGGTTCTTTATTGACGTAAATTTTCAATTTATATAGGTGTCCTTTGACCCTGTCGAAACGTAATACGAATAGAGGTCTGTCCGTTGTAACGTCTTTATCAACCGCTACGATTACGTCCTTAGTATAATAGGTGAACTTAAGTTCGTTATAATTATTATTCACGATCCTAATAATGTCTTTATGGTCACCATTTAAGTATACGTAATCCTCCACGTATGCTTCGATGTTCATTTGATTGTGAAGTGATTTTACTTCCATTAACGACAACGGTTCGTTAGACGTTAACCTTAACGTGTCATCAAGTATGACTTTGAACTTCCCTAACACGTCTGGTCTATCCGTTGGTTCAGGATTAAGTGTCTTAATTATCGTGTCGTATTCGTAGAACGACTTCGTATCTATTTTAGCGTTAAACGTAGCTTCAATCGTGTCATTAATTTTATCTACGTTATCAACACTCTTTATGATGTTATTTATCGGTAGTTTTATTCTGGTTAATAGTTGTTGAACCGTAGTTGTTGTTTGTTGTTCAGTTGTTTGCTCTTGTGCTATTGTTGCGTCATTGATCTTATTTACAATCGTGCTACCTACGTCAGGTAAGTCAATATGTTGCCGTAGTTCTTTAGGATCAAGTTGTTCTAACGACTCGTTTAGCCTATACAGATCGTCAGTGTTTTTCACTACGAACGAAAGTAGTAGTTGATTAAAGTCAACGTCTGGCATAATCGTCATTGCGTAACCTAGTTGTATAAGTTCTTGAATCGTTATTGGTTTAGTTAATTGCGTAGTTAAACCAGCGATATATATAGTCGTTAACGTCTTGACAATTTTCTCGTTATCAAAGTGTCTCCTTAAGAGTTTTTCAACGTCTTTAGGATCTGGTAGTTTAAAGTTTATCGTTATTACACGCCTTAAAAGTGGTTCAGAGAATTCTCTGTTGTCATTTGACGTTATAAATACGATTAAGTTGTCTTTATTACCGACAATAACGTCTTCTCTGTCGTCAATCCTAAACGAAACTCTAGCGTTTTGTAAGTAGTCGAGCAATAAAGCGTCTGCTGAAGGTCTAGTTTTATCGAATTCGTCTATTGTAAGTACCGTGATTTTTTCACGTGATTTTATTAACGCGTCAGGTAACGGGCCGTATTGTACACGTACTCCCGATTTCGTTTGTTCTGATGGAACGTATTTGTATATTAATTCGTCTTCAGTAGTGTTTAAAGTAGTTTGAATAAAGACGTAGTGAGCGTTGAAGTAATCGGTTATGATTTGTGTTATCATCGTTTTGCCCGCTCCAGGCGGGCCGCGTAGTAAAAACGCTGGTATAGTTTTTGAACGTCTTGCAGCGTTAATACCAACGTAAATTAACCTGATTATATCGTCTTCTCCTACAACGTACTTAGAAACGTAGTTTTTGAAAGACTCAAACGTAAACTCGTTCATTCGTTATCACCTTTGTTTTTAACGTGGTTATTTTTGCGTTTTATGAAATAATAATGAAGGAGGATTTGTTTGCCCTTCATATTCTCACCCGAAAAATCTTAGGAAAAGGGGGTTTAAAAAGTTTTCGCTTGAACGACACAATTAAATGTGTCCAATATCCACCAGATAAGTTGATATTAACATTATTATCGTATTTAACATTGCGTTAGGTCTTTCTTTAAGTATTTTAACTATGTCGTTATACGTGAGAAGACTATCAAAATCGACCAACGGGATATTACCTATTATTAACAACGTATGATCGTTTTTGTTTATTATCTTAAGCGTTATTTTTTCATCAATCTCGTACTCCTTAATAATAACGTCAACATGTATTTTTTCAATCGTTATTTCAATCCTGTCGTCATTTATCTTTATGTCGTGTTTATACGTCATCCTAGCCGTGTATAATAAATACAAATGTGGATGAGCGTTAAAAATGTGATATATAAATTCCAGATACCGTATGTATACTGGGTGTTTAAGTATAAACTGTTTAAATTCGTCGAAGTCGTTGAAACCTAACGCATCCACTTGTATAACGTATTCATCAACGAATATTTCGTTATAGCCTGTACCAGCGTTCTTCATGAGATAGTCAAGCGTGATCGTTGGGAATATGCCAAACCATATTTCGTAAATGTCGTAATTTTCAGTAAGTGCGATAACCTCGTTATTAACGTTAATGAGTAGCGGTTCGTTAGCCGTAGCTTTAAACGTTAGTTTTAACTTATCGTTGTCGTCTTCAACGTTTATTAATTCTGCTTTAAATGTTGGATTGCTATATAAACTACTATTTCTCTTCTTCATTTTTTCACCCCGAAAAATTAGGGGAAAGGGGGTTAAAAAGTTTTTGCTTGAACAATGTAATTAGGGGTCGGACTTTCATAGGGTTTCATGATATTTCATATCAACCCTCGTCCTCATTCCCCCTGTCCGGCTCCCCACGCCTAGGTTAGGGAGTATGGACTCCCAG
>Ga0208662_100770_pt1 | contig 10551 bp, 10 predicted proteins | sample OSPB_host_MetaG_FD_187136 | JGI IMG/M metagenome (GOLD analysis project Ga0208662, IMG submission 187136) | Hot spring microbial mat communities from Yellowstone National Park, Wyoming, USA - OSPB_host_MetaG (SPAdes) (version 2) | ecosystem: Environmental > Aquatic > Thermal springs > Hot... | reverse complement strand
ACTGGATCTACTGCCACACCCACGGGAGGTTCGAGAGGGCCAAGCTCCTCACGGTCGCCATAGTGGACCTCTCCACGGGCAGGACGTTCATGGTGGGAGCTTTCCCCTACGCCGTGAGGAAGATGTTGATTTAGGATGGTCAACGAGTTCAAGACCGAGATCGACGTGGCCAGATGTTGGACGTGCTCAAGGGGCGCTTCCGGTAGCCAGGGTCGTCTTCGACCCCAGTACCGGTCCGAGAAGCTCGTGAGGGACAACGTGGTGTCTGAGCCCAAGTCCAACCGAGCTCAGGGTCGAGTCGGTCCAGGGGACCCTCGAGGAGGTGGAGGGACACCTCCGAATGGGATACCCCTGGAGTCTACTTCACCTCCCTGACCCTGGGAGACCGAGCGATTACGGTGAAGTTGCTCGCAGGAACACGACTCCGGGACACACGTCAGGTACCTCTACACCACCGACCTCTCGCTCAGCGGGGAGGAGGCCTGTCTGGCCGGAGATCGAGGAGCTCCACAGAGACGTCAAGGCCCTGGGACTCCTCATCCTGGAGGAGGGAGAGGCTTCAGGGCTACCTCGCGATCTTCACCATCATGACCAACGTCGTCAGGGAGCTGGTGGGGGCTCTTAACCTGAGGAGCGTGGAGGCGTTCCTCATGTTCTCGAACGTCATTTAGGCTGACCACCCAGGCTGATGAAAATCTTTAAGTTACGTTAAAGTCCCATAACTGCTGTACTTGGTTTACCAAGTCGTCCTTTCGCGTGTTCGATACCCTAGCGTATAATGCCACTTTCCTTTTTCTAACAATACCCATCAGTTTTTCGACGTCCTCCTCCCTGAACCTCAACTTCCCGCTCTGCACTACTGGTTTAATGTATCCCTTCTTAACGTAGCTCTGCAACGTGCGGTAGGACATTCCCAGTTTTTGGCACACTTCCTTAGGTTTCAGCATCATAATTAAACTCACATACAAAATGTATAAACTTCACGGTTTACCTGGAACTGTTGACAACGGCTATCCCGTGTCTCTTCTTGATTTCCTCCGCCTCCGTAACTATGTCTTGGTTGATCTCGGTGATCTTGAGCATACGTGATAATCATTCGACGAACTCCCTAGCGTAGGCGCTAGCGTCTTTTAATCCTGATGCTTTATTTGTAAAACACTAAATGATGAAAAGACACAAACTTTACGGCTCTCATTGGAAACCGTTAACGACGGCGATTGCGTCTCACCAGGACGTTTAAGGTCGGAACAAGCTCATAAAAAGCCTCAATTAGCGTTCTTCCTAAATTCCTCCGAGTCCTCGTTCTCTTATGGTCACTTCTTGATTTCCTTCCTAGCTCTTATCATCGTGAACTTCTCGCCCAACAACTCTCGGCACTTGGTGCCCATGTAGGAGTCGTAGCTCATCAACACGGGAGTGAGCTCCTTGATCTCTTCCTCAGTTAGCTCCCTGTACTCATAGGAGGGTATGCCTACCTTTTCTTCGAAGAGTCTCCTGGCGTAGTTCTTAGCCTCACCCTCAAGTTTGTCCATGACCTCCAGGTAGGACAGGGACTCGTATTTCTTGTAGTCCTCGATCATTCCTTCCAACGCTAGAGCCTTGAGGAGTCTGAGCATCTCCGTCCTGTTGGGTTGCATCCCTACCCTCGACGGGTCTACTTTTCCCCTGACGAATATCCTCCCTCCTACCATCCCAGTCCCTACGTAGTAGCCTGTCTTCTCTCCCCTGTTCCTCAGTCCTAGAACTACTATCACCCCTCCAGCCATGTATTCGCCTAAATAGTCGTCAACCCTGCCTCCTATGACCAAGTAAGGCCTCTTGAAGCCGTACTCCCTCATCTGTATTCCTACCCTATTACCTGCGTTCCCGCCCACGAACACCTCCCCTCCCTGGAGGGTCTGAGCCAACACGTCCCTCGCGTCACCGGTTATGACCACTCTCCCTCCGTGCATTGTGTCACAGCAGTCGTCGGCGACGTTTCCATAGACGAGGAATTCGTTGTTTTCGTTGAGGTTGGCCAGCGCGTTACCTACCACTCCGTAGAGTTTGACCCTCAACCCAGCCCTAGGGAAGGTTATCCCCACGAACCTGTGTCCCATGACGTTGACTACCTTGACTTCACCCTTCCCCGCGTACTTCATTATCTCCCTGTTCAAATCCTTGTAACCTACCTTACTGGCATCCACGTCGTAGTCTCCCTCGTAGCTGGGGGGAGGTGGAGAGAAGCTCTCCACTTCCTGGACATCCCTCCCGTAACTGACCACTCCCCTCTCCAGTGAGGCAATGAAGTAGGAGCCCGGACTCAAGGTCCAAACCCTAGCCTTAGGATTGAGGAGCCTTATCTGGCTCTCCTCACTAGCTACGTAATAATAGTTTTCGTCCTCACCTATGAGGACTGGCCTGAACTTGGATCTGTCGGCCAGCCCCACCAGGTAAAGGTCGTCTCCCGAGTCGTAGCCGATCACCGCGGTGAACGGTCCGTCAAGCCTGGCGTTCCTGTACAAGTAGTCATAATGTGATGAGATCAGTCCGGTTCGCCTGGAGGGGTTGACCAAGATCTTTACTGCCTCCTCCAACGGGAGACCCTCGCTTATGAGCTCCTCGAACAGGAAGGCCATCACCTCGCTGTCGGTTCCTACGAAACCTCCCCATCCCCTGGATTGGAGGAACTCAAGGTTGGCACCGAAGGAACTGACGTCACCGTTGTGTACTATGGCCACATCGAAGGAGGAGAAGGGGTGGGACCAGTAGGGGTAATGCCCTGGGGAGTTCGTGGGTTGTCTCGTGTGGGCCAACCATAGGTCTCCATCGTACTTCTCCACACCGTAAACCTTGGCTATGTCCTTGGGATAACCTACTCCCTTGAATGTGTTCAGGGACCTCCCCACACTGTATATCCTACCCTTCCTCTGACCCCAGAAGATCTCGTTGGTGTTCCTGACTACCTTCTTGAGCTGAGCCGTATTGCCTATGGAGACCTTGAAGTTGCAACTGCAAACTCCGTCGCTCTCGGTCTCTACACTTTCCTCCAGGATTTGGACCCCCTGGGACTCCAGGATCCTCCTGAGTGCCTTGGGGCCCTCTGTTAAGAAGGCCTTGACTACGTAATAGTTCTCCTCTCCCCTATTGAATACTGCGAACCCTGCCCCCTTGTCGCTACCCCTGTACCACACTGCGTTGATCGCCTTAACGACTTCCTCCCCTCTCACCTTTGGAGCGTGCTTTTTCCTGAGGACTCCGAAGACTCCACAACCAGAAGGAGAGATCATAGTGAACCGGCCTGCCTCACTCTTATCCTTCTCGCCACGTAGGAGTTCAGGTTGACTGCCCTCAGGAGCTCCCTGTTTCCTGTCAGGCTTGACTGGACGCTGTATACACCTGCAGCCCCTGCCAAGAGGGCTATCTCCTTCTTCATGCCAGCAATGAGGTTGAACGCCCTCTCTCTCAAGTTTCCCTTACTCCCCTCCCCTATGGCTACCTCCAGTACGCTGTAGGGAAGGACGACCGCGTCGGCCCCCAAGGCCACGAGCTTGAATACGTCAGCGGAGTCCCTCAGCCTCGAGGACTTGGCTATGAGGTCAAACCTGTTCCTCACCCCCGCCTCCTTAAGCCGTATGTCTGCATCGGAGAGAATGAGCTCCAAATCTTCGCCCATGGAGTCCTCGTCTATCAGGAACCCGTGGACTTCACCCTCATTGGCTGCGTCCTCTATCTCCTCTAAATCCTCCACCTTGAGGTAAGTGTCGGCTCTCTTCCTCTCACTCCAGGTCATGATCCCCCTGAAGTCCGCACTGAAGGTCACCTCCTCGTAGGGAGGAAGCGTCTCCTCCGAGAAGATCATGGAACCTAGGGCCAGGGAAGCCCAGGAGAGCGAGTTCCTATACTCGCCGGGAGCTTCGGAGACGTCAAACATCACTGGGAGCGAAAGGTACACTTCCCCTCCCTTGAGGAGGAAGCTTGTGTCGATGTCCTCCCTGTAGGGATCTATGGAAGGTCTGGTTACCTGGGCTCCGTCTGTCCTGATCCAATCCAGTATCCTGGCAGGTTTCTCCACGTCTGGAGGCGCTGTACTACCCATGCTGGTCAGGGAGGGCTCCCCCTTGTTTATGATGTCGTGCAGTGCCGTCTTCCTCCTCCTAGTCCACAGCTCCCCTAGCTTGGGGTCCAGCTCCTCAACCTCCCCCCTTATTCCCAGGATCTCCAATACGTCCCTGGAGAGTCCATATCCGTAGAGCAGGTCCCTCCTTCCCTTCAGCTCCGAGACTGAGGAGAGGCCCAGGTTGTCGAGTACGTTGGCTAACTCCAGGGTGAACCCCCTGACGAAGTTCACCAGACTCTTCACACCGAACTCGAGGTCCATTACCCTGGACCCGTCAATCCTGTTGGTGAGGGCAGTGGGACAGGAACCTATGTGACATTTGTGAACCATAACGCAACCCAAGGCGATCAGGGCCCCTGTTCCCACGCTCACCACGTCTGCCCCCAAGGCGAGGAGTTTGGCAGCGTCGGTAGCGTCAGCCACCCTGCCTGCAGCGATTATGGTGAACCCGTCCCTTAATCCCTCCCTTCTGAGAGTCGAGTCTGCAGAGGCCACTGCCAGCTCAATGGGTATGCCCACGTTATCCCTGATCACGGCAGGAGTGGCACCGGTGCCCGCACCGTGACCGTCAATTATGACTCCGTCGGCCTTCATCCTAGCTATCCCTGAGACTATATAGGGTATATAGTTCGTCGCAGCCACCTTCACGAAGACCGGTTTTCCAGTGAGCTCCTTGAGTGCCTCAATCCTCTGGCCAAGATCTTCTATGGAATATATGTCGTGATGGGGAGCTGGAGAGATGGCGTCCATCCCCACCGGTATCCTCCTGGTCTTGGATATGGGTTCGGTGACCTTACTCCCTGGGAGGTGTCCCCCAATTCCTGGCTTCGCTCCCTGTCCTATCTTTATGACGACTCCCAATCCACTTTTCAATACGTCTATGTCTACCCCGAACCTGGCTGAGGCCCACTGGACGAATATCCTCCTGTGTTTGGCCACCTCTGGGTGGAGACCACCCTCTCCAGTACCAGCCAAGGTCTCGGTGATGTCCGCTGCCTTGGCTATGGCAATGTTGGGGTTTCCACTCAGGGCCCCGTAGGACATGTCCCCCAAGTAGAGTGGTGAGCTCATCTCGATTCCTGAGAACGTTATCCGTGTGTTGGAATGGGGCTCCCTGTATATCCTATTAGTGACTCCTGGAAACTCCACCCTGTCCAATATCCTCAGACTGCTCCTCCTCGATTGCAGTATGGCGATCGGCTCTCCGGTCATGGCCAACTTCCTTATGTGCTCTAATCTGTCCACCGTCCAGAACTCGGAATCGGTCTGCTTGGGTAACGGGATATACTTATTCATTATTATCAACGGGATCGCAAATTAAGGGTAGAAACGATTGTTATATATTTGTTCATGCAGACTCACAGTGTTAACTCACGTGGATTCAAGAACTATTACCTTACTAATCCATGTATAGATTGGTTCCAAACTGGAACTTACTAGTTCTATTCCATATAATCCATAGGGAAATGGGAAGTAATATGAAAAGGATTTAATAAATAGTATGAATAGTGAGAAAGTTTTAATGACTAATACCTTGAGTTCTTTATGATAAATCGCCAGATTTCAAGTTTCAACTTCGAAGACTTTCCCTATCTCTGTTGAAGACCTTCATCAGGGCGTCTATGTGGGTCAGTATCTCGTCCGCTGTGTTCCTGAGGGTGAGGATGGATTCAACCCCCTGCATCTCAATGCCGACTATCACCTTCCCCTCTCTCCACTCCACTTTGATCTCCATTCCTTTTGGTAAGTCTACGTTGTCGACCGACAACGCCCTCGCTATCTCCTCCGCGTCCTCAGTGTCCACCTCAATCCTTATCATCATAGATCAACCCTTCCTCTGGGGAGTTGAGGAAGAACCTGGAGGACACAAACTTCTCTCCTCTCCTCAAGTACACAGGCCTCCTGTCCTTTGCTTTGCCCGCCTGTCTAAGGACGATGTACGCCAATATCGGGCTGAGATTGGAGTCAACGACGTAACGGTTACCCTCCTCGCTTACCTGAACGTTGAATCCCCTGCTCAGGAGTCCCCTGAGCCACTCCACGAAGGTCCAGAAGAGGGAAGTGTTCATGACCGCATCAAAGAGTATGGGGGAACCTTGAGTGTCCATGACGTAGAGGACTGACATCCCCAGCTCAAGGGAGTCATAGTTGTTGTAAAAGTATCTATCATCTATGACATCCTCTCTGGTAGCCTTCGGGTTCACCTTGACTAGGGAAGAGACCAGTCTAAAGAGCAAGGTGTTGAGCTTAGATTCATCGAGGTCTGAGAGTTTGGTGAACTCGTTTCCGTTGAGCTCTTTGACCAGCTTGAGAGCGTTTACGGGGTTGCCTGAGATGTCTGGCACGAACGGGTCGAGGGAGTAGAAGAGGGAGAGGAAGAGTGGTACCTCCCTGTAGGCAGGGATCTTCAGACCCTTCTCCCTGATCACCCCCAAGTTCTCCGCGTTGTTTAGGATCCTCTGTTCCCAGTCGCTGAGCTTTCTCCTACGGAGCAACACATCCGAGAAGATCCCGGCCAATATGGGAACCAAGTCCTCCACTGTGAGAGGAAGGAGAGAGGAGAAGGCCGAGCTCCCTACGAAGACCTCAACGCCCCTATACGCCACGGAATTACCTATGTCCCCCTTGTTCAGAGTGAGCTGGCAGTCAGATGAGAAGGTCACAGCGACCTCTCCGTTGAAGTACTTGGTCAGGAGTGCCGAGAATATCACTGAATCTGGATCGTAGGGGATCTTGACACAGAGCGTCTTCTCCGCGTAAGCCGAGAGGACGAGCTTCGACGCTTCCTCAGGTGCCGGGTCTCTCAGGAAGTTTTCCATTGACCCTTATTTCGTCGAATTGCTTTTTAAGCTCTCTAAGGTTTACTTCCTTTATGAAGAGAAATCCCAGGGAATAGTTCAGGAGTTCCAGTATCCTGAGTTCCAGCACCAGCTTGGGAGTGAAGTATATGGAGAGGCCCAGTTCTGCAAACCCAGAGCTTGCTGGAACAGGGATCAGCGTGGCTGCGAAGTAAGTCATGTTGACTAACACGTCCAAGGGGAGGGAGGGGACAACGTAATAGAAGGCCACAGATTGAACCACGTAGCCCAGTGCAGTAAGTAACGAATTGAATAGGAACTCCTTCTTTCCAGTGACGTCCCTCACCCTAGCCTTCCCCCTCTGGAGGAGATGATAATACTCTTGTAATTTGAGCATCTTTACGAACTTCTCCTCGGCCTTAACTACCCTCCCTGAGGTGATGACTACGTACCCAGCACCTAGGGACCAGCCCACCAGGTTTCCCAAGGTGATGAGGATGTATATCAAGTCCACTGGTGTAGCCCTCAAGAAGACCAGCAACAGGAACATGGCTGAGCCCACGGTTACGTCATAGAACGCCTCCATGAGGGAGGAGGCGAACGAATCCACGATGTGTTCTCCTCCCTTAGAGTACACAGCTGCCCTCGTCAAGTCTTGGCCGGCCCACCCTGGTATTATAAGACCAACTGCGTTCCCCAGGAGTCTGGCCTTGAACGCCTTGGCCATGGTGACCTTCGCTATCCTGGAGTCCCTAACCGAGAGGAGGATCAACTGTGCAAAGTAGCTTCCCAGGAACACGGCCAGGAGCAGAGGGTCGACGGAAGTGATAACTGACAGGAGATCTATGTGAAAGTACAGGGAGTATGAGACTATGACAGCTGGGGGTATCAGGACCGCCGCCAGGTACTTTCTCTCCATCTCACATCTATCTCCCAACCTTCTTAAAACACTTGTCGTAGCATATGAGAAGGCCCTCCTTCCCTCTCCTCACGAAGGGTTTGGGCGAGCCTGGAGGAGGTGATTCGTCAGTCCTAACTATGCCACACCTGATTCTCAGTCCCTTCAAATACATGAATTCCTCCCTGGAGCAGGCCTCACAGGAGGGGTTCCTGAGGATCTTCACGTTATCTAGGGATAGCCTCCTGGAGTCCAGGTAGATGAGGCCCTCCCTAACCTGTCCTCTCAACGCCTCCAGCATCAACTGGGCCTGAACGGTAGCCACTAGGGTGACGGTCAGCGGTGTCGTGCCTACGGTCTCACAGGTGTCCTCTCCCTCAGAGGGTTGCATGAAACAGGAGAGACAAGGGGTCGCCTTGGGGACGACTATCATGGCAGACCCGTATTCCCCGGAGACTCCTCCGTAGATGAGGGGGACTCCCTCCTTGACGCAGGCATCGTTTAGGATGAGCCTGGAGTTTACGTTATCTAAGGCATCGAAGACAAAGTCCTTTCCCTTGATCAACTCCTCTGCGTTGGAGTTATCTACGACGTCCAGGACAGGTGTCACCCTCACGTCTGGGTTTATCTCCCTGGCCCTCTCCGAGCACACCTCAGCCTTAGGCCTCCCCACGTCTCTCTCAGTGAAGAGGTGAGTTCGGTGAAGATTGGACTCCTCCACCAGGTCCGGATCGACCACGGTTATGTCTCCTACACCAAGTCTCGCCAACTCCTCCACCAGGGTACTACCGAGTGCACCACACCCTGCTACGAGTACCTTCAGCGAGAAGATCCTCTCCTGAACTTCCAGTCCCAGCGTGAGGAGTTGCCTGGAGTAATAGGCCAGGTTCCTCCCTTCGATCGTCACTGATCCCCAATATAGCTGTGGGTCGTTGATTAAATAGCTAGGGGAGTAAATGATCAAAGCTTAAAAACCGATCTCCTCCATTTAGGAGGGGGAATGTTTTGCACCAATGGAGAAGGGTGGAAGTGATGGAATTCCAATATCATTAGAAGAAATAAACAAGCTTAAGGAGATATCCAATAGGGCGAGAAGGAACGTCATTAAGATGCAGTTCTACGATCAGTCTATACACGTTGGTTCATCCCTAAGTAGTATAGAGATACTTACTGCCCTGATGTTCAAGGTAATAAGGTACTCAAGCGATCCTTTAAATAGAGATTGGTTGATACTAAGTAAAGGCCACGCTGCCCCGGCCCTCTACGCCCTGTTACACGAGAAGGGTCTGATCCCAGAGGAGGAGTTGTGGAAAATACAGGACATAGCAGGTGTACTTCAGGGCCACCCAGAGACCTTCATACCTGGAGTTGACATGTCGACTGGTAGCCTGGGTCAGGGGTTAAGCTTCGGCATCGGGGTGGCAACTGGCATAAAGATGGCCAAGGGAACAGGAAGAGTCTTCGTCATCATGGGAGACGGGGAGCAAGATGAAGGAGAGATATGGGAAGCCATGACACACGCTGTGGTCAGGAACGTGGATAACCTTGTGGCGATAATAGAAATGAACGGCTTCCAGTTAGATGCCAGTACCAAAGAGGTGAAACCCAAGGACTTCTTGCCGGAGGTGTGGAGAGCTGTGGGTTGGAAAGTTTTCCACTGCGATGGCCATGACGTGGCCAGCATAATCTCGACAGTGAGCGAGGCAGTCAACGCCAGAAAGCCTTCGGTCATATTCGCGGAGACCAAGAGAGGGAAGGGATTCCCTCCCATAGAGGACACCAAGAGGCAGAGGACTGTTCCAGATGTTGCGAGGCAGTTTCTCCTCAATTCGTGAGGCCTTCGGTAAGACCCTAGTATCGCTGGGGGAGAAGGACAAGGACATTATGGTGATAACCGCAGACGTGGGGGATTCCAGTAGGGCTTCCTATTTCAGGGAGAGGTTCCCTGACAGGTACTTCAACGTAGGGATATCAGAACAGGACATGGTGAACTTTGCTGCAGGTCTCTCGGCCGTGGGCAAGAAGCCGGTGGTGGTGGGTTTTGCCATGTTCCTGATGAGGGCATGGGAACAGATGAGGAACAGTATAGGGAGGATGAACTTGAACGTGAAGGTCTTCGTCACGCACTCCGGATACAGCGACAGCGGAGACGGATCAAGTCATCAGGCACTTGAGGACATAGCCCTGATGAGGGTGATACCTAACTTCAAGGTAGTTGTTCCAGCAGACGCGGCTGAGGTCGAAAGGAGCATGGAGGTAGTCATGAACGATAAAGGGCCCCTGTACTATAGGATGGGAAGGGATTACTCTCCACCCATAACGTCGACCTTGGATTACAAGTTCGAGATAGGGAAGGCATACGTCATCAAGGAGGGGGACGATCTCGCCATAATGGGGGCTGGGGTAGTGCTCTGGGATGCCCTCAAGGCCGCGGAGGAGCTGGAAAGGATGGGTATAAGCACCGCAGTGATAAACGTTCCTTCCATCAAGCCCATCGATAGTTCCACCATAGAGTACTTCGCTAGAAAGACGGGGAGGGTGCTTACTGTGGAGGAGCACAGCGTTTATGGAGGAGTCGGGTCAGCCATAGCGGAAGTTGTAGTGAAGACCTATCCAGTTCCCATCAGATTCATAGGGGCCACCACTTTCGGGAGGTCTGCCAGAAGCCAGAGAGAACTCTTGGACTATTATGGAATAACTGCTAAGAACATCGTGAACGCTTCCCTAGAGCTGATAAAATGAGCGTACTGAAGAAG
>Ga0208662_100758_pt1 | contig 10722 bp, 12 predicted proteins | sample OSPB_host_MetaG_FD_187136 | JGI IMG/M metagenome (GOLD analysis project Ga0208662, IMG submission 187136) | Hot spring microbial mat communities from Yellowstone National Park, Wyoming, USA - OSPB_host_MetaG (SPAdes) (version 2) | ecosystem: Environmental > Aquatic > Thermal springs > Hot... | reverse complement strand
TACGCAACTCAGACTGAAGCCCCTGGTACTCACTATACAACGTATTGTACTGGCTCTGCAACGTGCTATACTGGCTCTGGAGTGATTGATAACTACTCTGTAGTGAACTGTATTGGGACTCCAACGTATTATATTGACTCTGCAATGAACTATACTGCGACTGAAGTGCTTGGTTCTGACTCTGCAGGTTGTTATATTGGGTTTGCAATGATTGGTATTGACTCTGAAGACTTTCGTACTGGCTCAATAGGTTATCGTACTGGGACTTCAGGGCGGTATACTCGCTGTAGTACGAGGCATTACCGATGGCTATCAGTAGGGTTATGATGAAGAGCACTATGAACGTAATAGCCAAAACCTCCCAACGATTAACAGCCATAGAGACCAACAACAATAACCACCCTAGAGGTTTTTAGCATTGCGCCCACGACCAACGAAACATGGGATTAGCGAAAATTAAAATTCACAACTTAAATCAAAATTTCATTTAAATGCTCGTACCTCACCGAAGTATATTTAATCACGGCATTTGGAACTGCCCCTTCCCAGTGTCATCCCACGATTGCATTAGGAACAAAGTTCCATTGATTGGTTGCCATGGGAACGTTTTATAAACAAAGCCCACCTGGAACTAATTAGCGATGCAAACGCAGAACCTGGCTGTGGGTTACGCCAGGGTTAGTAGGGAGAATGAGGACATAAGCAACCAGGTCCATGCGATTGAGGAGTATGCCAAGCAGAATAACCTAACCCTAGTGGGCGTGTTTAGGGATGTTGGTGTCAGCGGTGCAAGGCCCGCCATGGAGAGGGATGGCTTTAGGCAGTTGCTAACTGCCCTTGAGTCCATGCCCGCAATAAGGACGATAGTTGTGTTTGACATTACCAGGTTGGGTAGGGACATGCTGGATGTTATGGATACGTATAAGTACCTTACCGAGAAGGGGTATAACATACTCTTTGCCAAGCACCCCGAGCTCAACGTCATCCAGTCCACACCACTTGGTGAGGCCATTAGGAAGGCAACCCTGGCAATGCTCAGCGTGACTGCCGAGATAGAGAGGGCACTAATCAGCGAGAGGACCAGGTCAGCACTGGCTCGTGCAAAGGCAATGGGCAAGCACATAGGCAGGAGAGGCACGCAAATACCCATCGACGTGGTTAAGCAGTACCTAAGCATGGGACTCACGAAGAAAGCCATCTACAGGTTGTTGATCCAGCAGGGCTTGTTGAGGTATAGTGAGAGGGGTGCGGTGCGGGTTCTGAGTTATAATCAATTTCTCCAAAGATTGAAGGCCCTGGGTTTATAAACGCCGTTTTACTAGTGGTGGCGAGGCCCGGTGGTGCTGACTATCCGTGATGAGTAGCCATAATGCCGAGCACCAGGTTTTTAGTTTGCGTTGAAGCCGTGCTTAACGAACAAGTCCATGTAACGCATCTTAAGTCTCTTCTTACCCAGCTCTACACAGGTGACGAAGGCGTATATGTTGCAGGTGTTCCTCCACTTCTTGCCAGCCAAGTACCTCTTACCGCACCTATTGAGTAACTTTGCGAAGTCCCTTGCCAAGGCAGCCATCACCCTGGGCTGGAAAGCCAACCACCTCCTCTGCATCAAAACCTGCTGACGCACCTGCTGCCTAATCTGCGCAAGATTAACACTCACAACAAATAACAAGAAACGAACAAATAAAACCCTTTTCCCTGAAACCTCTTCAGGTCATAACTGGAATCTTCATCTGGGAGGTTCAAGGTGTGGTCCTGCCCATGATGGTATTGTGGCAATAAGAATAATGAGGATAATAATAATAAGAATGAGACCGCCAATTACTGGGTGAGCTATTAACCATGTAATAGCGTAACCAATGGCAAGCAATGAAATACCAAAAATAACCAAGAGGAATAAACCAACAAATATAATGACTAAGGCAAGACCAATGCCTTTACCAATTTTCTTAAGAATCTCAATAGCACGGCTACGTTTTTTGACTGATTCCCCACTAGGTTCTTTATTCAAACTAGGTTTATGTTTATTCCCCCTCCTATAACTAGACACATAACTTGGCGGTGGAGGAGGTTCATCTCTACCCACTGAAGAAGGAGAGAAACGCATGGAAGACATAGTGCCCCAGCTAGTATTCCTTGATTGTGTATGATCAATATTAGGAGGCGAACGACGGAAATCTATAATGCCTGTTCGTGCACGAATAGGAGACGGAGGCGGAGGCAATCCAGTCATTTGCTCAACGTTTGGGAATATCCTCTTTAGTATCCTCCTAACATCCTCTGTAGTACCATGTAAGTAACCTCTCATTATTGAGTACCTATCAATGCCCAAATCATCAAGCGTCCTCACGACAACGTCCACAATGGCATCCTCAAGGTTTGGGCAACCACTCTCCCTACCCTCCCTAAGCATCTTCGAGACAGCGCTGGCGACCTCACTCACGATCTGCCAATCATCAAAACCAAGCCTACCCAACCTCTCATACTTCGCAGCAAACTCCATCAGCTCTAGCCATTCATCGTGGAAGCAATCACCAGAATCATGATTAACGCTCATAGACGGAACACCCCATGTATGTAATTAAAGAATCCATAATAATGTCAACCAAACTTAAAGACACAGTAAAAAGAAACTAACACTAAATTTAAACTTTACACTTTATTACTGAGTCATCTGATTAATCATCCTTTTGAATCCTTCACTCATACTATATAATGCAAAGAGGCTAAATATTCCTCTTACCAAGGATTACTGCTAAGTATGCCGCCCACCTCCATCTTCTCTTGGCTTTGTCGAAGTCTTTAATTCCTGTCAAGCCATAGAACGCCTCCGATATGTCGCTCATCTTTAACCCAAGGGGAATCAGAACAATAAGTGCGAGTATCGATAAGTCAGAAAGCATTAGGATAAATTGCAACAAATGGGATTGCCATCATAAGAACCCATAGTATAAATTGAATAGTTGCCCCGCTAATTATGGTTTGGTTATTGTAATATATCCCAATGCCTTTAAGTCCTCTTCGTACTAAATTGGCGGCAGAACTAGTCATGCCTGGCAGTTCCCCAAGGGGGCTCAGGGCTTACAGGAAGTGCTTGAAGTCCAGGCTCAGGGTTATTGAGCAGGTTGGGTGATTTAGAGTATCATCATGACGTTGAGCTTGGGCCTCACGTTCCAGAAGTCCAGCCTCACGATATCCCCATCATACCTAGCCCTCTCCATGATTTCCACTCTATTGTTGTCAGTATCACTGCCCCTATATCCCAAGTATAGTATGCCTTTTTCCTTGATGAGTAGGGCGAGCGAGGGTTGCGAGAAAACCACCAAGCCCTGTAAGTCCCCGCTCGCTATCACTAGGAACAACCTCCTCAGCCTGACTGGGATTAGGCTATGGCCCATGACTGTGATCCCCTCCGGTACCTCCCACAACGTGGGTATACCAACCAGCCTAGCATCCTCAAGCAACTCCTCTATGGATACTTGCCCATAAACCTCACGCCAGTTGGTCGTTGGCTCTAGCTTCAGTAAGGACGTGAACAGAGCCACAGCAGCCTCGGCTTTGTTGCTGCTTGATATCACTATCAACCCCTGCCTCGTAGTCTCAATGACCTCCTTAATATCCAGAGCCTCAGGGTGTTCACGGAAGAAATTATTATATTTGGCCCACTCCACATCACTAGGCAGTACCCTATCCCCAGCCCAACCCTCATCCCTTGGTTTCTTGACCATGTCACACTGCCACACCACGTCGGTGATATATATTTTAACCGTGAACCACACCGTGAGGGCTGAAGCTCACTGTAAAGCCCAAACCCTTGCATACCAATGCGCATAATATTGTCCTACTACAACCATCGAATTGGTTAAAATAGCTCTACAGCTGTTTCACTATACCCGTCTATACACCAAATGTTCCTCTACGAACGAGTAACGATTTAGATATGAACAACTAGCCAAAATAGTTCATGTCTAAAACGACCTACGTTCGTAGAGAAGTCGTTTGATGTACAGACGGGTGTAGAGTTATTTTAACTAATCAGTATGGAAAGGCCTTCCCGAGGGTGGTGTACGTGGATATGCTGTTCCGTCACAAGCTAGGTCCCACCCTTCGTTGCCCACTCGATAATCGCCTTAGCCGTAACCCTCTTCCTCTCATTAATCCTCTCCTCAAGCCACCTGGGTAAACCGAACTCCCTCTGCCAGGGAACCTCATCGGTGAATTCATGAACCAACGCCTTGAATTGGTACTCCCTCCCGAACCACAGCTTCGTGAAGTACTCGACGTGCTTACGCTCAAACAGTGTTGAGCCGAAGCCCTTTCGTGCAATTACCACCTTGCTTATTCTCAAGTACTCCTTTGGGAAGTACTCGGGGGCTGTGCCCGTCGCCAATACTACTCTGCTGATTGACCTCATTATCCTGACCAGGTCCTTAAATGCCAAGTAAAGCCTCCTCAACTCACCGCCGTATGTATATAATGACTTGGTAACCATGTCATCAAGGAGTATGACCCTAAGCCTCCTTGGTGCATCACCATCGCCATTGACTATTGCATTAACGTCATTAATAAAGCGAGGAATATCGGCAGCCCCAGTATAGTAAACAAAGTTGTAACGCTTATCCAGGTCATCCTGCGGGCACGACCGCCCCCAACATATGTTAGCCCTACTCTCTAGCAGGTTCAGGCATGAGTCAGGGTCATAAGCCCCATGTCGATAACATAGATATTTAGCGATCGCGGTCTTGAGGCTGTAGTACACGTAGGATGTCTTACCGAGGCCAGGCTCGCCAAGGACTAGCAACGACACGAATTGGCGCTTGCCCGCCAGAGCGTCGTATATCAGGTTCGTACCGTGAAGCTCCCAATAGGTATAATACACATCCAGTTGATCCTCATTCATAGTCAAACACCACAGGTGGGTGTTCAGGGATTGGGAGCTTCGACAGTGGGATCTTGACTCCCCTAAATATGGACCATGGTATAACCATAATGCCCAACTCCCTAGCCACCCTCCTGACATAGAGGTCCTCAGTATATACAAAACGCACACTGTACATGTTAGCCAACCACCTGAGCTGCAGGGCTGGTGCGTCTGTTTTAAGCGTGAAGAATCCATGGTCGTAGAACCTACCAGTCATTAACCATATTACTAGGAACCCAGCCCTCTCAAAACGCCTCCCGAGCATTATCCCCAAGTCATCATTGGGGGGATTGTCAAGCACTACGGCGGGTATGTCACGGAAGTGCTCGCACTCCCCACCGCGGTACCTAACCCACTTAACCACAGGTTAACCTCAAGTCAGGCGAATATATGCCTTGTGGTGTAACCACAACTACCGTCTTATTATATTTATAATACCTCTGCCCCTTTTATGATGCCTATGATGCCGTCCAGGTCGAGGTGGCTAGGCATGCCTGACCTGGTCCTCTGGGTTTTCCTGCGTGGGTTGGGGTTGGGTCTCAGGGTCTTCGCACCTGCACTTGCCGCGCTTGGTTATGGTTACTGTGGCTAGGTCCTCGTTGAACTCAATAATGCTGGCCGTATCCAAGTGCCTGAGGATCGTGATATAGACGTCCCATAGGGTGCTGAAGTTGGGGAAGTCCGTATCCTTGCCCCTGTACTCAATGCCCAGTGCGTATAGGTCAAATAATATATCATCATTCGCTGAGTCGAGTAATTCATCGAGTAGCTTGCCTATATCGATGACTTCGCAGCACGGTAGTGAGTCCAGGTAGGCGACCACCCAATTCACCACTTCCCTCACGACCACAGGCGTCTCCCTTAACTCCCTAGCAACACCCTCAATAAGGGCGTCAGGGATCTGGACATTCTCCCTATGCCTAACCTGCCTAGGTTCCCCACTACCTCTAACCTCTGCCTTTTCCTCATGCCTCGTTAAATTCATAAAATCTGTCAACTTAGACTGTCTAGGCGCGGGCATGCCTAACCACCCCTACACCAACGGGTGCACCGTGCAGGCACGGAAAAACCGTGGAGTCCCCGTAACCGTTTGGCATTCTACAACCTAGTGACGTTTTCACTACTTCACTACCTTCACTACCAGAAACACTAACTCTAGCGAAAACTTCTGGTTCCGTGCTTCGTGCACGAGTTGCAAGAGGAGCTGAATTGAAAGGTATGAACGTGAAAACCACGGTCTCCGTAGCTAGAGAGAGTTTTTCTAACTCACTGAAACAGGTAGTGAAGGTAGTGAAGTAGTGAAATCCTGCTACAGTTGAAAACACCAATCGTGGCTTTATATGAATGTAAAGACTCATGGGAACTCACCGTTACTGCTCGGTTCTTCCGTGGTTTCACCGCTCTCTTCGTTTTCAGTATTCACTTCACTCTCCAGGAATATTCTCACCAGTTCGGCTAGGGGTATGGCGTAGCCGTTCTTCTTCACGCCGTTTATGATGAAGCTAGACTCAGGTGCTCCTAGGAACACTTTCGGCGTGCTTGGTATTAGTGGCGTTCTTGCGAATAATATCGCCATGACTTTTTCCTCATCATAGGCGTTCTTCAGCAATGTGTACAATGCCACAGCATCCTGGTCCTTACCAACAACACCCTTGTCAGGTAAGTCCTCTATACCATAGGGATAGATCAAGTGGTTGTGGATTGCGCTGTCCAACTCGTTCTTTAGTTTTTTGCGCTCCTCCCTGCTCCTTGGCGTGGTTAGTTTAATACCCGCCTTTTGTGGATTCTCCAGTAGATAGCGGAGTACTTTAACTGCGGAGGACGGTGGTGTCTTGAGTTCGCTGGCTACGAATTGGTAAGCATGCTCAACCAATGCATCGGCATCCGTCCGGGCAAGCCTTTCATTGCGTTTCATCTCCCTAAGCTCATTGATTATGTCCTGGGTATACCTGACCATTTCATCGACCTTCAGGTCACCCATGTACTCCCTGCCTATGGCTATCGCCAGCTTTTCAATGAGTTCCAGCAGGTCTGCCGATTTAACCAGCTCATCCCTGTATTTACGCCACAACCTGGACGCAAAGCCATATATTGGTCTAAGCTCGGGTATATCCTTAAACGCTGCTGGGTTTATGGCTTCACTATCCCAAGGTATCTCGATGAACCTGCGTATTATGGCATAGTCACTGGCTTCGCTAAGTACATCCCTCAAAAACGATACGAAGGGTACATTAGTGAAAACCACCATTCCACGCAAATTCTTGAACCTGACAGCTATACCAAGCCCATACCTAGCGGCGTGTACTCCAATCGTGCCCAGGCCAACCACCGCACTCAGGAAGATCCCCACATTTGCCGCCAACGCCTTGCGGTTTTGCTCATCCAAAATTAGCGGCAGCCTATTGAGACTCAGCAGGTTCCTTAGTTGTGGCTCAGATCTCACTGGCCCGTCAATAACGACGTAGTAGTTCTCCCTGGCGCCTTCCCCACCCAACAATTGTAATAATATGTACCTCGCTAATGTGGACTTACCCTCTCCACCCCTGCCCACGTTGTACACTACCATGTCGTTGAACGTCCTGTTATGGAACCTAACCAACGGCGTAAGTACCTTAGCCAACACAGCTATGATATTAAGCCAAGCCCACCTGGCGTTGGTCTCTGGATAGTACTTACGTATCCATTCATATGCCTTCAACAATGGTTCAATGCCATAATCGCTCACGTCCAACACACCATATGGGTCCATGAAACCATCAACAGTGATGCCTGGGCTTATTGGTTGTTTAACGCTAGGCATGAATTGGTTGATAATGTTTAGGTACTGCGTGTTCCTGAGAACATAGAACTTGAAACCAGGCATGTTGGTTATCGCCTTTATGAAATCATCGAATTCGGTGGATACTGCTATGACTTTACCGCCATGTAACGCGATAAAATACCAATCACCATAGAATGGATCGTAGACCTGCCCCATAAACTTGGGCAGTAGCGCAATTGGTATATAGTTCTCTAACTCACGCTTATTCCCTTCGTCGTCCTCCTCTATTTCCATCTCTTTAATTGCAAGCAGCATATATTGGCTGTCCTCCCTCGTGTACGTAACTAGAGACCTCCTGCATATTGGTGTACTGAGGCAATACTCAAGTCTCAGAACCTCAAGCCCCTTTGCCCACTCCGGCACATTGATGGGTCCCTCTTCATGCAGGGCACGCAGGTACTCATCAAGGACGTTCTCAGTTGCTTCAGCACCCACTGTAGTGGCTTCCTTGCGTTTTCTCTTGCCGAATATTGTCTCGTAAATCGCGTTGAACCACTCCTCGGGCTTACTAACACTTAGTAGGCCTTGTTGTATGGCCTTCTCCACCGCGGGCTTCACGTTCTCCTCAAAGTCCTCTCTACCCCACGGCTTCGCCGTAGGCTTGGTATAGAGGTAGTCCACCGTCTCCCTGAGGTGTCTCTCCTCCTCCACCACCAACCGCTGCAGTGTGGCACTATCTACACTATTAGCAACATCTTGTACCCACGCGTTGATTACGCCCTCAATAACCCTCCTCGCGGTCTCGTACTTAATCCCCGCCAAACGCATCATGCTTGATACTAGGTAGGCAACCGAGTCGTGGTAGTGCCCGCCCCCGTCCCGCTCTATGCCCCATAGAGGCTTCACTAAACTTATTATTTTATTAATAGACTCCTCACTAAGATCCTTAGTTGGTTCAGGTAGGTCAAAACCAACAGTAACCTTCGTCTCATTACCATTGCCACCAGCCTGCGTCGTAGCTGGTTGCTTAATCAGTGCTATTAGGGTCCTAAGCTCGTCACAGGTTATCACCTCGCCCTGCCCAACATTCTCAATACCAATCTGCACCCACTCACCATTGACATACCTAACAGGTTGATAGTAAACGCCCGATGGATGTTCACCGAAGACCACCTCGTAGTTGCTCACCATCACCTCTATGGCGTCGCTACGGGTAGTGCCGCTGGGTAGGCAGCGCTTTGGGACGCGGACAACAATGTACATACCACGCTTAAGCTCGTTGAGCTTCCTATGCTCTCCAGTGTCCTCGATAACACAATCGCAATCGACATTAGGTTTTTCGCAATTACACCTCACCCTACCCTTAGGCCTAGGGCCAGTAAACCCACAAAAGCTATGATCCTGGCCGCATAGCCTTATTGGCCATGTGCTGACGTGCACCTCCCCAACATCAACACCAAACACGTTCCCCAATATCTTAGCTGCATCATCAACATCATCTAGGTCCAAAATGACAACGCCATACTCACTGTTTTCGAAGTAGTTACCCGTTATTGCTATACCGCTAGCCCTTGGCAAACGCCCCTTCAGCTCCTCCCAGGTTAGTCTCTCGCTAGCACTCCAGGACCCAATCGGCTTTTTGCTGTCATCGACAGGCACCACGTTGAACCCCAAGTCGTATAGTCGACTTGCCGCATCAGCGAGAGATTTAAATAACCCCGCATTACTTCTGCCTTGAGGCTTCTCCGTCATTGCCGCCACCCTGGCCATCCTTCATTTCTAGGGGCTTGATGGATAGAATGAAGGCTTTATTGACGTACAGAGTTTGACCATCAACTACGATCTTCAACCAATATTTGCTGACATCAGTAACCCTACCCTTTATGACTACCACGCCTGTACCCTTAACTTGCTCTGCCTCAACAACCTTGTCGAGCCACTCATACCCAAAATCATCCCTAGGTTGCTGCCTCCCTTGCTTGGCAGGTTGTGACTGTTGGCGTTGATGCTGTTGCCTATCAGGTTTACCCTGCCGTTGTTGATATTGCAAAGCCCTTTGCCAATGAGGATTAGAATTGGTTGGGCTGGCCATACCCCACTCACTCCTGCACAGTTTGGTTGCCCTGTGCCAGCGATATTGGCGGTATTGACACAACCACAGGGATTGGGTACCCCGCCTTCCACAGTGGCTCGAATAGGCGCTTCAGGTTGGCTGGTATGCGTACATACAGGAATTTCCAACGTTTGTTGTACGATAATGTTGGCGTCCATGCAATACCAAGCTGTGGTACGTACACAACTACTAACGAACCAACACGACTCCTCAACCACTTAGTTACGTAATCACCATCCTTCGCCAGCTTCAGAAGTGTCTTCCTGCCGTCCTTAGTAACCTCGGCATACACGGCATAGCTCGGTGGCGATTGCCACGGCGTTATACTTAAATAGCTAGGTATAGGTGTCATCGTGGGTGTTGAGACCGGTTCTATCTGATTCCTTGATGACAGCCGACTCACCCCACTGAAACAGTAAAACTCTTGTTTAAAAACCTAATCCTATGAACCGTAAGTTTTTTAAACCCCTTTCACGAACGTGCCCACCGAGGACGGTGCACGTGCAGTACGTTCGTAAAACCAGTTTAAAAATCTTACTATCGTAGCACGGTCTTCCGAGAAACCCCTCATAAGCCGTGGAATAATTTGCAGAGAGATAAGACCTGGAAGGTGTTTAGTTTCAGGGTTTCATGAATGGGTCGTTTACAGACTCGTTGTTTAGAATTCGTGCAGTTGGGTGTTGCGTTCGTGAAACCCATTTACGGCTAGACCTGGTTCTACCTACGGCTTTGTAGGCTTTTAACCCGTAGGTCGTGGGTTCGAATCCCACCGGGCCCGCTAACTTTTCAATTTAGCATCTAAACAGTCTGTTTTATTAATACCTGGTTTCGTAGGATGGGGTGGACGAGGTATTTAGCAAACTTAGGGTGGAGTTGCAAAATGCCCTTGTTGAGGCTGGTTTTGAAAGATCTACAGAGGTACAGAGG
>Ga0208662_100752_pt1 | contig 10874 bp, 16 predicted proteins | sample OSPB_host_MetaG_FD_187136 | JGI IMG/M metagenome (GOLD analysis project Ga0208662, IMG submission 187136) | Hot spring microbial mat communities from Yellowstone National Park, Wyoming, USA - OSPB_host_MetaG (SPAdes) (version 2) | ecosystem: Environmental > Aquatic > Thermal springs > Hot... | reverse complement strand
CCCTCCTCTCCTACCTCCTCGCCCCCAGGGAGCTCTGGCCCCTCCTCAGGTCGAACAACCTGGCCGAGTCCTTCAACTCCCTCCTGGAGAGGAGGAGGTTCGGGAAGTGCCACTCCCCCTGGAGGACAGGATCGCCCGGGCCATAGCCCTCAACTACAACCTCTCGACCTGTTATCTCATCATTGTAATAATTCGTGATATGATCAAATATATTCAGTAATTCCTTCATTGAATAAGTCTAAACCGAGAGATATATTACAATTTGCAAAGGAGCCCTGAATCACCCGAAAAATAAATTTTAAGCCTTAAGTTAACGGCACCCCGAAACCAATAGAAAAATTTAAATACTTTTATCTCATTACCTTACTTATGAAAATGAAAGTAGGGGATCATCGGATTAGGAAATATGGGAAGCAAGATGGCGGCAAGGCTCATGAAAGAGTATATGGTGATTTAGATATGGACGCAATCGTGTTGGCATACGATGATTTTAAGAGGAAACATGGGGGTCTGTAATATGGAAACTCATTATATTACGAATCTTGAAGTTTTTCCACTAGAAGTCCCTATAAAGAGCCTTGATACACCTCCGGAGAGCTTGCCTTATTACCAGGAACTAAAAGGGTTGGTATTTGGATCTTATAAAAGTGTTCTAGTAAAAATTACGTTGGATGATGGAACAATAGGATGGGGGGAATCCATGAGTAGACTCTCCCCAAAAGCCACTGCATCTATAATCATGGACGTACTTAAACCAATTGTCATTGGGACAGATCCGTTTGACAATGAGGTAACGTGGGAAAAAATGTACGCGACAATGAGGCAGAGGGGGCACAATAAGGGATACATGATCGAGGCAATCAGTGGAGTTGATATAGCACTTTGGGATCTAAAAGGGAAGATTGTGGGTCTTCCTATTTACAAGCTACTTGGGGGTCTCTTTAGAGATAAAGTAATCTGCTATGCTTCATCTGTTAGATTCAAGAAACCTAAGGAAGTAGTGGAAGAAGTCAGGAAAATAATCTCTGAAGGTTTTTCACAGGTGAAACTAAAAATTGGTAGAGGAATCGAGCAGGATATTGAAGCTGTAAAACTTATAAGAAAAGAATTAGGAAATGACCTGACTGTGATGGTGGATGCAAATTCAGGCTACAATGTAAACGATGCTATTAAATTGGGCAGACTACTTGAAAAATACGATGTTTATTGGTTCGAGGAACCCACCACTCCGGATAACCTTCCTGGGTATGCCAAAATAGCTGATACCCTAGATATACCAATCGCTGCAGGAGAATCGGAGTTCACAAGGTTTGGATTTCGGGACCTTATAGAGCAAGGAAAAGTTGACATAATCCAGCCAAACGTGGGAAGAGCAGGAGGGTTCACTGAGGTATTGAAAATACTATCGCTAGCTTCTAGCCGCGGAATACCATATGCTCCTCATACGGGAAGTTCATCAGGCATAATAATGGCAGCGGAGCTCCATTTGGCCTTTGCATCTTCAAATTTTTTAACCTACGAATACATGAGAACGGCCTGGTCTCATGAGCAGGAAAACCCACTACATAAAGACTTGCTAGTTTCGGAGATTGATAAACCGGTTAATGGCTTCTGTAGCCCTCCTAAAGGGCCAGGATTAGGCATCGAGATTAAGGAGGAAATTATTAATAAATATCTCGTAAAGTAAAACAATGAAATTTAAACTTATACAACAGGGTAGTGCTCTGCGTACAAATATTGGATCTTTAGGAGCCTCTTCTGAATCCAATTTGTCATTCTTTTTTGATGATTTGAATATCAATGCTAGTTTCTTTGGATCTGTAATGTGAACTGAAAAACCTGCATAACTTAGAATCCTTGCAACATGCTTTCCAGATGTTGTTACTTCAAGTGCTATCTCAGGCATTTCTAATATGTATTTACCTACAAATTTGTTCCATGATTCTTCACTGTTCTTCATCTCGTATTGTTCTGTGATTTTCCCATCGTTTTCCATTCTTGTCACGTATACCAAATCCTTATGTACATCCAATCCTATTATCATTCGACCACCTCATATGTGGTTCGTAAGAGCTCTATTGGTCGGAAATCTCGACAATCTTCTATTCACCTTTGTTTCAAGGTATAGTGTCGAGACGTAAAAGTGGTCAACCTAATGGACGACCTTTAATAGGTCAAGAGGCAGGGCGACCACTTTTCCGACTCTCACGATAACATCGTCATGTTATCGTGATCAAAAAGCCTTTTTCATGACACCTCATATACCAGATTTTCCTTTTCCTTTGTCTTCTCCCAGTGAGATATAGCTTTATTCAATGCAAGCCGAGTGATCTCCTTGTCAGCAATGAAAATCTCGACTAGAATGCTTTCATCATGCGGGTTTATTTCTTTCAATGTTTTATCAGATCCAAACCATTCATTTCCAACGTATATTTTATAAGTCAAATTTTCAGCCTCCTAATTTTAATCTGCTAGTTTGTGAGACCAACTCTTACATATGTGCTTTCCTTAGCCATGTCAAAGCTTAATTTATGTTGTAAAAGACAAAGGTTTTTCCGGTCATAGATTCAGATGGATGCACATCATACGTAGTTCGAAGAAGATTATATGCTTTTATAAGGTGCTGTTCTGCGCTTCGATTATATGGGGATTCTAGCAACTACTCTGGTAGGCGATCCATCACCTCCCGTAAATTTCAGAGGGAAGCAGAACACCTCAACAAGCTTTCCAACAATTGGTTTCAGCCCCACAAGATTCTCAATGATAAGAATGTTTTTAGAAAGAAGAGCCATGTGGGCAGGAGACCCTTTCCTGAGCCCACTCCTCACAGATGGATCAGGTGACATGGTATCAGTCCCGAAAATCCGGATAGCAAAAGTTGCAAGATATTCAGCCGCTTCACGGGAGATGTAAGGATATTTCCATATATATTCTTCTTGTCCCCACTTCTCTTCCCAGCCTGTCCTAATAAAAACAAAATCTGCATTAGAGATCAGCTTGCGGTTTTTCTGGATATCATCGTATGTTACTGGCTCGAAGTCATCTTTCGGCAGATCTAAAACTGCTGCAGTTCCATAGAAGAAATCTGGCGAATAGGTATCAATAGTCCTTCCAGTATCAATATAGTGATAAGGAGCGTCAATGTGTGTGCCGCAATGTGAGTTGAAGGTTATATTTGTGATTCTCGAGCCTGTATTAATATTAGTCACCCTATCTGCCTTCATTTTGGCATGTCCAACCGCCTCCGGCATCCCTTCTTCATATGTGTGACTCAGATCAAACCATTTATATTTCATTTCAACGCACCTTCGATATTACTGATTATACTTGCTGTTACAGTTTTCGTGTTACCATTTCCACCAATATCCGGCGTGAGGTTTTCTCTCTTTTTTATAGTTTTTCTAATGGCAACTCTGATCATGTCTGACATCTTCACGAGGCTCAAATCTTTATTTCGGTGCCCAAGCCACTCAAGAAGCATACTGCTTGAGAGAATAGCAGCTATGGGGTTTGCTATACCCTTTCCTGCAATGTCTGGTGCAGATCCATGGACGGCCTGTGCCATGGCATAGTTTTCACCATAATTCAATGAAGGGGCCAGCCCAAGACTTCCTGCAATGCCTGCGGCCTCGTCACTCAGAATGTCACCGAACATATTCGTTGTCACGATCACGTCATATTTCTGTGGACTCCTGAGAATGTCGAAGGCCATGGCATCTACAATCTTGTCATCACTCCTCACGCTGGGGAATTCCTTGGATATCTCATAAAATACCTGAAGAAATAATCCATCTGAAACCTTAAGCACATTTCCCTTATGTACAGCGGTTACATGCTGTCGTCGCGTGGACGCGATCTTGAAAGCCTCCCGTATTATTCGCTCGGATCCTTTTCTCGTCACAACTCTCATTGACATTGCAACATCCTTTGTGGGCATGAATTCACCACTCCCCAAGAACATGTTCCTGTCCGCGTAAAAACCTTCGGTATTTTCCCTCACAATTACAAGATCAACATCTCCGTCAGGATAACAGCTGTTGATGCCGTATGACAGTATGGGTCTGATGTTGGCAAAGAGATCAAAGTGTTTTCTGATCCGTCCCGAGGGACTTGGTCCACCAGGGTCTCCGGCCGGATATCTGCCTACATCGAGAGGCCCAAGGATAAGGCCATCACAAGCTTCCATGGTGCGTATGGATTCATCGGGAAGGCTCGATCCCTGTGATTTCAGGGCATTCCATCCTACTTCGACTTCCTTGAAGTCAATCTTAACGTCACTGAATATTCTCTCGAGAAGAAAATTTAGCACGTCCATTGATGCTCTCACAACTTCGGGTCCTATGCCGTCGCCCTCGGCAACTGCTATCTTGTACATGCCCATGGACCCACATCACTTTCCTTTTATATTTATTTCATACTCTACCGTTTCAAGCGATTTGTTGGCTGCCTCCTTCAGGAAGTACACCGATACTGCTCCAATTATGCTGATTATGGCGATGAGCAGATAGGAGAAATATATTGCATTTATTCTGGCAGCTCCCGTGAGTGTAGCAGATACTATGTCATATCCTATGATAAATGTGAATATAACACCGGACCAAAGTCTTGATACCGTCTCGTTGAAATACGTTCCAGTTTGCCTTGCGGGCGTAGGGTATGTTTCGCTTGCATAAATTCTCCAGAGGGGAGAATTAGCGTTAATCGTCCAGAACACAGCAAACACTAGGAGAACAGTGAACATAATGTTGTAGTGTAATGCGTAGAGCAGAAAAGCGAATACAGCTCCAAGTGACATCAACAAGTAACTAAGCTTCTTCCTGCCCACTCTGTCAACAGTGAACATCACTCCCATCTTAGGAAAAAGCATTATTCCATTCATTATCATCGTAAGTAGGAGAGCGTAAAAAGCAGTGAAACCGAAACTTTCAAAGATTGTAGGCGCATATATGTTGGAAACATAGAAGCCAGAAAGCATCGCGGATGTATAAATCCAAAGAGGAATGGAATAGCGCAGGTACTTTTTCTGGAACAGGTCTCTTATTCTGACTTTTTTTGTCTCAACCTCTATGAGATCCTCAGTGATCACTGGTGGCGGAAGCTCCTTCCCATACTGCTTCCTCACCTTATCTTCTATAGCTGAAACTATCCGGTTTGCTTCCTCATAGCGTCCATTTCTCTCCAACCATCGGGGGGATTCAGGTATGTACCGGTAGTAAAAAGGATAAAGCACTATTGGAACGAAGCCAATTGCGAATACCACCCTCCACGACAAAGAGGCGGGCAGGAATGGAATTACATACAGCGAGATGGTAGGAGCAAGAAAATATCCAAAGACAAAGAACAGGTCGATGAATCCAATAAAGTATCCTCTGCGGCTTTTTGGAATGAATTCAGCCAAGTAAGAATACGGGAAAGCATAAACTGCACCTGCACCGAAACCTTGAATGAACCTCAGCACTAAGAGGAGAGGGAAGTTGGCAGGAATGATCGCAATTATACCGGACATTCCGACGAGCAAAATAAGTCCGTAGAGAAGTATTTTCCTTTTCCCATACCTGTCTGCAAGTATTCCAGAGAAGGACATTCCAATCACTATACCCAAGGTCACGGCAATCCCAAAGAATGCAATTAAAAAAGGTGTGTGTCCCGGAAACTTATTTAATACAGTGCTTACGGTGCCCGTTATGCCGAGGTCCAGCGATTCGTACATGTAAATTAATGCAACTAGTATCACAAGTATCCAATGATATCTGCTTATTGGCAACCTTTCCAGTCGGGCCGGAATTTCCCCAGGCTTTCCTAAATGTTTTTTAACCGAATCAGTCATTCAAGCCACTATATAACATATTCAATTATCGGCTTTATAAACTTTTCGCTAAAAACGGCTGTGGGACAAAATTGTTGTCTGCCTTAGTCAGTTAACCCCTCTTTGCAATTTGCATATTTAACATTGTATGTTTCATTTTATTTTATAAAATGTCTAAAATATCTTTCATGTAAGATTATATATGACTTCTCATAATGAAACATTATAATGATAAGGGATGAGGACATCAGCGACACATTGAAGGCGATAGATGAACACATAAAAGAGGAGCTGAAAAGCAGGCCAGAGCAGAAGAGGGACTGGAGGACGTATGAACAGATGGATGCGGAGAGGATAAGGGATGCAATAAAGTCACTTGACCCTTTAATACATGAAGCTGTGTCAGCAATATATATTGACGATCCGGCCCTGGAAGGCCCTCACCCTTGAACAGAAGGTAAAGCTACTCCTCATAAAGCAGCTTGTTGGCAAGTCAAACAGGGAGTTTGCGTACATGCTTGCTTGAAATATTCTCAATGGTTTCAGGCATAGATATTTCATACAAGACCGTGGAGAGGTTGTATTCAGATGAGCTAGTCATGATGGCCCTGCACAACCTGCACGTTCTGCTGTTAAAGAAGAAGGGAATAAGGGAATCTGATGCAACTGGAGACGGCACAGGTTATTCGTTGACTGTTAAGAAGAACTACGAATCTTATGCGCAGGAACTGAAGGACAAAGCCAAGGAGAACAAAAATGATGATAAGGGCAAGCAATCAGCAAAAAAGAGAAAGGCATTTGCTTATTCTTTTAGGCTTATGGACTTTAAAACGAAGAGGCATTTGGTTCAAGCATGAAGTCAGAGAAGGATGCATTTGATAATGCAATTAACTTCATTAAAACTGTTGATGTGAAGCTGAAGAGCATTAGGCTTGACAAGTATTACAGCGAATCAAGCTATGTTTCACTGTTTGACAAGGACACAGCGGTATACGTGATACCAAAGAAGGATGCAACTCTAAACGGATCACAGAAGTGGAAGGACACTATGAGGGAGTTTGTCACAGACACATATCAATACCTTAAAGAGTACTACAAAAGGGAGAATTCTGAAGCTGGATTTTCTGCTGACAAAAGGCTCTTTGGATGGGAAATAGCGCAGAGGAGAGAAGACAGAATTGACAGCGCTTTATTTTGCACAGGCCTGTGGCACAACCTATTCAACCTTAACGGATAGCCATGCAGGAATTCTGTCCCACAGCCGCCCTTACAGAAATGTTTTTATATAAAGAAATTTTATATTATTGATGCCCAAATGGGCTTTCCCTGTGGAACGCAGGCGAGACGCCCAGGGATGAAAATGCCTCTGCGATGGTGGAATGCAAACATTCCACACGTAAGCGTTTCGATGAACCGGGAAGCCCTGTCCGTAAGGTCAGGGTAGTTCACAAGCATAGTTTGTGTTTGTTTTTTCGGTTTTCAAAAAAATAATTTATTTTAGGGAAATGTTTCGTGAGAGCGCTTGAAAGTGTTAGGTTGTTTATTCGCCTATTACGGTTACGGATGTTGAAACTTGCCCTCCGCTATATGTTGCTGTCACGTAAACTGTAAAGGTTTGTCCTGGCTGATAAGTGTATCCTGAAGCGCTTAGTGAAATAGGCGAGATTGCTACTGTTTGTCCTGGATTAATGTTTCCTGAATAGCTTCCTGAGCCGACTTGTTGCCCGTTGTAATATATCGACACTGAAACGCCTGTTAGAGTGTATGTTCCTGTGTTCTTTACAGTAATGAACGCCATCCCGTTTGAAATTGTTGAGTCCTGTATAGAAATTCCTGCCGTGTATCCTATCGTGTTCATTCTAGCGAAGAGGACGTCGTAAACTACAATGCCTGCTATGATTGTGATGCCTATTATGATAAGAGCCGCAAGTAGTTCTCCAATCCCTCTTTTCTTAGCAGACATAAATTTTGTTTGCATGTTTTAGAATGCATGGGGGCTTTAAAAAACAAAAACAAAAAAGCGTTGTTCTTTGCAAAAATGATTTTGGAAACAACTTTTCGCGCGGTTTTTAAAGGCTTTTTGAATTAAGATTCATGAACAAATTTTATGATGTGTTAAAGGGGCTTGAGGGAAAAAGCGTTTTAATTAGACTGAGGAACGGTCTTGAGGTGCGCGGGACAGCCGTAATGATAGATCCTCAAACGATGAATGTTTTGCTGAACGATGCTGATTTAAAAATGATGACGGGTATAGTTTCGGGCATTATGGCGTATTAATCATTCGCGGGGATCAGGTAAGTCTTCTCGCGCCTTTGTCCTGAAATTTCTCGAAATCTATTTTTTATTTTTTTGGATTTAGAACGCTGATTTTGGTTTTTAAAGGGTGTTCTTATTTATTCACAATGACGCACGCAACTCTTGTTTCAAAAGGAACTCACAGGCATACTAGGAAAGCGATAAGCCCCATAATCGCGACAATAATTCTTATTGTAATTACTGTCGCGCTTGGAGGTCTTCTGTACGCCTACGTTTCTGGAATGTTCGGTAGCATGAGCACTTCTCAAGACGTGAACATTCAAAACACACTGACAATACCTCCTGGAGCTAGTTATGGGTCATGGACTGTTAGCGTGAAGGACACGGGTACTGTTGCAATAACTAATATGACTGCTGTGCTGTACAGTTCAAGCGGTAGTCCTATTGCAGTAATCTATGCAGGCGCTCACCCGATGATTAGCGTTCCTTCAGGCATTCCTTCAGGCACATTCACAGCTTCAACAGTTTCTCCAGGGCAGACTGTTTCAGGTTCAGTAGTGAGCATTCCTTCTAGCAGTGTGATTGCTGGTTCTTCATACAATTATCAGTTAGTTGTTCAGTTCGCTAACGGCGTTCAGAAGACCTACACAGGGGCTGTAACTGCTGAGTCCTACTAGAACTGTCTCGAATTGTCCCCAGCACAAAGCTGGGGCTTTTAAAAGCGGGGATTCGTGAACCGCTTCTATTTTTTGTTTTTAAAGCGCGTTATTATTTGAATTCATGCAACGAAAAGCGATTTCAGAAGTTTTAGCGGTTTTAATCTTAGTTGTTTTATCGATGGTTGTCGGAGCTTTGTTTTACGCGTATGTGTCTTCAATGTTTGCTCAGCTCACGCCTGTGGATCAAGCGTTTGTTTCGGTTGAAGGATTAACGCCTCCTCAGTCTACCCGAACGTTCTTCACTTTCACGGTAAAAGACGTCGGAACGGCTTCGATCGTTAAGGTGCATTTTGTCGTGAACACGCCTTCGCCTATTTCAACGAGCGCGTTCAACTATCCGATAGCGCCTGGGCAGGAAGAAAATGCGGTTCTTAATGTTTCGTATCTTTCGCCTGGTTTGTCTTTCACTTATACTGCAAGCATCTTGTTCTCTAACGGCGTGAACAAAACTTATTCTGGAACGGTAACGGTTCAAGCGTGAGGCTTTTAAAAGCTCTTTGTATTTTAAAGCATGAAACTTTCGCTTGGCTGGAGAATTTACTTTGCATTAGTGGGACCTTTAGTTGCATTTGCATTTTTCGGTTTGATTGTGATACGAAACGGTTTAGCTCTTAATAATACGTTTGAAAGTCTTTTAGGTGCTTTCATTACGGGTTCTGCAATCGGGCTTCTGATAGGAGGTTTTGGGTATTACTATGAAGAAATGAAAGGGCAAACGATTACGCTTCCGAAAGTAAAGGTTAAGACAGTAAAGCCGAAAGCGAAGAACCCGCGCATCGAAAAACTTTCAAGAAAACTGTTTCACGGGAAAGAAACAGACCTTTTGAAAGCGGGAATAAGCGAAACGCCCGCGAATTTCTATTATAAGTGGACGCAATACTTCGTGTATTCTATTATCGCTTCGGTTCCTGCAAGCTTTTTGCTCGCTTTTATTATGAAATCGCCTTTGCCTTTGTTAGTTATCGCTTTCCCCTTTCTGATACTATTTTTTGCACCTTCGTTTCAAGTTAAGAACGCTTCTTCAGAAAGAAGGAGAGGGCTTGAGGATGAGCTTCCTTTCTTCACGATTTACGCAACCGTTCTTGCCGATGCTGGCATTTCTTTGTACGAAGCTTTTAAGAGGCTCATAGGTCAGGGGATATTCAAGTGGATTGAGAAGGACGCGATTTATTTGGTTAGGGCTGTGAAGTTTTTAGGCTTAGATCCTCTTACTGCTTTGGATTCGCTCGCTCACGATCATCCTTCGAAGGAAGAACGCGAGCTTATTTTCGGTTACACTTCTGAATTGAGGTCAGGAGGCGATGTTGCGCGTTATCTTCAGGATAAGTCTGAAGAACTTTTGAGGTGGCTTGAGTTTAGGTTTGAAAAGTATGGGGAAAGCGTTTCGGACATTGGCGAAATGATGACGGCTTTGTTCTTCATTTTGCCCGCGATGATTCTTGCAACGGCTTTCATTTCTCCGAACACTTCGATTACTACTGTATGGATGATGAACGCTCTCGTGATACCTTTGTTAGGGGTTGTCATGATCTTTCAGATTCGTGGGATGCAACCTAGAACGGCTGATCTTTATACAGGAAACCTTATGCTCGGGATAATTGCTGGTGCTGTAACTGTCGTGGTTCTTTTTATTGTTCACGCTCCTTTGTGGGCGTTGCTTTCTGCGGGTCTCGTTTCAGGTTCTTTAGCTTATTCTATTCAGGTCTTTGTTCAAAAGAGGCTTGCGGACGAAGAAGAACATTCGATAGCTCCTTTCTTGAGGGACGTTACTGAATACAGGAAATCTGGGTATACTTTGCCTAGAGCGATAGAAAAGCTCGCGAACGAAGGGAACTATGCGGAGAGTTTCAAGTCAACTTTGAAGGGCATTCATGCGAAGCTTTCTTTGGGTTTCAGGCTTTCTGCAGCAGTTATGGGAATCTTAGGGAGGTAATACGAAGAAGTCGGTATTAGCGAGAAGTTTTTATTTTTCGACGTCTTCCTGCTGAAAAGATGCTGAACGGAAAGGGATCGATCGAACTCGCTAGGGAGAGGCTGGTCAAGGCGGTCAACCAGGTTCTGGGCGTGGTCAGGAGGAAGGGGAGGAGCAGGAA
>Ga0208662_100750_pt1 | contig 10913 bp, 10 predicted proteins | sample OSPB_host_MetaG_FD_187136 | JGI IMG/M metagenome (GOLD analysis project Ga0208662, IMG submission 187136) | Hot spring microbial mat communities from Yellowstone National Park, Wyoming, USA - OSPB_host_MetaG (SPAdes) (version 2) | ecosystem: Environmental > Aquatic > Thermal springs > Hot... | reverse complement strand
TTTTTTTTTTTTTTGTTAGATTTTAAGGTAATGGATTTAATCTAAGCTATTAACATTTGATATAAAAGCTATTGTATAAGTTAAATGGATATTTTAATTTTTGTTTCCACGTTCTTTAAGGAATTTTACTATTTACTAATCTTGTCAGAATAGACTGTGTGAAAAGAAAGAATAATTTATAATACACGGTATATTAGCTAGTAACAAACTGCTAGATAGCTTGGTAAATTATAGCCTTAACGTTTCAGGTCAAACATAACTCTTAACGAATGGTTAACTGAATTCTTAGAAGCACTATAAAGCGATGAGGGTTTAACGGTGAGTTCCCAACTGCTTAACAATCACTATAAATTTCATTAGTAAAGATGCAGATTGTCTAAATACGTAAAGTATTGAAATCTCTAAAACGTTAATCTCACGAAATTCTAAGTTCGTAATTAGAGTGATTAACTCAAGTCACTTCAGCAAAGGTTACTATTATATCAAATCCACGTAATAGACTGTCTGTCTTATAAATTTGCATGCATTTAAGACTAATCTTCCCGCATAAACGTTTCAGTCTTCTTCCGGTTTTTTCACAATAGCCTAAACGTTATCGTTTTTCTCTATTTCACAAATAGAATTAGCTAGTCCAGGCTCCTCTTTTTAGCAAATATTACCGGTAAAACATAGTCTAGGTACTTTGAATAAACTGCCATTTGCCCCACAAGCCTTTGTAAATCGGAATTACTCTTAGGGTACTTAATCTCTATGCCTATCTTGTCGTCAATAGAAATATCGATTTTATAACCGCCTATAGTCTTCTCAGTTTCGATAGTTCTTTTAGGTAATTTCGCGGTTAAGTATTGGTATAACTGCAGTTCAAGATCTTTCTCGTTATTCTCTTTGATTGGCTGAAACCCATAGACTATGTCTGTTACATCCCTTATTTTATTCAATTTCCTCTTTTTCTTCTCTAACTCTTCAGCGTGTTTTTGAGATCATTAATTTGCTCTGAATACGGTATTTTTGCCTCTTATATACACTCGTTACGGTATCAAGAATTAAAGACGATAAATATTCCACCTTTTTATCCTTGTTTAAATCTCTAATCCAATTTCCTTAAGGTTTTTAATTGTTTTATCTATGTGGTCTAATGGGTTTGCGATATTTGCATTTTTTCACCTTCCATATTACTAATTTCGTCTACAATCTCATTTAATATGTCCACTTTTAACTTCTTCAATGACTGACCTTTAATCTCATGTACTTTATAAAAATATAAAAATACGAATACAAACTCTTGACATCATTTAAATCATCTGCAATTTCATATTCTTTTTTAAAGCACAGTTGTCTTTACGCAATTTCAATGAAAAATTTTATTATAGATTGCTTATTTGATAAGTCCTATTACCTGAAAATTACACTAGAAAAATTCGAATTAATAACAGTTCTATATTCCTATAAATCAAAAATGATACGATGTTCGAGAGAGATACCAAGACCTAAGGGCTTTCATTACTAAGACTAAGTAACTTAGGTGTATGAATAAGAGTGTGTTCAACAATTTAAATTACTTGAAACTTATTCATAGATCGACCTCAAATCCGATGTTATCTAATAACTCTTAATTTAACAAAAAATTATTATCAAGATTTTTTAATAAAAATCTCACGTTAGGAAAATTTTACTTATTTATTTTAGTAAACACTAATTTAACAAAACAGTTGAACACACTCATGAATAACATGATATATTTTATTAAAACCATTTACATTACGTATACATATATGATAGTTGACTTACGACCTTTCACAAGTATTCCAGCTAAAGTAATTCTCTTAAGGAGGAGTGACTTTGCTGCATTTTACCAGGTCGTAATAGAAAATATTTACTCCCCTTTACTCTCCCACATTAAGGAAGGAGACGTTGTTATTGATGCTGGTGCAAACATAGGCTTGTTTTCTATCCTAGCATCTTTTAAGGTTAAGGATAAAGGAAAGGTTATAGCTATAGAACCAAAACCAAATAACCTAAGAATCTTGAAACAGAACGTGGAATTAAATAAACTGAATAATGTAATTGTAATTTCTAAAGAACTATATGACAAACCTGGTAAAATGGTCAGTATAAAAGGCGAAGGTGTTGGAGCATATGTATCTGAGGATGGCGAAGGATTAGTTGAGACTACTACTATAGATAAGATAGTGGAAGAAACTGGCCTAAAACCTAGAATACTAAAAATGGATATAGAAGGATCTGAAGGCAAAGCACTAATTGGCGGTATAAATACTCTGAAACACCTGGAACTAATAGAAATAGAGGTTCATTATGAAGAAAACATGAAGAAAGTCGAGGAAATATTATCCAGATTTAGGAAGAGAGAGTTGGCAATAGAGGATTTAGGAAATGTCTACAAGCAGTTCTTAAAGCACCCTTTTTGGGTTACTTAGGATTGAGATGGCCAATCGTTTTTCTACTACGAAACGCGTGTTGCTATCTAAAATTAAAAAGGAATGCAGTAACACTGCTCAGTATCCTAAACAGATAGTTTATTATAGGCTAAGGAACGACCCTTCTTAATCTGATAGCGAATATTAGCACTGAATCATTTTAATAGATAATAAATTAAATTGCGCACTAAAGATTTATGTATAATAATAAAAATGGGCTTAATAAGCTGTTAATTACAATTATAACTCTCTCTTTCTTAAATAGTATATGATATATGATATAATACTTAAATCCAAGACAAAATTAATAATCAGCTCTGGTAATAAACTAGGATATCCAAGGTTTATACTAGGATAGGCAGAAGAAATATAAACCTAGGCCGTTCCAAAATAATAATTACTCGCATAAACATAATTTTTAACCTCAGCAATGTGTGCATATGGTAAATATCCTATCCACTGGTTCGCAAAAACGGAAATCCCATATGCTGCGGGTGAATAATTGCCAACTTCGACATTGATGGAGTTATTAACAACAGAAATTTCTTCCCTACTTTTAAGGATTGATAAAGCTTTATCAAATAAATTATTATAACATGAAGACGGTACTAAGACTATCTTAACTATTCCGAGCCCATTGCTGATAACGTGAATTTCATGGTTTACTAAGTTCAATTTTCCTGCTAAGATTTAGCTAACATTGTATACTGAATTACTGAACGACACGCTCAAACTATTTCCAGAATATATTTTAATGCTCCCGCTGACTTCCTCATTAAAAGTTGTTCCTACTGGTAAGATAAAGACGTAATATTGACCATCCGGTATTTTTAAGGTTAAATTTAAGGGTACCCCGTTACCTTCACTTATCGCATCCATGATATCAGGTGTCCAGAAAGGTGAGTTGTGAACCCAACCTTCGGTGTAATATTGATTTAAATATACATTAGATGCTGATATCACATAAGAGGAATTACTTATAAGCATAGGTATGAGGTCAATAGGAGAGAGATTATACCCTATGAATCCCTTAACGTAAGGTAATATAGTCTGTAAATTATTAACATAATAAAATGGAATAATTACGAAAGATGAGTTAAGTTTAGAGACTTGTTCCAAAATTTCCGGGAAGTTAAAAGCAATATATACACCACGTTGAGTTAAAATAGGCTGATATAAGTCGTTCTTAAATACAAGTACTCCACTATTGTTATAAATAAGAGTAAAATTCGGGTTATTTACAAATAAATTAAAACAACCGATTATACCGGGTTTTAGTATAACTACATATTGCACACCAAAGTATAATAAAAACCTTGCCGGATTTCCGGCTTGTGATAAGCCATTCCAAATAAAATTCATGTAACCAAAATAAGCGGGGTAAAGCATTGAAGGTAGACCCGAGTAAAACTCGCCAAAGTATAATTTCCCAAAACTAAAACGATCCCAGAGTCATTACGTGAGATCATATTTATACTATTTATTACAGCCTGGGGCGGGGGGATAGCGTGGTTAGACTCGATAGAATGAGCTATAGGAGAATAAAGAGAAATAAAGAGTAAAAGCAATAAGAACAAAACTGGCAAAGTTTTTAATACCCTTACTATAACGTATCTTCCCTTATACAGATACTTACCTACAATAAAGAAAGTAAAAGAGACTAAAAGGTAAAAGGGCGCGACAAAGAAGTAGGAAGGTAAATAAGTAGGGTATAAGTAAACTAAGTACCCGACGTAAGGCGTTTGTGCTAAATAATACCCAAAAGTTGTAACTCCAGCGTAATTGTAATCGACTACTGCAAGAATAATGATTCATAGGAAAATGGTTATCGGTTTTCTAAATAATAAGGCCACAAGACCTATTGCTATGCTTATTATTCCTAGAATTAAATTCGCATGATATTGGGAAATATAATAATTAGCTCCTAACCAATACATTATTCCTGACAATGTATAAAACGGCTGTACGTGTTGTAAGGCTATTCCTAACTGGTTATAAACTGTTGACACTCCAACTAACGGTACATAAGGTTTTATGAACTCCGTATATACAATAGTGTTAAAGTTTAATAATATAAAGAAAAGAACTCCTAGGAAGAAGACTTTGGCCCACTCTTTCAAATAGAGTAGTCTCTTCCCCCTTTTTAAGGCTAAGAAATAGAGGGAAAAGATAAAGAAAGTAAATATGTCGAATGCTATTCCTCTAGGATCAGTGAAATCCAAAGTAACCGCAATTGAGGCAATCATTGAGCGTAATAGAGCTTGCTTGAATGTTAGCCTCTCACTGATCTCGAGCGAGTAATCTAGCAAAGCTAAGGTTAATGCGTAAACTCCAGGGAAGAAATATATTACTCCAGAAACAGTATACCACGTTATTGGTACCGGTATAGAGGCTAGGGTAGGGGTAAAGTAAAGGAGAAAACCAGAGGCGTTAAAGCATTTTTTTAAGGAAGTATTTTGAGGAAAAGAAAACTCCTAAAAAGAGTATCTCAAAAGTAAAGAAGTTCCACAGAGTAGAGGTCAAGGTAAGTGGGACACCTAAATAAAGGTAAAGTACATCTAATGGAAAACCTATGAGTAAATACACTATCCCGGTAAACGACGCACAGTTCATTATGCTAAACATTAATTGTCTTTCCACCAAGTTTGGAATAGTAGGATAAGCTGGAGGGATGTCGTTATGATTCAGAATATACCACTCTATAACTGAAATTATTAAGGGGATTAAGTACAGAAGGTACTCCTTATTAAATCGTCTAATGGACACATTCACTTGTACAGGAATTTATTAATAAACTTTATCACAACTACATTAATGAAAGTACTCCTAGTAACGTTCGGCGATGTTAACGATCCAACAAACGGGTATTTAATAAGGGTTTCGACAATATATAGGTGCTTGTCTAAAGAACATGAAGTGACTGTAATACAATTCGTTAACTCTAAAGTTAATAATAGCAAGAATTTTATAAATGTTGAGATAGGAAGAAATTATTTATCTTATGCAATAAAAATAGTATTTAAATCACTTTCCTCAATTAAGCTGATTAAATCCCATGACAAAATAATTGTTGAGGGTTCTATTTTCCTTACCTTTTATTGTAATGGCCAAACTGTTGAGGAAAAGAGTAATTTACGACACACATGGTTCTATAGTAGAGGTTTCTAAGGGCTTAAAGGGAGTGAAGAAATTCATCTTCCGCAGAGTGATAGGAGGTTTTTTAGACTCAATTTCTACTAAGCTTTCTGACGTTGTAATAACTGTCTCTGAGGATGATGCCCAGATTTTTAGGAAATACACTAGAAATAAGGGGAAAGTAGTAGTGGTGAGGCATGCAATTGATGTAGGGAATATCCCCTTTTATGAAGTACCTAACGAGAGGGTTAGGAGAGCGATTTTCGTAAGGAATTTGTATTCTGTTCAAAATTATGAGGCTGTTAAAATTATTTTGAAAGTCATAGAGATAGTGAAAGATGTGGATTTCGTAATAGTGGGAAATGGGAAGGAACTGTTTAAAGATTATCCCCCTAACGTAAAGTTCGTGGGTAAAGTGCCCTCGTTACATGAGTATTATAAAGAGGTTGACGTGTGTTTTATCCCTTTAACTACTGGGACTGGAGTAAAGACTAAAGTCTTAGAATGCATGGCTTACGGTAGGCCAGTGATAACTACAGAGAAAGGGATAGAGAGTCTTCATGATGTAGAGAAACTTGACGGCATATATTTGATAAGTCACACTGAAGACATAAATGAGTATGCACATTTGATTGATAGGTTAGTATTAAATAAACAATATCATAATTTGAGGGAATATATAATGGAAAAACATTCAATTAACTCTATTTGTAGGAACCTTTTACTCTTAGCTAAAAATTAGCGTATATAAAATTGGAAAATATGAGATGTATTTTAAATTCAGAGATTTATTGTTTTAAGAAATTTTTCCTCAAAATTGATATTATTAAACAATTTAGCTCTTTCTCTTACTTCTTTTCTTAAACTCTCGTTATTTAGAGCTTGATACAAAGATTCTACTGCTTCTTCCTCTGTAAGGTATCCGTACCCAAATTTACCTTCTTCTATTATATCAGTCCAGCTACCTCACTCTTATGAACCACTGGAACTGCACCGACACTCATTCCTTCAACTACAGATATTCCAAAGGGCTCATCGACCTTAGCATGCAAAATAACCTTTGCTTTGCATAGGATTTTCCTTTTATCGTCTTCACTAGCATTAGTTAGAAAAGTAACATTAGATGGGGATTTAGGTAAAAGTTCATTATAGTATTGTGAATTTCGAACTCTTCCTACTATAATGAATTTTAATCTTGGAAACTTTTTTGCTATATTAATCACCAAATCATAATTCTTATCTCTAACAATTCTTCCTAAACTTACTACTATATCATCTTTCTCATCAATACTGTCACATTCTATGAGTTTTACAGGTGGATATAGAACCTCAGCTGATCTATTAATTTTTTCCTTAAGAAGCCTCAATGTAAAACTTGAATTTACTGCAATTATTCGAGTATTTTCTCTAAGCTTCACCGATGTAACAAAATTTATCAAATCTTTAACATTTCTTACGTTTTTAATATCATTTAACTTAAAATATTTACGTGAGGGAAAATGTACATAACCGAAATCAAAACTCCAAATCAAATTATCATATGTGCTACACATTGTATAATCATATGAATAATCAAAAAATTCATGAAGAAAATAGAGTATTACGGTGTATAATCTAGTTATTCCAAAGATTGGTAAACCATTATTCAATTTCTTAAAGTTAAATGATATAATTTTATCTGTTAAATTGGATAACAAGCTTGAAGTAACTTTGTCAGTGAACGGAGAAAACAAATGGACTGTATATCCTTTCTTCTTTAATATAGCTAGAATATTTTGTAATACTACACCTCCTCCTCCCATTATCGAGATATTTACTGGTACAGGGCTCAATTACTCCTATCTTCATTTTAAGTCTTCCTCTATTTCATTCAGCATATTTATCCAATTTTTAGTTATATTTTCCCAAGAAAACTTTTTAACTGTTATCAAGCCATTCCTAACTATTTTTAGTCTTAGCTCGTCATTTCTTAGTAGCTCTATAATGTAATTAAAGAGATTTTTTTCGTTATGCTCCTTATCAAGTAAACAATTATAGCCATTTATTCCATATTCTCTTATCCCTATATTGTCAGTTGATACAACTGCAGTACCACTAGCCATGGCTTCTAATGGAGGTAATGAAAAACTTTCTAACTTAGAAGTATATAAAAAAACTTTTGCTCTCCTATATAATTCAGCTAACTTTTCATATGAAATCCTATAATAAATTTCGTATTCAAAATTTAATTTATATTTTTTAATTAAATTAATATCGTTAGTTACGAATATAACTTTTATTTTTTCTTCTTGTGCAACTATATTTAGCGTTCTTACTGCTAGATCTGGATTCTTTATAGGTTCTTTCCTAAGAATTGTCATTATTATATTCTCTCTATTTTCGCTTCCAGTCTTAAATAAATCCAGATCCACTCCAGCATTTACAATAAAATATCTAGTGGACTTGTAAGGATTTATTGATTTAACCATATCTGCTTCTATTTTAGTTAGTGAAATATAGTAATTGTATCTCAATGTGAACATAAGCAAATTTCTGATATTTTTCTTATAATAAAATACTCTATGTGCAGGATAACCTTGGGGGAATAAAGCTATTTTCTTATACTTTTTTGATTCGAAAGCCCAGATATAGGGAAATAAATCACCTACTATTATTAGGTCTGATTCTGGGATAATTTTAGACATTTCTGAAGTAATATCCACATCAAACCCGTATTTCCAGCCTATAGCCCTTATATAATCTAACCCAGCGTAAGTGTTAACTTGTTTATATTTCAAGCTTAGTAAATTTGCAAGAAATTTAAAAAATTTAATTTTTCTCTCATCAGGGTATATAATGTCTACTTTATTCTGCGGAAAGAACCAAGGTTTGCCCCCTGGAGCTACAATTTTAACATTATAACCTTTCTCAAAAAGCTTATTTGCAATCATAAAGGTATAATAAAAACCTCCAGTAAGCCCAATTCTGTTAGTAACGAATGTTATTTTAAGCAAAGTATCCACCCAATATGATTGAATGATAATAACTTCTAATTAAAAATTTAACGGGATATTAAATAATAGATAATTGAGATAGATAATGGGTATCTTTTACACTATACACAGAGTCTATGGCTATAGAAAAGTTTACAAGAACTGGATTGATATAATAACTAAAATTAAAAATAAAGAAAATCAGATTCCAGTAATTTTAAGATCAAATAAAAAAAAGGAAGGCATATGCACATTACCTTGCGTTAAAGCGTTAGTTACTGTAGTTCAAGAGTTTAAGTTTGATCCTAGAAGATTCTATTTTAAAGATGGCAAATTATTTTATGATAATAATCTAATAATTCAGGAAAGCGAGATCTCAGTTTTATTATCAGCTTCTGGATTTATTAAAAGAGATCGAGAATGGTACCTTAGTAAATATAATGTGAGATTTATTGAGCCAATTAATTATGCATTGTTTGAGAATTTTGTCCTAGAACAATATAATACTGAGATTCAGGGTGACGTAGTAGATATTGGAGCTAACATAGGTGATTCCGCAATATATTTTGCTTTAAAAGGAGCTTCTCACGTCTACGCTTTTGAGCCTTTACCTTCAGTTTATAAAGTTGCATTAGAGAATATAAAACTTAATGGCTTAGAAAATAAAATTACTTTAATTAATGCGGCAGTAGGCTCTAAGGAAGGTAAGGTTAAAGTTCCATCAAATATTAATATTGAAGAGTCTGGAGTATTTTATATTAAAAATCAAGGAGATGTTGAAGTTCCAAGATTTTCCTTAGATAGAATTAATACTATGGTCAGAAATCCTTATCTTCTAAAAATAGATTGCGAAGGATGTGAAGCAGATATAATTTTTTCATCAGAGTTAGATTTTAATAAAATATTTGTTGAGTCACATCAGGGAATAACCAAAATACCCCATAAGAAGTTAATAAAAAGACTAGAAGAACAGAGATATAAATGTGAAGAAAGAATGAGAATAGATAATAATACTAAATTGTTTTATTGTATAAAGCGTAATTGATTTTCTTATTTTATGAGATCTTTGATAGAAACAAAGGATTGTAGATATATAAATTATCAAGTATAATTCGAATTTCATTTAATCTCATCATGTTAGTAATAGCCCATTAAAATTGTTTATGAAAAGCTTTAATATTTTCCTTTTAAAGATCTAAACTGAATGAATCCTATAAAGAACGCTTTAAAGAATCTTAGTGTAACCACTACCAACGTCATAGTAGCTTTAATCTTCTTCATCATTACAGCTAAAATCACTAACCCAGCATTTTTCGGAAAAGTCGCAATAATTCAACTCCTCGAAGTAGTAACTTCTGCCTTCTTTTACTTTATTCCCAGACAAATAATAACGAGAGAAATTTCTTACCTTTACGCAAGGAAAGAGATAAACAAGAGCGTAATAGGTAAGTTTCTTTCCCTTTCCTAGTCTTACCGCTTTTTCTTATTCTCCTCCTTTTCCCTAATTACGTTAAGTTAGCAATACCTTACCTTTTCCTTTACTTGCTTAACAGTGTTATGGGCTCTATAATGGTTGGAATGGACATGTTCACTGAGACAGCAATAACAGGAAACCTTTTCCTGATAATAAGGTGGGGAATCTCGATAATTGCCGTCCTATATCACAACATTTACCTTTTCATTGAAATATGGACTTTAGGAGGGATTATCTCAGTTTTCATGAACTACGCTTTTCTAAGTAGGAAAGTGGGGTTGATATTACCTTCTTTTGACTTTGCTTTTCTCTTTAAGCACTTCGGGGAAGGTTTACCTCTTTATCTATCTTCTTCAGCAACTTTCCTCTCTTCACAAGGTGACAGAGTTACAACTGCCTGCTTACTAGGTTCCTACTACCTGGGTTTATACCAGTTTTCAGCTTTAGTAGCTGGAGTGCCTTCAATGGTTTTAGGAGCTTTAGGAGGAGTTCTCTTACCTACAGCATCATTTTACAAGGCTTTGGGAAAGGACGAAAAGAAGATGTCTTCTATCTCTTTCCGCGTGCTGTCTTTAATTACATTTCTTGCCGTCATTATTTCAATACCTACAGCCGTTTTGGTTGTTGAGAAATTCTTCCCGCCTTATACTGATGGCATTAAAGTTCTGATCCTCCTCCTTAGCTACGACTTTGCCTTTCCCCATAATCTCTTTAACGAATTTCATTATAGCAGCTAAGAAGTCGTTGAGGCCTTTCCTCATGCTTTCATTACTTAACGGAGGTATGGTTTTATTAACTTCTTTCCTCTTAATTCCTAGAATAGGAATAATGGGTGGAGCGATTTCTCAGGTTATCGTATCGACAATCTCCTCTTCCTTCGTCTTAGTTTACGCTTTA
>Ga0208662_100747_pt1 | contig 10943 bp, 10 predicted proteins | sample OSPB_host_MetaG_FD_187136 | JGI IMG/M metagenome (GOLD analysis project Ga0208662, IMG submission 187136) | Hot spring microbial mat communities from Yellowstone National Park, Wyoming, USA - OSPB_host_MetaG (SPAdes) (version 2) | ecosystem: Environmental > Aquatic > Thermal springs > Hot... | reverse complement strand
CTAATTAACTTCCTTTTTAAGGTCCTCAGCAAGCTCAGCCCAACAGCCCCCATTACTAACACTAGATTTAACTCCCTTTTAGCCCCCGTTGCAGCTATTATGAAAAAGACTATATTTTAAAAGAAAACGCTTATTACATTCTATTAGCTTACATTAATTAGAATGGATAAAGTAAGGAATTCCCCTTATCTTAAAGTTAAAATAATTGGTACACATGATAATTGTTGGTCAAATAAACTTGATTTTAACATTAAATTAATTAATTTTCAAGTAATAGGAGGATATGTAAGATCTACCCTACTAGTGCCAAGATTTAAGAGAAGAAAAACTCTAAAACTCTTAAAAGATTATTATAGGATTTTTATTATAAATAATTACCAAGATTTTTCTTCAAAAAGTTTAATTACAATTACAAAAGATCTTAGAGATTTTTCTATCCTTAGTATACTTTATAAGTATTCTACTATATTCTTAAATAACCAATATCTAAATGACGGTAAAGAAGTATGGGAATTTGTGACATTTTCTAGTGTCTATAATGAAATTATTAATGAGTTAAAAGGTCAATTAGCTATTAAGAAGATAGAGGTTTCCAATTATATACCTTTAGTGAAACCTAACCTTAATAGTAAGGAGATTCAGATTCTTTATATGGCATTCAAAAAGGGATTTTTCGATTTCCCTAGAAAAACTTCAATAAGAGCTTTAAGCAGGCTATTAAATATAGATGAGGCTACTCTTACATATTACCTAAGATCAGCAGAAAGAAAACTCATCCAAAATATAATTGATGGTGATATTAACAATAATAAAAATGATTTTGTATAAGTTATAATGGTCTTTTGAGGTACTGACCTATGGGTTTTCCTACAATTTCACCATTTTCATAAATTACGTTACCTCTTAAGATTGTAATCTTTGGCCATCCTTTTAATACTAAACCCTCAAAAGGCGTAAAATCTTGAGCGCTATGTAATATATCTGCTGTAACCTTCTTCTCTTCATTAATATCTATAATTGTTAGATCAGCATCATATCCTAATAATATATTTCCTTTTCTATTACTTAAATTAAATACTTTTGCAGGGTTTATTGTTATAAACTTTATTAGATGTTCTAATGGTATTTTACGTTTATAATATCCTTCTGTTATTAAAGCTGGAATTATTAATTCTGTTGCACCATAGCCGTTTTCCGCATTCCATAAATTATCACCTTTTCTATTTCGTTCTATCGCTGCATGATCAGACCCTATTGTATCTATTTCATCTTTTAAGATGCCCTCCCATAATCGTTCATTGTCTTCTTTATGTCTAATTGGAGGATTAACCTTACCTTTAATGCCTATTTTCATCTCTGTGTTTAAAGTAAGATGTGAGACTGTTACTTCAGTCTTTACATCAACTTCTGGATGATTATGCTTTAATTCTAGTATTGTATTTAATGCTTCCTTACTACTCACGTGAAGTATATTAATGGGACAATTAGTAATTCTAGCTAATTCAAATGCCTCTACTATTGCAATTCTCTCAGCTATTGGAGGTCTAGCTAAATTATAGATTTCTAAAGGATCTAAATTCGGATTTATAGTTTCCAAATTCTTAGCTTCTTCTAAAAAAATTCTTATAATTTCACTTTCTTCAGCGTGGATGCTTAATCTTGCCTTAGTTGAACCATTCATATTATAGTTTGCAATTGTCTTCATAATATTGTATAAGTGACCTAAATCATATGGAGTATCTGACAGTAAATATTCACGTTCTACTGCATTTCCCATATAGGCTGATTTTAAATTTAATCTCTTATAGAACATGTAAAACTTAAACGTTGTTATTCCGAATTCTTTAATTAAAGTTGGTATTTCTTTAACATGTGATTCTGTAATTGGTGCTAGGTTAAACCCATAATCTGTATAAAAATGACCTGCTGACATTTCTAATAACTTAGCCAGTAATGTAGTGTAATTCTCTTGAACGTTTAAGTAATTTCTTCCAGTTCTAAAATAGCTTAAAATTGTCGTGACACCTCCAGCTATGGCACTTCTAGATTCAGATAGAGCATCGTCGATAAAATTTCTATAGATACCTATATGGAAATGTGCATCGATAACGCCAGGGATAATAATTTTTCCTTCAGCATTGATAATTTTTCCCGAATTACTGCTAATATTCTTTGAAATAGTAACAATTTTTCCTTTATTTATTCCTAAATCAGCTTCTATTATATATTGCCCTGGAAAGACTACTTTGCCACCTTTTATTACTAAATCGTACTCCATATGATTAACTATTATACATCATAATATAAATTTTTACCTTGTATAGAATTTAAGAGATTATATATAAAAAATCCTTTTATATACTTATATTGTAAGTAATCAATACAAAAATTTTCAGATTTCTTTTTAACATATCAGCTAATTCTTTCATAAAAACTTATATATTGGAAATACGTAAACACTCTTATTCAATTTTCTTTCTACTATATTATGATAAAACTAGTCCTATCATTTAGGTACAAAATATTTAAATTAACCTTAGAAGGAAGGATGAGTTGTGGGGATATAAAAAATGGAGATATACAAAAAATACTTGATTGCAGTATTTATAGGAGTTTTACTTATGACAATGGATTTCGAATTATTTCTTGCAGCAATTCCCGGTTTAATTCCTCTTTTTAAATTTTCATTAGCAGAAATAACTATTATAACTGATATATCCTTTCTAACAGCTGCTATAGCGTCCTTTGCTTTTGGGTATTTAGCTGATAGAATAGGAAGAAGACCTTTATTTATGTTAACTACTTTACTGTATTCTTTAGGTTCCTTTTTTACAGCATTAGCCAATTCTCTTGTTTCCTTTATATTAGCGAGATCAGTCACATCCTTAGGAACAGGTCCAGATGAAGCCTTAGGATTTACGATTATTGCGGAAGTTTCCCCAGCTAGAATGAGAGGATTAATACTAGCTATAGTCTCAATAGCTTTTCCTTTAGGTCAGGCTATAGGTGCTTTATTAGTTTATACTTTTGTAGTAAATAAGATCTATTTACCTTACGTATTTTTTATAGGTGTACTTCCAGCTTTATATCTCTTGTATCTAAGAAGAGGACTTCCTGAAACTGAAAGATTTAAAGATTTAAAAAATGCTTTAAATAGTATTAAAAAAGGTAGTACTAATATATCACTTAAATATAAGGCAGATATTAATAAGGCAATATTAAACCCATTCGTTCAAATGTTCAATAAAGATTTAAGGAAAAAAAGTATCATATTTGCAATATATACCATTGTAGTTGCTGGGTCAGTAGCTGTTACCTTAATTGATCTTCCAATTTATTATACAACGATAAAACATATCACTTTTGTTAATACTCTGGCATATGAGTTTATTTCATTTGCAATTGCAGCTATTGGATATATTTTGGCTTCTATTACAGGTAATAGGATTAGTAGAAGGAATGTTCTTATAATATGGAATATAGTAGCGTTTATGGCTCTTTTAGGTATTATACTTTCTAGCAATCCACTAGAAGTGCTAGCATTTAACATATTATTCGTTTTTTTCCTTTTTTCTCAATGGGCTGCGTGGCCTTTTTATATAAATGAGATGTATCCCACTAGAGTTAGAGCTACTGCCAGTACTTTCGGTTATGGATTTCAATGGTTAGGAAATATACTATTACCTACTTTTGTCAGCATCATATTATCAGCCACTAATAGCTGGATTAACTCAATTATAGCTATAGTAGCCTTTCCCTTAATCTTAATGTCTGCTATAGTAAGTTTACTTCCTAGAGATAATCCTAAAGCTGAGCTAGAAGAAAATGCTATATAAGGTGATAAAAATGAAGGAAACTAGTGAAAACGAGATTTTAAACGAAATAATGAAAACTAGAGGCTTTATAGAGGATTTTCATTTAGTTCTGGCGAAAAAAGATTTAGAGTTATTAAATGAATGGAATAAAATTTGGATACATGTATTTAAGAATTCTAAGCTAGATAAGAAGACAGTTGCGCTAATTAGACTAGCGGTAGTTAGTGTATTAGGAAATGAAAGAGCAATTGAACACTCTATAGACCAAGCAATAGCTGCAGGAGCGGATGAAGATGAAATTTTAGACTCAATTAAGATTTCATTTATTTTTGGAGGTGTTACAGTCCTTGTTAAGGCATTATCCATTTATAAAAGAAAATTTAATATATAGGAGATTGAGTGTTAATAGAAAATTTAAATATATTATGATATTAATAGGGTGTGATAAAAATGGACTATGATTACATATCCTTTATTAATCGAATAAGAAAGAAACCGATTTTAATAGCACCTGGTGCATATGACGCATTAAGTGCAAGGCTTATTGAACATATTGGATTTGAAGCAATTTATATTGGTGGAGCCAGTGCATCTTATTCACTATTAGGAATGCCAGATTTAGGCTTTATTACATTCGATAGAATGACTGATCATATATCAAGAATTAGACAAGTTACAAGTTTACCTCTTATATGTGATGCTGATACTGGATATGGCAATGAAGATAACATAAGATATGTAGTAAAAACTTATGAAAAAATAGGATGTACAGCAATACAAATAGAGGATCAAGTGTGGCCTAAAAAATGTGGGCATTTATCAAATAAAGAAGTTACTCACGTCAAAGAAATGGTATTACGAATTAAGGCAGCGTTAAGTGCAAGAAAAGAAGTAATAATAATAGCGAGAACTGACGCAATAGATCCGCTGGGTATTAATGAGGCGATAGAAAGGGCAAACGTATATCTTGAAGAAGGTGCAGATGTAGCGTTTATAGAAGCACCACGCAATATAAATGAGATAGAAAGAATCTCTAAAGAAGTCAAAGGATTAAAAATGATAAATATGGTAGAAGGTGGAATAACACCTTTACTTAATGCGAAGAAATTAGAAGAAATGGGATTTAACATAGTTATCTATCCAGGTTCTGCGATAAGAGCTGCAGCAAAAGCAGTAATAACAATGTTATCTATCTTAAAAGGTACTGGATCAACGAAAGATTTCATAGAGAATATGGTTCAATTTAATGATTTACAGAAATTCTTATATAAACCATGATTATATCTAAATAATATTAGTTTTTATCACTTTTTAACATTATTAAGACGGATATTTTTAGTTAGATTATATTATATTTTCTATAATATTCATATCTTATAATTCTATCAATCAATGAAATTAACGCCCCTATAATGAATGGTAAGGCGAGAAAACCAACTGTAAAGAAATATCCTTGAGACAAAATACCTACTATTGCCCCAGCTCTAGTAAACATGTCAGTTAATGCAGATCCTACTTCAGCTTCATTTAGCCTTTTTATAAATTTAGTAAACAAAACTGAATTTATTATAGTCATTATTGCATTAGTTACTTGTGATAAAAGTAACATTAGAATACTAATAACATAATATCTTATAGAAATTAAAGAGAGTAGAATTGCTGATATAATTGAGAGAATTATGTAATTTTTGATTAAAGATTCCTCTTTAATTTTTTCAACTATACTATTAGATATAATATTAACTGAGTACATTAATAAGTAAACTATGCTTACAAATGTAGCAGACAAACCTAGTTTTAAATACCAAATTTGTAGTAAACCGAGGACTATATATGTTACGAATCCAGAAAAGAAGGCAAATATAAAAATCGGTAATAGACTTTTAGAAGGAACTACTTTAATATTCCCAATTTCAGCACTTATTGGCTTGAATAAAAGCGTGAAGAAGGACAATCCAAAGTAAATAATTCCTAGGGGCAAGAAGATTTCTCCTAAAGCTTTAAAGTAGCCTAAAACAGAAGATAGCACAGTTGCAAATAGGGCACCAGAAATAGCCAAAGTATAACCTCTAGCATATATATTCTTTAACTCATTTTCCTCAAAATTATGTGCAATCAATGTTCGCATTTGAATTACTAATACTTGACCTAGAGAAAGTATTCCAAATGATAGGAAATAAAGTATTACATTGTTAATAGATAAAAGAATTATCGAGATTGAGTCAATAATAGTGCCCAATATTACAGCATTCCTAGCATTTATTCGCTTAACTATAAACACTGACGGATAATATAAGATTATTGTAAGAAAAAGAAATGTTGAAAATAACGAAGATATTAAGAGAGGAGAATAACCTAGCTGATAGGCATATATAGGAAAAATCAAACTTCTAACCGTACTAACTGTTTGGGTTATAAAATAATTATAATATATATAGCCCTTAAGAGGAATCCCTCTACTCATCTTCTTCCCTTAATATGAAATTTTTATTAAATAATCCATTTTCATAAAATAGTTGACATAATGGATGAGGTGCATTAAAATCCCTATAATATTCATAGGCATCAGCCCTACAAAAACCATTACATAAGTCCCTTATTAAACATTTTCCACAAATACCCTTTAATTTCATCTTTTTTATATTTAACAACTTATGATTAAATATATCATCTAAACTACTATTTCTCAAATTACCAGCCCTCATTTCAGGAAATAAAGTAAACCTATGGTAAATAGAAACATTACCATTACTACTAAATCCAGCTATTCTCCAAAATCTACATCCTAAATTTAATAAATTATCATTAAGCATGTGCTCAGTAAACTCCTCTGGTATAACCGCAGGGGGAACATTTAAAACGATATTTAGTTTTAATCTGACTCGTAAAGAATATAATAGTTTTATAGCATTATAAATGTCGTAAATATTAGTCTTTATTAGCTTTCCTCTACCTGCTGGAGAAACCCATACATGAACATACCATAAATTAGGAGAGAGATCTTGAATTAATTTAACAAATTCATTAAATTTTTCATCATAAATCCACTTTTTCTCTACTAAAGTAGTTATTATTGTTCTGTTAACCTTATACTCCTTCAATAAATATAAGGACCTTAAAACCCTCTCAAAAGTATCCTTGCCTCTAATCTTTTCATGAACCTCCTTAGGACCATCTAAGCTAACACTAACATAAACTTTACTTAAATCTTTTATTGAATTTAAAAAGTTATTATCTATTAAAAGACCATTAGTCTCAATGGTAACGAGAATATTCTTAGAAATTGCATAATTTATTATATCTAAAATATCTTTTCTAATTAAAGGCTCTCCTCCAGTCAATCTTATTTCCCTAACCTTTCGTCTTTCTGCGAAATCAATAATTTTCTTAAATTCCTCAGTGCTAAGCTCATTCTTGATGACGAAATTAGGAGAAGAAGGAACATAACAATGAACACAAGAAAGGTTACAACTAATTGTGGTATAAATATAAAAAAGAACTTTATCATTAGACAAAATTCACACCCTTTTATCTTATGTAGTCCCTACACCACATATTACTCCGACGTTACATCCAATTGCCTCAATACCACTTATATGATCTAATAATCTAAGTTGTAGCTCAGACATTTCTGGAATTTCTATTGCTTCTAACATTGTTTATCTCCCTTTTATATTAAACATTTACTTTTTACCTTATTTTTTCCCTCTTTACATTGTTCTCTATTTCGTAGTATAATTTTAAAATTTGAAAATAGTGAACAGTATGAAATTCACAGAAAATTATTTACTTGCCTACATTCTCTGAAAAATATTTATAGAAAAATTTAAAATATGTTAGTATCAATACAGTTATGTGGTAAAACAAAAGAAAAATTATAATAGGCAATATCTATGTACGGTCGGTTGTGTTAAAATAGATGAATATGAAGTATGTGACAATCCATTAGCCATTATAATTATTGGTGAGAGGAAAATATTAATGAAGAAAAATAAAAGAATAATATTAGATTAATTTCTAGTATATTTAGTACTTCTAGAATTAGTGTTAAAAAACATTGATCATTTTCTATTAAAAGTATTATCAACTTTGATAGTTATTAAAGAAGTTTCCAATCGAGTAACAACTTACTAATTTAAAAACTAGTTTATTTTTCAATAAATCTAATTTATCATATGTATAAATATTTAATAAAGAAAAAATTATAATATTAGTTTTCTTATTAATAAACCTAACGTTAAATTGAAAAAAGAGTTTCTAATTTATATTGCACTAAATTAACAAATTTCTTTCAGAAAATCCTATTATTTAAACTTATTTTTATCTAACTCTGCATAACTTTTTCTACCTCACTGAATATTGGGTTCATATCTGCCATCTATTGCAGTCCATCCCCCGTCAACATAAATTACAGTACCCGTAATATAAGATGATGCAGGCATAGCTAAAAATACAGCTACACTGGCAATTTCTGTAGGAGTAGCCCATCTCTTAAACACAGTTTTTTCCGTATAAGCCTTATACCATTCTGGATTATTCTTAATTTGTTGAGTTAATGGTGTGTCCACTACACCTGGCGCTATTACGTTTACTCTAATGTTATACTTCCCATACTCTGCGGCAGCAACTTTAGCTAACTGAACTATTGCAGCTTTAGTTGCAGCATAAGCTCCTTGACCTTGTTCTACCACTAGGTGTCTTATAGATGATAATAATACTACGCTACCTCCATTTGGATTACTTTTCATAACTTTTAGAAATTCCTTAAGTAAAATAAAGGAACCTCTAAGGTTTACATTTATTACCCTATCAAATTCTTCATATGTATAATTTTCTATAGATTTTCTAATATTAATTCCTGGAACTATATATAAGGCGTCTATTTTACCGTAACTTGACAATGTAAAGGATACTAGAGACCTAACATCATTTACATTAGTAATATCAGCCTTAAATCCCTTTATACTTAACCCTTGATTGTTAAGATTTTTGACTAGATCATTTAATCCTCTCTCATCTATATCACTTGCAACTACATTACCACCTAACTTGCTAAACATCTCAGTAATTGCCCTCCCTATTCCACTAGCTGCCCCAGTTACTACCGCAGTCTTACCCTCTACTGAAAATAATTCCCTCATTTCACTTCACCAAATATTGATAATACGGATTTCCTCGCAGTATAATAAGCTAATGCTATAACCTCGTCAACGTTCACTTCAATTTCGTTAGTAGCAATAGTAAATACCGTATCCCCATCTAAAGACAAATTGTAAGGTCTAATAACTGATGAAAAACCGTTTTCTGCACTACTCGCAACTCTACAAGCGTCAGAATTAGTTAATTTAGCGTTAGTAATTACAACACCTAAAGTAGTGCCTACTACATTATTTCCCGTGATATCTTCAGATTCGATGCCAGCTACAAACTTCCCCTCCTCATCATAAACGTTTCCTATACTATTAACTATTGATAATACTCCTACCTTTAATCTACCTTTTTCCGTTTCAAAATAGCCTTGCCCAGAAGGTTTACCATATTTAATTCCCTTTAACTTCCCCACGGTTGCTCCTCTTCCAGCCCAATATCTCCCTATTGGGACCTTAGTTGAGAGCTTCTCAATGGCCTTAAATCCCCATTCCTCTGATGGCAATACTTCATTGTCATAAAAATCAAATATAGCAGCTGCAACAACTATTGGAATCCTCAAATTACCTATTTTAAAACCTATTCCCATATTATATAATCCCAGCAGAACACCGTTAACAGCTCTAAATCCGAAAACGCTCCTACCAGTTAATACAATTGCATCAACAGACTGATTACTTCTGTGCATTGGTCTTAACAAGTCTGTGCCTAATGTTGCAGGAGACCCTCCTCTTTGCGAAATCCCTGCAACGTTAGGTTTCTCTGCTACTAATACTGTAATCCCAGAGTTAGCTTTTTCATCAGTATATCCTCCAACTAATATGCCTTCTATCAATTCTCTCACCTATTAATTGGATCTTCTTTCCCAGTATAAGTCTCTTTAGATAAGGATATTCCTGTAATCATTATTATCCCAGCTATTAATATATTTATGAACCAAGAATTTAACAAACCCATTATTGTAGATAGGGTTAAAATTATCGAAATCGCAAAACCACCAGCAATAGCTCCTCCATTATAGGTGAACCCAACTCCAGTAGTTCTATATTTTTTACTGAATTGTTCTGCAAGAAATGAAGGTAAAGTTGCAAATATCATTGCTTCTAAGAAGGCTTGTATACTAAAAACTGTAGTAGCTATTGTAAAATTGTTTGTTAAACCTAAATAAAGAATGGGATAAGTTAAAACAACAAATATTAACGAATATATTAGCATAGGTCTCTTTCTACCGCCTATTAAATTGGCTAAAAGTCCACCAATCCAAACTCCAAATAAGGATATTAAGTTTATAATTGCAACACCTAACCCCACTAAACTTCCTGGAATTCTCTCCGTAGTCATTACCGTAGGATAAAACGAGAAAGTTGCCGTATTAATATATAATAAACCGCTGGTTATCATTAGTCCTGCTATTACTTGCAAATAGGAACTCTTAAATAGATCTTTAATGGGTACTTTAAGAACTTCTCCTCTTCTTTTCATCTCATCAAAAACCGGAGTTTCTTTTGTAATTAACCTAACCAATAATGTTAACAACCCTGGAATAATACAAGTAGCAAATAGAACCCTCCACCCTATTATCCCAAAATTATTACCGTAAATTGTATATAACGCAGAATATACTAGAGCGATAATAAAGTACCCAGTCCCGAAACCGCTTTGAACAAAAGAACCTATAAAAGCTCTCCTTTCAGCTGGAATACTCTCTAAGGCTAAAGTAGTTCCTCCTCCATATTCAGCTCCAGCAAACATTCCTTCAAAAAATAATACTATATATAATAATATTGGAGAAAATAATCCAACTTGAGAATAAGAGGGTAATATCGATTTAGAAGCTGCTAATAGTGAAAAACCCAGAATAGTTAAAGTTAGCATATTTCTTCTACCCAATTTATCACCGATAAAGTTACCAAATACGAGAGAGCCTATGGGTCTAGCTAATGCTTCTGTTGCAAAACCTCCAAAAGTCGCTATTAAACC
>Ga0208662_100743_pt1 | contig 10969 bp, 11 predicted proteins | sample OSPB_host_MetaG_FD_187136 | JGI IMG/M metagenome (GOLD analysis project Ga0208662, IMG submission 187136) | Hot spring microbial mat communities from Yellowstone National Park, Wyoming, USA - OSPB_host_MetaG (SPAdes) (version 2) | ecosystem: Environmental > Aquatic > Thermal springs > Hot... | reverse complement strand
ATAGACCCGCTTTTGTCGATAATGAAATAGAAGTCACCGACACCCTCACTCTCCACCGCCCTCTGTAGAAGGGCCCTGTTGGTGTATCGCTCCAGGAAGATCTCGTCCGGCAGGATCAGCTGGCTCTTGAACAGATGTTTAAGGTTGTTCCCGGTCGTTATCCCCTTCATCACGCCTCCCTGGTCTTTCACGCCCCTGCTGTTGGCGTACTGCAGGTCGACCTGGTTGGCCAGGGCCATGACCCTGTTCGCCCTTTCTAGTAATTTCAGAACCCTGGGGTTGACCTCCTTCAGGATCCCTCCTCCCGAGCCTTTCCCGATGGACAACGCTGACAAAGCCTTCTGGAGGCTGTCTTCCAGCAGATCTAAGACCATTATTTCGTCATTGATTTTCCTTTCGAGGTCTTCGAAAACGTCTTCTGCTCCCTGTCCTCCGCCTGCACCATTTTGGCCTTCGCCTTCCGTCCCCTGTCCTCGTTCACCGTTTTGTTGACCCTGATTACCTTCGCCTTCACCGCCTTTCGATTCCTCTCCCTCACCTTCACCGCTTCGTTCTCCGCTTCGGCTCCCCTCGTTTCCGCTTTCTCCTTTCGATTCCTCTCCTTCTTCTACGCCTCCCTGTCCTTCACCTTCGCCTATATTTCCGCTTTCTTCCCCGCCCTGCTCTTCGCCTTCGTTTCCCTCTCCTTCTTCTTCTCCTAACTCTCCTTCCCCTTCATTCTCTTCTCCGCTCTGTCCTTCCTCTCCTGATTCCTGTCCTTGTTCTCCTCCGTTTTCGCTTCCCTGTTCTTCCCCTTCTTCCCAACCCTGTTCTTCACTTTGTGATTCGGCTTTCTCTCCTCGTTCACCACCTTCTTGTGTTTCTCCTTCCTCTCCCTCCTCTTGATTTCCTTCGCTTTCACTCTCTGCTTCCTCTCCCTCTTCCCCGCTCCGGCCCTCTTTACCTTCACCTTCCTCCTCTCCACCCTCTGACTCCTCTCCTTCCTGCTCCTGCTTGTTGCTCTCTCCGCTTTCTTCCCCTGGCTCCTGCTCCCGTTGCTCTCCCTCCTCTCCCTCTCCTCCTCCTTTCTCGCCTTGTTCTTGCTGTCTTTCACTCCTACTTTTTCTCTTCTGTAACTCCTGTTGTAATATTTGTTTGACAGTGTTGAACGACAGACCCTGCAGGTTCTTACGTTTTATCAGACGCTGAATGTCGTCCAGTATTTCGTTTACGTGCTCGAGTTCATCTAGATCGATGTTTTGCAGAAAATTATAAACAAAATAAGCGAGAATCGCCGGGAACTGCAAAAGGAGTTTGTTCTGTTCTGACGCTATTTTAACGAGTTTATGCACGGTATTCCATAAATTCTGCTTAACCTTCGATGTAATTGAACGATAAGAAGACCTGGATTCCAAATCCTCTATTATTGTTTTGAATACGGTGTTCGCCAGCTCTATCTCTTTCTTTTCATCTGTGTCATTAAAGAAGCTCTGCATATATGTTCACTTCGCCAGCTGTGAAAGTACCTCCTTAGCCTCTCTTAACTCTAATATAAAATCATCTATCTTGGTTCTCACTGCACGTAATTCATCATCAACCTTTTCCATTATTTTTTCTTTCTCATTTTCGCCTCCCGCTCCCACTCCGGGTGGCAGTGCTTCCGAAAACTGAGGGAAGAACTTACGTATCCCCGTGACGAGCCTGCTGAACTCGCTATCTCCCAGCATGGCCAGCTCACTGAGCTTCCTTTCGATTTCGGCTTTTATCGTCTCGGAGACTTTATTGAACTCGGCCATCAGCTCTCGCTCTATCCGATTTACATCTATTTTGTTCGCGACGGTAGTCCCGAAATATCGGAGCAGTCTCTGTGCCGTAGTCCTTACTTTAACGTTACTGGAATTCAAGATCGCGACTTCGTTCAGGAGAAGTACAGCATTGGTAAGACTTTTGAGCTTTTCTGGTGTAGGGGCGTTGTTGTTTGCCACCGCTAAAAACTTCGAAACAAGATCGGCTCTGTACTTTGCCAGCTCGGGCGTCGATGCAGGAAACGTATGAGTAATAACGTCTACTGCGTAAGCTGAAGCGTCGTTTAACAACTTATTCAGGTCTTCGTTGGCGAAAATTTTCTTTGTAATTTCAGAAATGCTCTTTACAATGCTCTTGATATTAACGGAAGTGCTCTTAGGTGTGTTTGTATCGAAATAAGATTTGATAATCGATGAGACTATAGGAGATATTATGTTCTTCAGCTCTGGGGTAAATGGTATTGTGATGTAGAACGCCAGTGCGATGTGCACTGGCGTAATTGTTGAATTGCCGAACATCTCACGCAATGCATTGGCGACCTGCATTATGCTCTTGAACTTCCTCTCGCTTATCGTCAGGTACCCGCCCATCGATCTGAAATACGACCTCACGACTCCGGAATCGCTGAACGCCCTCGGGTTCCGCAGAGCCTGAGCTATTGCTCCCAAGATGAGGTTGGCCTGCCTTACCGCTTCGAGAACGATGTCCTGCGTTATGTATTTGGTGTATTCTGAAAGAATTTTATCTTGTATTTTCTTGACCTCGTCGACGCTCGTCACGATCGGGACGGAAGTTGGCTTACTCGCCGTAAGGACTTTGTAATACCTCTCAGCAATCGAATTGAGGTTCTCCAGGTCTTCCAAATTAGGCGAAAGGACTGTAGCGAATATCTTGAACCTGTCAAGGAACGCCCTGTCCGCCTGCGTATTTACCCTGACCTCATTTGAAGCGGAATAGAACGCAATCCACGGTAGCGAAATCTCCTTACTCCCGTTCCTGAACTTCTTCTCGTTGATCGCCCTGAACAGCGACTCGGCAAGCACTTTGTTGCTCTTGAAGATCTCATCGATGAAAACTAGTTTTGCGGACGGCAGGAAGCCTTCCGTAATGTATTCCAGTACTCCTTCCTCCCTCAGCTTCTTCAGGTTTACATTGCCGAATATGTCCTCGGGCGTCATCGCTTCATGGGCAAGCACTATGAAAAGCTCTTCCGGCTTGATCCCGGCGATCATCTTCGATAAGATCTCGATGGTATATGTTTTCGCAGTACCTGGGTCACCGATGAGGAGTGTAGGGAATCCGGTCAGTAGACCCGTTATTACTGCCGTCTTTACGTCTTCGTTCCCAATAACATATTTATCTAACTCGTCCTTTAAACGCATTGCAATAGCTGAGACATCAACATCGGTAGAGGGCGAAGAGACTTCGACGTTCTGTTCTTGTCGTTCTTGTAATTGCATTGAGAGTATCTAGCACTAGAGGTTAAAAAAGCTTCAAAGTTTTCGTTAAACAGCCGTTTAAACCTAATTCTCGAGATCCTAACGGGCGGGACAAACGGACTCCGCAAGCAGAAGCGAACTGTTAGGGCTGGTTCGAATTAGCGTAATTCTTTTTCCCTGAATTCGAACTTCGGCTTATTATATCCCTCTCGAACCTTTCCGTTATTTTCTTCCCGTTCTCTTGGTTTCAGCGGTACGAAATTAAAACCCTCCGTGGAAGCATGATCTCCTATCTCCTATTTTAAAAGGCTTCTTGTACTAAGGAAATTTTGTGAGCCTAAACAACTCCAACAACAAAAAGCAACAGCAACAACAGGAACCCGTCTACGAAATATCCGGAGTTGCCTCAACACCGCCGACAACGACGCCACTGTTTACTCCCATGCAACAGGCCCCACAGCAACCCCAGTTATCCCCACTAGGACGGAGGAATATCGTAAAAGTCGACCCCAACTCGGTAAGGCAGGCCATCAGGGAAAAAGCCATCATACCGACCAAGCAAGTGACGCAGAGGGAAGCCCTTGAGGTAACGGCTAAACAGGAAAGAGTGAACAATTACGTGCTGATCCTGACGAAAGACCTTAAGAGCGGGACTCTGCAGTTCGCCGGCACCCCGTATGATGTAGACGAATATTTCCAAATTTTGTTATCGATTTTAGCGGATAGGTTCTCAAGTCTGGCCTCCGATGAGGTGTACAAAAAGTTAGCGGAGATTCGCAGTTTGATAGCGAGTGACGCGAATTATGATGAAATAATAGCCAAGCTCAATGAGGCACACGACCTCGTGATAGAACTTCTGCTAGCGTTTGAGAGAAGCATATCGGAAATCGCGGGAGTAAGTAAGGCGAAACTGAGAGTGGAAATGCTCGCACCGCTGGAAACGGCACAGACGTTGGGTATTACCCCGATCAGTACGGACAGGCTCTGACTTCCTAACGCGGAATGTTTATATTCATCCTGATAAACTGCAGAGCCTTCAACAACTGCGTTTTCTTCTCGGTAACGCATTCTCTGTAATATTTCCCGGTACATTTTCTCGCAATAATGTTTTCATCAATTCCCAACTCGTTAACGAGTGCCTGGTACAGCGACGTCCCCTTGATACTGCTTATCATGGTGGCCGTCCTGATCTGCACGTCCTTTAATGCACTCAGAACGGTGAGCACATCGAACGCATTGGGGTTAACGATATTCGTCAGTACGCCTATTAGGTACGAGCTTTCTGCGACAAGTGCCTCCTCGTTAACGTAGAACAGGTGCTTCTTACTCGTGACGTCCAGTATTTTCGTCACCAGCGACTTAACGTCCTCGCCAGACGCATTCATGACGATGAACATGATGTCACAACCGATCTTCAGGATTTGCATCAGCTCGACCTCGGACACCGCGTTTTCGTACCTTTTCAGGACTACTTCCCTCCACAGATCCTCTATTTCGGTGTCGCTGTAATAGGTAAGAACCACTGTGGTCAGCCTCTGTATACCTAAATTGGGGTGCGTGATGCTTGTACGATCCATGCAGACCTCGCTGTAGACGATGAACTGGAACTGCTCGGGAGTAGGTACTTCGTTTTCTTTTCTCGTCCGTGGCATTACCAATCACCTCATTTATTCTATGTTGAACCAGTCGTCATTACACGAAATATTGTTTAAATCTTCTAAAACGGTACTGTTACCCAAGCATATAGCAGTACGCTTGCGGTCGGGCCTTTTCGCCTTCACTACAATGTACTTATCGTAGTTGAACGTAAGTCGCTTAAACCCTCCTATTTCGAACTCTAAAGCGTCCAGCAAATATCCTCCATCCTTGTACTGTGCCTTTCGGTACGAGGAAACGAAATACTCGGAAGCCGACGTTGAACTGACTAATGCGAACTTCTTCAGGTCGACCTGCTTCTTCAAATAAATTACATAGTTAGTGCCCTTTATCATCACGTCCGTGACGAAGTAAATGCCGGGATACGTTATCCTGTGCATCGACCGGTCAGGCGTTCCCATATCGATATAAAGGGCGTATTCGTTCCCGCTTTCGACCATTTTGTCTACTTTTTTCTTGAACACGTTACGCAGGTAGTTGAACAATATCACGTTTTTCCCTACGAACGATCCCAAGTACGAGAGGGACATTACAACCCACCCAGACCGAGGGATATCCGTTTGTTTACGGAAGCCAAGTAGTCCTTCCTCGCGACGCTCGCGAAGATGAAATAATCGTTAAATGTGACCCCGACGGCACCGAACGTGTCGAACTCCTTCGAGTAGTTTGTAGGATCGCTGTCTTCGAACTTGTTTATGACGAAATAATTCGTCACGTTGCCATGACGTTCCAATATCAGCCAGATCCACCTCGGGAAGACGAAGAACTTCCCTTTGGCGCTAGCTTTCCTTTTCAGCAACACGTCTTTCACTACTTCCGCTCTCTTCCTCGCGAACTCTTGCGGAGAAATGTAAACCATCGCGAAATAGACTATCCTGTTACTCGGGTTGCCCTGGTTTATCTGTAACGTCATCTCATAATATCGTTTTAGGAAGTCGGTAGGCAGATCCATCATCACTTCAATTCCACTGGTTTCCGAATACATTATACCTACATGCACGCCGTTTTTTTCTATTACCCTCGTTTTTCTATCGAGCTTCACCGTGACCGGAGGCAGAAACAGTAAGGCGTCGTAATTCCTGTAACTGTAGCCGGCTTGTTGCTCATTTTTATTGGCATTTTTCTTAAACAGTTTCAAGAACATTTGTGCCATCACCGCCCTTAAGGGATGTAATATCCCTCGTCTTTACTACTACTGCCGAAGGAAAGGTGCAGAACGTCGACCATGAAGGCATATACAATGTACACTATGGCTAGTGCGAGAACTGCTATACTGACGTAGATCAGCACGGCACCGTCTGCACTGTAGGGTGTAATCCTGTACGTCACGTTATAAGGCGAAGTATACACCGGGTTGTACGTTATGTAAGGGGCGAGATACAGCGAAATCAGGGTAAAACCTACAGAAAACATCAGGAACGGCAGGGCGAGCCTAAGATGGGTCAAGCTACTGTTCCTCAGCATGAACAGTGTAATTATCGCCATTAGAATGAAGCCACCTGCTAAGTCAATCAGGAAGACCTGTGTATAGAAGAACGGAGGCAGTGCATTTACTACAGTAGTGTTCACATTCGCCATTTTTTCTTAAACCTCCTCGCCGTCCTCACACAGCTCCTTCTCGTTCACGATTTCTTCGATCGTAGTGCCGTTCCTGATTTTTCTCGTGATCTCTCTCATGGCGACGAGCAGGGCATTCATGGAGTACCGCGGTTTGATCACTTCTTCGATCGTCCCGTCGACATTTACTCTCCAGTAACCTTTCTGTATAAGGTATTGGGTGGACAGTATCTCCGGGAAGTCGTCGTCGTATTTGCTTATTCCTATTTGGGTCAGAAACTCATATGCTTTTAAAAGGACTTTACAGTCTGGCTTCATGTCTTTAACCTTCCACAAGAAGGCTTAAAAATAAGCGGGAATGACTCGCTTCTTAAACAGCTGTTTAATGGGCATATGGCCCGCTTCTTTCTGCCTTACCAGTCAGACAGAAAGTTTATATACCAGTTCGATGATAGCTATAACACGATGATCGATGCGTCCTTAGAATTTTTCGCCAACCTTATCTCGACCAACCTTATCTCGAAGCCGAAGCCGAAAAGGCATATTAAGGCTTACGAGAAAACTTCGCTCAAGGTTATCGAATTAGTTAAAAACGGTTTTGCCATACCAGCAAAAATTAGGACTTTATCAGCTTCCGGTTTTCCAGAGGCATTCGATGAACTGATGAAAAAGGCGGGTGAGTTCGCTAACTCGATATCAGAATTCACTGGGGCTGAGTTAATTGATGATAAATACTACAGGGTCAGGGAGGCGTCAATACTTTCCTTTTTAATACTAACAGACGCCATGAAATCCCTAATGCCAGACAACCCAATAAATAAGCAAACATTGCGAGAATACCTTTGCCTCCGAAAATACCTTTGCCTCTACAACTCACAACTCCTCTTATTGAACGCGGAATTAGACGACATCCAGAGGTTTGCGGAGAAAGTATGTGGCGTTACTTGTATTCCGCCAGATGACACACTCCGTAACGGGCTTGTCCCCCTTCTGCTCATGGGCCTAAGCAGTGAAATTAACTTGAACCAAGAGAAGAAGAGAAGGTATACGACTACGGGATTGGGGTTGTATATCCTTAATTTCTTAAAGTCTCATAACGTATACACGCTGGACAAGGCAAGTTATAGGGAATTGATAGAGAACCTGAATTATATATTTGACTTACATAAATATATTGTTAAAAACATATCGTATCTTATTACCGAGTCACCGATGTCTATCTACTCGAGATATTATGGAGGAGATAAGAGCTATTCTCCGGCCTTGTTAGAGCTGGATTTAGCGAACTTCATGCTGAGTATCGCTTATCAGTACAATGAAATGGCGAACAAAATATCCCCGAGGTTCTTGGCGGACTTTCCAAGGTTGAAATTAAATGACGTACTGAGCAGGCTTATCTTAGCTTAGTTTTGCTCCTCTAACCCAAATACCCAACAAATTCCCCCAGACATATGTTTTTAAATATCTGCCTGCCAACAGTATACTCGGGGATTAGAAGTGAGAAGATGGGATGAAGGAAGGGCAGTTGTAGAAGAAGTGTTACGTGCAGATATTGGAGACGGCACCGTCTACGTATACAGAATAGAGCCTGATGAGTATCACAGTGGTGGCGTAGACTTTACTGATTTCTATATTGCGACATACAAAACTAGTGGTCATCTAGGAAAAATATGGGGTTGGGGTGAAACTCCTAGGGAAGCACTCAAAAATGCGGAAGAGAAGTGGGGTGAGGAAGAAATAGCTAAAATGCGAGAGAATCCAACAAGGGGATATTTCAACCCGTTTTTTAAAGCTTTAAAAATGTTAAAAGAAAGGATAAAAGAAAATATAAAAGAAACGTTAGAACCAGTGTCAGATGAGTTAGGTGAGGTAACGGAGGAAGAATTGGAAGACATACTCTTTGAAGACTTAGAAAACTATGAATACCTGACTGGAAAGACAGTTGGGATATTAGATGTACGAAGAGAATTCCGTGATAATGTCGAAGAAGGCACTGTCAGCGTGTACCATATAAGCGATTCTACTACATACAGTAATAAATTACCCTTTTCAGCTGACTTCTATATTGCGACGTTATATGCCTCAAATGGGGCTGGCGGTATTGAAAAAACGTGGGGTTTAGGTGAAACTCCTGAAGAAGCGCTTGAAAATGCAAAAATGAGGTGGGACGATCTAACAGGTGGATATACAAACCCATTTAGAAAAGCTTTAGAAATGTTAAAAGAGGAAGAGAACAACAATGTATTAGAGAACTACTAAATACCTCATTTTTAATATATTCTAACATTTCATGATTACGATTTCTACTTCTATTCGTTCCAGTCTTTAAATATTTTTGACAATATGGGTTCATGAATATTAAATGACGTACATACCCTGACCTTAACCGTAGAAAGCAACACCATTTAACTTGCCAGCTTACGCTGGATCTCGACGGCGTCCTTCAATTGGGTGTACTGCACTATCCTGTCCAGCTTCTTATGGCCTGTTATCTTTGCAATGATCGCGGGGTCAGTGCCGTTCTTTGAAAGAAAGCTAATGACCGCATATCGGAGCGAGTGAGTAGTACACTTTAAGTACTTCCTGGTGAACATCCTTATCCTCGCTTTCAGATCGTAATCGGAAATCGCCAGCACAAACCTATACGACGGCCTATTTTTTATGATGTTCGGGATGATGAAGAACTTCATATTGCCTCTCTTCTCTGCCCGGAGCTGGAACTCCCTCTGCCCCGTCTCCACGAACGTCTTGAAAGCCCTAATTGCTTCGCCTATCCTGGCACCGTTAACCAGCTGTATGAGGAGAATCGCGACGTATGCCTCGTAGGGCATCAGGTTCATGTCATACAGCTGTTTGTATGCGTCCGTTAGGACTTTCTTGGCCTCGAGGAAGTCGACCGAATCGTCCCAGGTGTGCTCTATCCTCTTCTTCCCGAGTGGTTTTAGGACTTTCCTGAGTATCTCGCTCTCCTTTCTCTTCCCCTCCTTCTCCTCCTTCGGCTTCAGCCCCAGCTTTACGGCAATGAGGTCGATGATGTCTGTCCATCCTTTCTCCTTCGCTTCCTGCAAGTACTCGAGCAGTTTAGGGGAGTTATCGGGAAGGTTCTGAATGATTACCTTAAGCTCTTCCTTGTCCATCTTATTCCACCCCTCTTCCGTTTAGAACCTCTTCCCTATCCATTACAATGTGGTTGTCTTTTTGTAACAGCAGGAACTTCGCATTTTCGTCAACTTCTGCTAGGTGAACATATACATCACTGTTAGTAGTAAACAGTAACGCCTTCAGCTTATTCTCTCTTATATATTCCGTGAACCACTTAAGAAGCATTTTCAGCCTTTTCGGGCTTAAGCCTAGTGACTCGATGTCATCTATCAGAAGAATCTCTGGCTTATAACGATATATCAGCCACAGTAACTTCACCGAATTACTTACGCCTCTTCCTAAATTATCCAGATATGTTACGTTGTCGCCACTTTGGTAGGTGAAATCTAGATATCCGTAATAACTGTAAAAAGTTGTAGCAATATAACTGTAAAAAGGTATAACAATGCCGTCACCATCAACGAACCCCTTTATCATTTCGTTGAACTTCATAACTTCGTCGTTCGGCCTGACTGGCAATCCATAATGTTCGTTATGTATTGGCTTTTGAAAAGTATAGGGATATACAATGCTTATCTTATACCTAATATTGCCCTCGCAAATGTAAGTTTGTCCCTCTAATGGAACCCAATTTAAACCAAATCTTGAAAGCACCCTTTCCGCACTGGCACGTTCGCACCTCTTTTCTTCGCCGTCAATGTTAACTGAAAATTTTTCGTAACTAAAGCTACCTTTTACGTTTAAAATTACAGAAATATTATCATCATTCACTAATGCTATCCTTTCTAAGAACGCGGTTTTACCAACACCGTTGTCTCCCAATACAGCAAGCGTAGTTATGTTTTCTAGCGATATCGATTGATTTCCATAAACTACTGATAGTTTGCCTATCATGAGTATCTTCCCTCCATTTGGTCTTCTCTATCCCTCGTCACAGAGCCTTGAGCTAAACCACTCCCAAAAATATTGAATTTTGTGACCCGGAGATTGGCTAATCTCTCCTTGGGGTTGCATTTCTCTTTCCCTCGTCTTATCCTCCGAAAAAGAAATATAAAACCTTCGCGGTGCTTCTCTTAGGGCCGTAAGAGAAACATTTATTAACAACCCCGCAGAAATAGATACAGCCATGATGCAGTCATTGGGGCTGATCTTAGAAGTGTCCTTATTTTACTTTTTTGCATATCTTTTGGTGGTCTTACTTCCGTTAGTGGACTTTCTTTTATATACTATTTTCAAAATTGGGTACATCAAAACGCGTAGGGAAATATTTAAGATTCTAATGAATGCAACGAACACAAACGATCCAACATTGATAATACGTTATATGATATTGTTTGCATACATTTCCTTACCAATATTTATTATTTTCGTTTCAACGGCGTTATCTGTGGAGTACGTGTTCAACAGAGGTTTCCCATCTCCTGTTTTTA
>Ga0208662_100739_pt1 | contig 11003 bp, 16 predicted proteins | sample OSPB_host_MetaG_FD_187136 | JGI IMG/M metagenome (GOLD analysis project Ga0208662, IMG submission 187136) | Hot spring microbial mat communities from Yellowstone National Park, Wyoming, USA - OSPB_host_MetaG (SPAdes) (version 2) | ecosystem: Environmental > Aquatic > Thermal springs > Hot... | reverse complement strand
GACGAAATTAAGGCGTTAAGTTTAAATAATAACAAGAATAGTATAATATTAGCCGGGTCGTCTAGCGGTCAAGGATCCAGGGCTTTGGCCCCTGGGACCGGGGTTCAAATCCCCGCCCGGCTACCTTAGTGGGGGAATCCCCCACACCCCCAATGCTAACGTATGTCTCAATTATCTTATCTAAAGGTGCAATGTAATAATGCCTTTGCTTACCGCCATCATCCTTCTCTATGGAGTAAACATAATACTTACCTTTAATCTCTTTTACATAGAATTTAGAATTGACGTAAAAGGAAGGCATTCTAAGAATGTTAAGTAACGCGGGTTTAAATACTCATTCTAATAGAACGGCAAAAGTTGAGTTGAAAGAAGATGATAAAAATTCCACACAGGTAATACTAAAAAAGTAGTATTACTTAACGAAAGCTTTAAGCCAATTCTTAAATCTTGAGGGTTTCCAAAATTCCTTCCATGGAATTAAGATATACTCGTTTTCCCCTTTCGCAAACTCTTTAGTACTTATCGCTATGTTCTTCTTCTTCAAAAGCGTAATATAATCAACTGTGATGAACCTTATTTCACCCTCATTATCTGCTATGTTAGCTATAACTGCTTTTGCTTTATAGTATTGTTGCAAAACTAAACCTACTGCATATTTCACTCCTAAAACAGCCACATAACTTCCTCTCAAATCCATTCCATGTAACCTAGAACTACTTTGCCTTTTTGTGAACTGAGTACCAGTTATATCAATATACATATTATATTTAGGAATATAGAAGTCAAACTTCTTCTTAGGGTCACCTTCCCAAGTCTCATCTACTTTATTACTATCTAATACGCCTATGCCGTTTACGACTATATCATTTTCAGATAAGTTAAGTGTGAGCATAAGCCATTTGCGGGCTATGTCTTCCCTTATTGTTGTTAAAGTCCATTTATCCTTATATTTCTCTTTAAGTTGGTTTGCAAAAGAATTAGTACTCATCTCAGCACCTCCTGTTTCTCTATCTTTAACTTCAGTGAGTATAGTTCAGCGTAAATTTGGTCTGTTAGATGCAATGCTTTCTCAATATCCTCTTTTGCTTTGCCCTCATTTGTGATTAAATCGACCTTTATCTCTCTGACTTTACTCAACAATTTCCTTGATAAAGAATCTAAGTCTTCCATCTCAGTTCACTGATTTGGGGCAGGTTGTGCGTTTAGTATCTTCTCTATTTCTTGTGCCTCTTTTTGTTCTGTTTTTTCTTCATTCTTTATCCAGACAAACACCGTCCTTCTGTTTTTAGTTTGTACTTCACATTCGTCTGGATGTTTTTCGCAAATCATTCTTAAAATTCTTTGCACATTATATGCTGTTGATGGGGCTATCTCGAATTGCATTATAATGTCTTCTAGTGTTATTTCCTTCTTTTTTTCTAAAATTTTATACATAATTTTAGCCATCTCATATGAGTTGGGCATTTTTCCTCTATCTATACTCTATATACGCATGCTTATAAGCTTTCCTCTATCTATACTCTATCTATCTCTCTATATACATTCGGCTGTCTGTGTCTAATTATTATGTTTTTGTAAAATCATGGGCTGTGCGAAATCTGAACTATTAATATTATTAGAATATATAGATAGAGAATGTCAGGATTATGATAGCTGTAAGAAAACAATAAGCGAACTTAGAGAAAGGGTGCAAAAACTAGCATTTGTTGAAGCAATAAACGATTTATTCTAACTTTTTTCTCTCTATCTCTATCTATCTATATATACATAAGATTTCTTCTGCAAAAGTCTCTTTAGAATGAGTTTGTATGACAGACGTCTGTATGACAAAGGTCTTTTTGACTCTATCTATCTATATACATATACAACTAAAAAACTAAAAGAAACAAAACAACATATAACACCATTATACAAACCAATACTTTATACTTTTTTATTTGCTATATGTATATAGATAGATAGAGAGAGATAGAGAGAAAAAAGTTAACGTGATTGTAGAAGTTCTTCAATACGTCTGCGAATTGCGTCAGCAACAAACTCCTGCCTACTTACATATCCTCCTTTCCCTGAGGCCACTAGCTCATCAATTTGTTTCGCTAATTCTACTGGAATAGATACCGTCACATATTCTTTTTTAACGCCCTTTCTTGGCATATCTATACTCTATTATTTATTGTAATGATAAATGAATAACGATGTATAGATAGAGTATAGATAGAGTAAACTTTATAAACATGTATAGATAGAGTATAGATAGAGGGTCAAAAAATGGAACCCCAAACCACTAAAAAAGAATTGTTGGAGGAAGAAATCGATATTAATTTTTTTATTCAACTTGTAACAGTTGAAGGGCAATATACTACATACCACAAATTGTATGCCAAAATATCCTCAAGTGAAACCGAGGTTACTTTACAGTATCTAAGTCCAGAGGAAAGAACTTTCAGTAGTATTTTAAAGGATATTGAGAAACTTTATGATGTTTATAAATCTGCCAATAATCAGAAATTGGCCGAGGGAGCGAAAGAAGAAATGTTAAAGCTCATTGCTCTGATTCTTTGGAACATAAATCATTGAGGTGAGGGCAAATGACTATATACTTGGCTAACGCATTCTCACCCTCAATGTTGACGTTATTGCCTTTAGATGTGGAGTTTACAAGTGTCAGTGTTAAGGAGTTCTGTGAAGTTGTAAACGAGAACCCAGTGAATAGCATAGGTCACCAGGGTACAGTAGATTTAGTGAATCAACTGTGTGGCTCTAATTTAAAGGTAAACAGAATCTCTGTACAGGCTGACATAGGTGATGAGATATATATAGTAACGTTAATGGTTCGCCTTGAGGAGGGCAAGATTTTGAATAGGGAAGAGGTAATGAGAATGTACCAGGAGGGAAAAGTGAGATTTGTTAAAGCTAAAATTTACGGTGCTGTTCTTGAACAGTTGGTAAGTTGCGAAAACCTATGCAGTGAGATGGAATATGATATATTGGCATACAAAGCGAAAGGAGGGTGAATGATATGATAACCGTAGAGTATAGCGTAAAATCGAAACATTTGGCGTCAATTGCACATGAACTACTCTTTAGTGTTTCAAAGAGGAGGTTTATGATACCTGCAAAGAGTGACAGGACTAGGCTAATCTACAACTTAAAGCCTGGTCGTTACATTAAGTTTAGCTTATTTGCTCTACCACCGCTTAACTCAGCAATGATTAAGTTAACATGGGTCAATATTAACACTGACGGCAGAATTGAAGAAAACACTATCTTCATGTATGGGTTATTATACAGTGAACTGGGCGAAATAGAACATGATTTCAAAGCACCAAAAGCCTTAGTAATGTTCATTAAGATGAGGCCGAGTTATAATAACGTAGCCCATGTCTATAAGACTGATGTGGATGTATGTGACCCATTAGTAATGATTGACGCGATTAAGTACTATCTTGAAAATAAGAAGACAGAGGTCGAGGATTTATGAATGTTAGGTCTCTCTACAGACTTGCCGTTACTATTGACGCTGTGCTTAGCGATATTATCGATAATGGTAGCAATGACGAGAAAGAAGAACTAGAAATGTTATTAGATGTAAGGAAACTTACCGATATGTTTGTCAAAGAGTTAGATGCATTAATTAAGCAAAAGATGGGGGTGAAAAATGGTGAGTGATTTGTACGTTGAATTTGAATAAATGGAAGAAGAGGTGAAGGTCTGTGAATTATCATCTAAATATAAAAGAAATTAGAAAGTTATCAGATACGGAGTTTGAGCTGGATTTAATTTATACTACCACCACTTCAGTTAAACTACCTACGGTGTTAATGGAAAAACTAGAAAGGATTGCAAAAGAACAAAGAATAACTAAGAGTGATTTGATAAGAGGCTGGATACATTCATTTCTTGTACTGAATCCCGCTGAGCAGGACGTAATAGTAAGGACACCTTACCGTAAGTATTTAGATGGAGGAGTGAAAGTATTGGGGATAAGGTTAGTGGGCGAAGTCCTTAATGAGTTGGATGAAATTGCAAAAAGGAATAATGTCAGTAGGTCAGACGTAATACGTTCTATCATGGTGTTTAAAATTGAAAGATATGAAAAAGCTAAATGAGTTAATAGCAAGAGTAAATAAGCTGATAGCTGAGGGCAGAATTGAAAGATATAAGGAAGCTTTGAAGTTTTTAAGGATTTTAGAGGGCGATACAGATCCAGAAGTTAATGCCGAAGTTATTAAACTCGAATCTCTCTTACTGAGGAAGATTGAAGAGTTAGAAGAGCTTCTAAGTGAGGAGGTGCAGTGAATGTATAAATGTCCAGTTTGCGGGTTCAGAACCATTAGGTTATTTGCATTAAAACAACATGCACGTCGTGCCCATATTTTAACTAAATGTCCAGTTTGCAAGAAGGAATATCTTAATATTTATCAACATTTCTACGTTCACGCATATAATGATTCTCAGCATTTAGTTTTATGTTACCTATTTACAACCAACAAACTTGGTGTCTCACAAAGGCAAAAAGTGAAAGAACTCCTGGAGGTGCAATAGATGTATCAGTGCATTAAATGCGGGAGGATATTCTTTTCTGAAAAGAAGGTAAGGAGGCATTTAGAAGAAGTTCATAATGTCAAGAGTAGGCTTTCTATCTCATTTTTCTACATGAGGGTGTAGCAAAGTTTTGCCTTCTGTTGGAGGGGAAATTTATGGGGGACTCAGGTAATAAAAAGTACCTGAGTAATCACAAAACTATAGGTATTCACGTGTCTTTAAAAGAGCTAAAACGTTACCACTCCTTATCTGCTGAGCAAAAACGTTTGATAAGGATAATCGTTAAGATACTCATTCACCACCCTGAATTGCTTAACGAAAGCTCTTATCTTTACGAATTACTCACAGCAAAGGCGGTATCGCCTTACGTTTGCCCCCTTTGCTTAACGCCGTTTTCCTCTTCCGTTAGTTTGAAACAGCACATTAGATATGCTGAGCATACGAAAGTTTGCTTAGCGTGTGGTAAGGAGTTCCAGAAAACTGAGGCCCTTCTAGACCATGTCTGCAAAAAGCATAATATTTGCGTAAGTTAGACCTCTTTTTAACTATAATCCTCTTTTTTATATTATGAGAAGACTATGGGTCGTTTTTTCGAAAGACTCTCACGGCGATATTGTTTATTTGAAAATTGTAAAAAGGAAATCGACTGCGAAAAGGTATTTAGAAGAGTGTAAACAGTTTTTTGAGGCAAATTGTCAAATGGAACTAGGTGAGTTTTACACTCTTGACGAGGCTGAACAGTTGGGCTCCTTTTAAAGCTATTCTCTTTTTTGCCCTTTAATGAAAGGGAAACAGTTTCTTTCGATATTAATCCTATCCATTTTTATTGCAACTATATTAAGCGGAATAGTAAACGCAACAGTAAGCAATGGTAAAGACACAGTATTCAATTTCTGGTTAAACAGTGGTGGTATCTCATCAGAAGGGGGTTCAGCAAAATATACTAGTCTAAATGGCCCTATAGGTTATACCGCAGGATATTTATTGACACAGACTACTGGACAAAGCGGTTATGTTATTCTAAATAATAGTATTACGGCAACTTACGGGGTATATACGTTACAGGCTGTAATGGTTAATGCTTCAAACCCGCCCGCAGACGAGATAGCTTTAATTCTAGGCCCTTCATCACCGGTAAACTTCGGTGGAGGAGCATGGCCGGGTTTAGTATCTTCTAACGGGGGTACAATGGTAGGTATAGAATTCTATTCAGGAACGGTTAACGGTTATTCAGGCCCTGCGATATTTGTATATACTTCTCAAGGGTTAGCCGTATGGCAACAAATAAGTGCAGTGCCTAAACCTTGGCAAGCGTTTACTTTAGAAGTAGGAGTTATTTCTAGCGAAATATGGGTAGCCTACTATATTGGGAATCAATTAGTAACTAATGTCACTGCTTACGTTCCTCCAACGCTCTCAACTTCTGAGGTCGAAATACACGCTTCAACAGGAGGTGCTTATGCAGGTTTCCTATTATTGCAAACCGGTTACTTCAGCAACTTAATGATAGCTACAATACAGAATGAGGTATCAATGGGACTTGACTACTTACTCAATATGGGTGAGAATATTAACGGCTATGGTTATGTTCCAGAATACGCTTCACCTTCAGTGTCATTTTTAGTTACTTATACTAATGGTTCTACTGCCTATTATGTACCCGGTGCTCCTGCTAATAGTCCTTCTTATTACGGTTCACCTGTTTACGGTACTCCAGAGCATACCGGTGAGTATGTTGCTACTCCAGTTCCAGAAAGTTTCACCTCCTGTATTTCCGATAGTCTGGTTTCCGAGACTACTACTAAAGTTTCCGTGTCATATGATGCATATACGTATGGTAATGAGGTAGTCAATTCTAAGACAGGCTATATCTACTATTATAAGGTGAATATTTTCGAGGCTAATGAGGTTGTAAATTACGGGAACCCTTCGCCGGGTGTATGGTCTGTTCAAGTTATAGTTAACGTTAATTACACAGCGAGTTTCGTTCAGAATGTTCAACCTTACTTAGCTTCCGGGTTTGTACTAAAACAGATAAACAGCACAGCATGGGAATATACATGGTCGGGGCAATATTTCTATCCTACCTCACCTTCACCTTATGCACCGTCAAACGGTTTTGCTTCTTCTATAGCTTTGCCTCAATATCCTGATGAATACTTCCACAGTTTCAGAATAACAATTAGGCATGTACAAGAAATGATGGATATGATTACTGAAGAATCGCCTTCATTATCGCCGTTCCATAATTCGTTTTATGATACTGTTTATTATATACAGAGTGCCGTAGGCGTATGGGGTAAAAATGGAAATCAACCTGTAAGCTTCTATGCGTCATTATTCGGCTATCCGTTACAACCTAATATGGGGATCAACTTCTATGACGCAATAAACAACAATTGGCCTACATATAAGGATGATACGTTTAGTCTGTTCTTCCCTAACGCATATCCTTACAAGAGCGGTTTGGTTGTCATAAATGAGAATAATGGAGGGCAGATATGGGCAGAGATACTAAACTTTACCATCATTGAATTGAATGCAACATATTCATTAGGATTCGGTGGAGGCTATTATGACCCGTTAGCATATGAAGAAGAAGCTCTATACTATACTGATGTAGGGCAATGGAGTAATGCGGTTTCTGCATGGAACGATATATATAACTTTTATCAAGAGAATCACGGACTATACTATACTGTTGCTGTTTTCGCTAACGGTAATTTGTATTTGAAAGTTCCAGAAGGTGCTAACGACACATTACGTTACGCATTAGCTGTAGCCTTAGGTTCGAAGTTAGCAGGGAATGGATATATTTCATGGAGTCAAGTAATGCCGTTCCTAGACACACTTATCCAAACTCAATGGCAGGGGAGCGGTTATGCTGTAATAAACGGACAAAATACATATGTTTTAGCTCCTGCCAATATAGGCGGTTTCGAGACAGGTTTCACTAACGACCCTATATTTGCAACTTCAAGACCTACAATAGTCACTACAGTTGAACAGCTTTGGGGTCAATATGGAGGGACTTTATCTGGAGGGATTCCAGAAGAGGTAGAATGGCCGGGAATTGTTATAGCAAACGCTGAAACTACAATAGTAAGTGTTCAGGCGTTAGCAATGTTCTTGTACTACTATTACGGAATACCTTTAAGTGTATCTCTCAGCCCGTATAACGCCTATCTAATTCCATAAAAGATAAAATCTTTTTTTCTTTATTTCATTTATGTCTTTAATTCAAAAGCCATGGTTTAGGGTTTTAAGTTACGTAGGGATTTTCTTTTTATCATGGTTTCTAGATATAGGTTTAGGTATTGCTCTTTATGAAAAGATATTCTACCCGGGATTCAACACATTGCTTTACATAGATTTCAGTGCTTCAGTCTACGCGTTATTGTTATCTTTTTACTTCCTGAAGAAGAAATACTTCTTTTCTCTCATAGTCCCAACACTGAACTTCTTTATAGGTTTAGTCTTTCTAGCTTTTGAGGTATTAGTTTTAATAGGAGCAAGTAATACGTAGGTAGGCTCTTTATAAGCTCGTTCTCTTTTTTACGCTTAATGAAGTGGCCACTTCTGTTTCTGCTGTTAGTTATACCTATTTTTGCTATGCTTAGTTCAGCCTATACTATCAGCATAGTCTCGACACCGCCAATCAATCCGCCTGCATATTCCTACTTTTATTTAGAATTCCAGTTCAGCCCTGTAAATGGTACTCCACAACCGTACGCAATATTCGTAGGGAATAGCCCTAATAACCTGACAGAGGTGGCTGAAGGATATACGCTACCGAATGGAACAGGTTACGCGAGAGTTCCAGTCCTTAACGTACAAGTGGAATACGTAGATGTGGTGTGGGTTAACGTAAATTATACTATCTTCCAAATATTTCCGCAAATGGTTCAAACGAATAGTTCAACCGTTAGCGTGCAGAATCAGAATCAAGGCTTTACATTTAATTTGCCCTCTTGGGTCTCATGGATAATAGGGGCTGTTCTGATACTAATTTTCATGGGAATAGGGTGGAAGTTTATGGGTTCAGCAGGGTTAGTAGTATTCGGCGTAGTTTCAGTCTTTCTAGTGAGTTTTTTCGGTTTGATACCCTCTTACATCATTTATATATTCGTTTTCATAGTGGCGATAATAGGGGCAAGAATTTTAACGAGGCAATTAGGAGGAGGTGAGGAAGAGTGAAAAAGTACTTACTCCTTATATTATTAATTATATTATTATTAGGAATATACGCTAACATAACTTTAGCGTCAACTTTACCGCCTCTCTACGTAGAGGATGCCGTCAATGCGGAAATTAACCAATTGTGGTCAAAAAGCCCAACAGGAGTTTATGCCTTTCATGAAGCCCCTAGTGTAAACCAAAGCTTTTGGATAGATGATAATGCTAAATTCTTGGAAAGTATTGCACAATGGTGGCAGAGTTACAGTACTTACGTTAACTCTATACTGCAGTTTATTCAGCAGGGTGACGTTAACGGCTTATTCATAAAGAGGTTTGAATATCCGCTTAATCCGATACAGCCCGTGCAAATTGGGAACTTATCGGGATATACGAATGGTTTCTATGATATCGTAGGGAATCCACTGACCAATTCAATGAGTATACGCTCATACTATAATCCCACCTTAGCCATAACGTATCTATTCGGGAATGTGGTTCAATATCCTAACGGGATTCTAGTAGAAATGGATGAAGGATTAGAAAATCCTATTATTGATGGAGGTTTCGGCGGAACTGGAGGCCAAAATCCACCTTGGGAGTCATTAAGCCCTGTGACGTTAACTAATAACTCGGTAGTGCAATTACTAAACTCTGCAAAGACTTACCTAAACTTAACAGGCCCAAGTCTCTTTGGTACACCGTCAGAACAACTACAGTATAATTTACCTATCGTGGACGTATTGCCCCACTATATTCCTTTATATTCTTTAAACGGAGTACTAGGGCAATATAACTACCAGGGCCAATTTATCAAATTTAATATAACGTTATTTCTGCAGTCATTATCGATAAACAGAGTATACCTATTATTTGTATGGCAGAACTCGACTACAGGTACGTTAGTCTTAACTGATATGCCCGTATATTTCCAGGCTAACGGACAGTGGCACCAAGTTATAGTTACTGTTCCATCATCAATGTATCCAAAATACTGGAACTTAGGAACTTTATCCGCGGTACCTTTGTTGGTTGGAGTAGGGTTAATGGTTCCAGGGTCTACTTCTACACAAACAGGAAATACGGGCGTTTATGTAGGCTCAATTTCCACACTGTATCCTACCGTTTACGGGCCTAAGTTCACTGTCACTTTCAAGGGAAGTTATGTAGTATTTAACGAGTCATGGACTAGCGATTACCTCAGTGCCACTTTCTGGATAGCCTACATTTTAGGTCAGGGTGACGCAATTGAAGTTTTAGCGTCAGCACCTGTAAACTCTTCATGGATTTATATAGGGTTTAACGGGCTATCGACTATAGGAACAGGTTACACAATCTTAGAGACCCCTAACGGGGTTCTAAAGAACTATCAGAACAGTGGAAATATATCATGGACTTATCTGGGCAATGGTTTCGGTAAATGGATTTTGTTAAGTACGCGTTACGCTCCCAATTGGATAGGCAGTTTCCAATTACTGTTTATGTTTCCTATGGCGGGTACTAATAATCCTTATATCGATAGCCTAGGTTATGCCGTTTACATGGGTGACCCCACAGAGGTCAGGAATACTCTCTATTTCGGAAATTACGTTACTTTACCTGGATACTTCCAGTGGGTTGAAGTAGCATACCAAAATATCAATAGTCCAGGGATTTTCGGGTTCTTCCTAATGCCCTCTGTTGACTACTTAGTTTCACCCCCTCAGATAGTTAGTGACTTATTCCCCTCAAACTTCACAGCGTACAGCCCCTCAGCATTACCTAATTACTGGTGGGAGGCAGATTGGGGTGAGAACTATTATGAAGGCGAAATAATCTACGCTTTAGCATTACTAGGAAAGTATGGGAATTCGCAGGCTCTTAGTATGGCAGAACAGGCATGGAGTGCTTATTATAGCCAATTAAGCCAGTATAACGGTTGGTCATATACATCATCAATTGCCCGTTTTCTAATGGCCACAATAGTTTTATACAACGTTACAGACAATCCGCAATACTCCAACGCCTATACGACTATCGCTAATTGGCTTTTGCAGTGGCAAAATCAGAGTAAATATGCATACGTATACATTCCGATGTGGTACCATAAAGACCCATACGTTACCACAGTTAACGGTTATACTACATACGGATATATCATTAACGAAACTTCCGCTATGGACGTAGGTACAGTCATATCTGGTACTTCAATCGCGTTAAACTTCTTTGAAGATATACCGCTCAACACTTCCTATGGGATTTCCTTAATCACTAACGGAACTGGAAAACTTCCGTTTACTTAC
>Ga0208662_100737_pt1 | contig 11019 bp, 10 predicted proteins | sample OSPB_host_MetaG_FD_187136 | JGI IMG/M metagenome (GOLD analysis project Ga0208662, IMG submission 187136) | Hot spring microbial mat communities from Yellowstone National Park, Wyoming, USA - OSPB_host_MetaG (SPAdes) (version 2) | ecosystem: Environmental > Aquatic > Thermal springs > Hot... | reverse complement strand
ATATAGAAAGTATTAATTAAAAGCTTTATAAAAATAATTCATTTATTTCATAATAAACTATATCATTTTCTATATCAATTATTGCCAATATAATTTTATTTAAATTCTTTGAATCCATAAAATTTAAAATATCTTTAATATATAAGAATTCATTTTCATATATTGGATAAACATAATATAATATTTTTTCTTTTTTATAATCTGTATATAAAATAATTGAGTCATTTTCTATGTCTAGATAATATCCCTTATTTCTTAAATCTTCAAATACATAAAATTTCTTCATATTTAATATATTTTTATATTTTTTAATAAAATCTAAAAAATTATTTATTCCTTCTAATTTTACCCATCCTTTTTTTATACAATATAAAGCTTCTTCTGGTTCTAAAATAATATAATCTTTATTCATTTTTCCAATTCTCCCTATTTTATCATAAAATTCTTTATTCAAAATAAATTTATTATTAAATTCTCTAACTATAATTTTTTCCATCTTATTTCAAGAAATCTATAATTATTATCCTTTACACAATATAAAATTCTTTTTCTAGTGCTATGTGCAACTCTATTTTTTGCTAAAAAATCATATATATCTATTTTTTCATTAATATTTATTGGAATAGCAACCCATTTTGAATGTTGCTTAACATCTTCATATATTCTAAATATACCACCAAATTTTAATCCTGTGCCTAAATAATAACCCTTCTCTCTAAAATATTTATATATATCATAATATAACTTAATTTTTTCATCTTTTAAAAAATAATTTATATTTAATTTATTATTTTTCTGATCATAAACTTCAATTTCATTTTTTTCTAATAAATATAAAACTTCATAGAAATATAAAATCTTATCTTCTGATAAAAATACACTATCTTTATATAATACTCTTTTCATCTAAATCTTAAATTATAAAAAATACATAAAAATGCCGCCGGTGGGGCTTGAACCCACGACCTGTGGATTACAAGTCCACCGCTCTACCAACTGAGCTACGGCGGCAATAAAATATAAGATAATAGAAAAAAGTTAAAATCTTTAACTTCCCCCTAAAGAAACTACTGATTGAGATAGAACAGCCGGTATAGCTCCCCCATATTGCGATGTATATCCATTTACTGGTGTTATTTGTATATTATAATTTTCATTTACTGATAATCCACTAGGTAGATAATACATTATCTCATATAGTTCTCCAGTTGTTAAATATACACTTTCCTGACTTATTGATAATCCAATTACCGAATATGGATTTTGAATTCCAGCTTCATTCATTGATTGCAATATTTGGAATACTTGATTTATATTTAATGGATATCCAATTATTGAAGAATTTAATCCTATTGTACATGAGGCTAAAGTTCCATTCACATATGTAAAGTTTGTATATATATATTGATTTGTGAAATTATTTAATGTAGAACATACCTGTGAATTATTTATTGTTACATTTTGTACATTTACTTGGTTATCAAACATAAATCCAGCTATTATAAAACTTCCTCCCTGCAATACACCATATATAGATGTAGGCTCATATTGAGAAGGCGCATACGAATATACATCTCCATTGCTATCTGTAATCAAAGTACTTACATATTCAAAATTAATTGGATTAGAACCTGGCATTAATGATACAACTGGCCCTAAGACAGTTATTTTTTGTAGATAATTATTTAATTGGCCACTTGATGGATCATATTGATATCCAAATACTTGTGTAATTTGCATACCTGTTGTTATTCTTTGTTCAGCTTGCGCACCTGTTTGTAATGCTTTTGATTGTAAAGAACTGGCTGTATATATTATTACACCAGCTGCTACTGCTGCCGTTACTATTATTGCTATTAATATAATTAATGTTGACAAACCAAACTGTGCCCTTACCATAATGAATTAAAATATTTTAAACATTATAAATTTTACCTAAAAGGTAGTTATTTATTTAATAAAGCAATTGTTTCCATATGATATGTATGTGGAAATTGATCAACCAAAACTATGTTTTCCAATTTATAATTTCCCTTATTTATTAAAATATCTATATCCCTCTTTTGGGTTTCTGGATAACAAGAAACATAAATTATTTTCTTTGCATTAGATTGTAATATTTTTCTTATTACCTTTTTATTTATCCCCGGTCTTGGCGGATCTACAATTATTTTATCTGCATTTATCTTTTCTAAATCTTCTACATTGGATAATAAAAATTTCACATTTTTTACATTATTTATTTCTTTATTCAAACTAAACATTTCAAAATTTTCCTTATTATTATCTACAGCATATACATAATTAGAATATTTTCCAATTTCTATTGCATAAAAGCCAGAACCAGAATATAAATCATAAATTATATCATTTTCATTTGGATCTGTAAATTCTCTTACATATTTTAACAATATCTCTGCAGTATAACTATTTGGTTGATAAAAACTATTTGGTGAAATATAATAAAAATTACCTAAAGCTTTTTCTTTAATATATTTTTCTCCAGATAATAAGTAATTTATATTTCCATATGAAACATCCGAAATAGTATCATTTATTGACCAATAAAATGAATTAATATAATTTTTAATCTCATTATAAAATTCTAAAAATATATTTTTATAAGATTCTAGATTATCTATTTTATAAGTTATTATATTTATCATTCTCTCATTTGTATATTTTCCTTCTCTTATTACAATATATCTTATAAAACCTGTATAATTTTTTGTATCCCATGGTTTTAAATTTTTATTTATTATAAATTCCCTAAACTTATTTCTTATTATATTTGATTCTGAGGATTGTAAAAAACACTCATCTATATTTACATATGAATACCATTTTCCATATTCCTTTAATCCTACTTCATAATTAGGACCGACAACATAATCCATTCTATTTCTATAATAAATTATTTTTGGTGATTTTATAACTTCATCGGGTTCTCTTTTAAATATATCAATAAATTTCTTTATTTTATATTCTATTTGTTTATCATATGATAAATTTTGAATTTGACAACCACCACACTTTGAAAAATGCTTACATAGCATTAAGAATATTTAAAAATAAAATTTTAAAGATCAAAAATCTATTGATATGCTTGATAGCCCAAAGTACTACATGATGAATAACCTGTATTTGGATTTACAGAACACTGCATTATATCATAATATTGAGTTGGTGGGATTACTACTCTAAATCCCATTTGTAAATTACTTACAGAATAGTTTATTGTTGCGTTTAAACAAGGTCCTCCAATAATTGTTAGATTAACATTTGCTACCGAATTTGCTGGTATTGCTTGTCCATAACTTAATGTTTCATTATATGTTGCATCATATACAGATTCTGCTATACCAATATTTGCAGCATCAGCTATACTTTCAAATATTGGAGTTGTACATATTACATCGCCATTTGGAGTTGTAAAGTCAATAAACCATCCATTTAATGGTATATTTGTTGATCCTAAATTATATAATGTAAATGAAACTGATGCTACACTTCCAAATTCAGAATATTCAACATCATGAATTGTAAATTGTGGTACTGCAGATTGTTGTTGATTTAATTGCAATTTTGTAATTGAATATCCAGCACTTTTTAAATAAACATCAACAATTATATAAGTACTTATTGCAGCTATAGCAACCAAAAATATAAAGAAAAAAAGTGATCCAAAAGCTTGTCCTTTCATTTTAGCCATATAATATTACTGTTGGATATATCATTGCTGCCGGAGTTACACCTGATAGATCATATGGTTGTCCATTTGGTGGTATTACAGAGAATTCCCATGTTTGTGATGTTCCCAATGATACATTAGCATATACTAATAGTGCTGCTAAATCATTTGGTCCCAATACTCCATTATATAGTAATCCTGAATTATCTACTGAATCATGTTGATCTATATAGTAATATCCTGTATATGCTGTTACTAATGAAGAGTTTGCTACAGCCCCTCCATATGCAAATATTTCTCTACCAGCTGGAGAATAGAATATTACTGCTGTTTGATTGAATAATATTGGCTGTGATCCTGGTGCTAATCTTGTATATACCAAGAATTCTTGTACTGTTTGTGCTGTTGTATTAACATTTATACCTTCTACTCTTACAATTTCTACAGTTGTACCAGATGTTTGTACTGTTTGTTGTGCTGCAGCTGCTGCATGTCCCTGTGCACTAGTTGTTGCTCCAATAATTACTAATGCTGCTATTGCTGCTGTCAATGCTGCTGCTATAAATAATACCATTGCTGAAAAACCAGATCCTCCTTGACCTTTCATACCTTATTAAACACTCTTCCCATTTATATGAATTTGCTAATCAATAATGATAACTTCTGCCCCCGCCGGGATTTGAACCCGGGTCATAGGGACGAAAACCCTATATCCTAGACCAGACTAGACGACGGGGGCGTATTTATTTTACTTGTAAATAATATTATATAAAGTTTTATTTAAATTTTATAACAATGTTATGAATTTAAAAATATAATATATAATTTTAGATAATATGCAAGAAATAATTATAAGGGGTCCTTTGAATGAAGAAAAAATCAAAAAAATATCTGAAATATTAAATGAACCAGATTGGATGACAGACATAAGATTAAAAGGATTAAATTATTTTAATAAATTAGATTTACCAAAATTTGGACCAGAAATAAAAAATATTGATTTTGATAATATGATATATTATAGAAGTATAATTAAAGAAAATAATCCAAAGAGGTGGGAAGATCTACCAGAAGATATAAGAAATAAAATAGATAAATTGGGATTAAGAAAAGAATTTGAAAGAGAATTTTTATCTGGATTATTATATCAACACGATTCTTCTTCAGTATATAAGGAAATAAAGAAATATCTAGATCAAGAAGGTATTATTTTTATGCCTCTATCACAAGCAGTAAGAGATTATCCGGAAATTGTAAAAGAATATTTTGGAAAAGTTATCTCTTTTGGAGATAATAAATTTGCAGCATTAAATACAACAGTTTGGAGTGGAGGTGTATTTATTTATGTACCAGAAAATGTTAAGGTAGATTTTCCATTACAAGCATATTTTTGGATAGGAACAGAAAATCTTGGACAATTTGAAAGAACATTGATAATAGCAGATAAAAATTCTAGAGTAACTTATATAGAAGGATGTACAGCTCCAATATATAATATATCTTCCTTACATGCAGCAGTAGTAGAAGTTTTTGCAAAAGAAAATTCAGAAGTTACTTATGCTACAATACAAAACTGGTCTAGAAATGTATATAACCTAGTAACAAAAAGGGCAAAGGTACATAAAAATGCTAAAATTAAATGGATATCTGCTGAATTTGGAAGTAAAGTAACAATGCTATATCCGGGATTAGTTTTAGAAGAAAATTCTACAGGAGAAATATATACAATATCAATTGCAAATGAAAATCAAATAATAGATACTGGTGGAAGAATATTGGTAAATGGAAAAAATTCTGGAGGATATATTGTAACAAAATCCATATCAATAAATGGAAAGGCGGTAAATAGAATAGACATAAAAATATTTGGTAATTCTGAAAATTCAAAGGTTATATCTAAATGTGACTCTTTAATAGAAGGAAATGGAATAGCAGAATCTATACCAAGAATGGAAATTTACAATAATAAAAATTATTATAATCATGAAGCAAAAACTGAAAAAATAGATGATCAAAAAGTACTTTATTTACAAAGTTTAGGTATAGATAAAAAGAAAGCTAAAAGATTAATATATATGGGATTTGCAGATGATATCCTAAAAAACTTTCCACCCTCTTATCAAATGAGAATTAAAAAACTTCTAGAAATGGAATTAGAGGAAATTGGAGGATTTGGCTAATTACTTAAATAGCCAATTATATATTATTTTTATATCTCTCTTTATTACTCTTCTAGCATCAAACTTCTTTATTTTAAAATAATCTGATATTTTTGCAAAACTCCATGATAATAAAAATTTTCCAATCAATAATTCTTCTTTATCTATCTTTGGTTTATCCTTTTCAGTATATAATAAATAATAGATATATAATAATTTTACAACATCTGCAGCAGCTTCATATGTCATAGGTGAAGATAAATAACCTTCTAATCTTTCTATTTGATTATCTGTCAAATTTAATTTATAATGTGGTTTAAACTTATATGGCGTTTCTAACATTTTTAATATTGTTTCTGGAGATAAATCAAAATATACATCCGATATTTGATTTATTAATCTCCATCTAAATTCGTAATTTAACTTTTTAACCATTTTTTCTGATCCTTCATTTATTGGTTTTATTACTATACCAGAATATTCTCCAGAAACCTTATTTTTTTCCGGAGATAAATGAACTAATACAAAATTATTTTTTTGCCAGAAATTTAATAATTCATAAGTTATGCCAAAACTAGAACCAATCCAGTCATAATTATTTTCCTTAGCCCAATTATATAGTTTATCTAATGATAAAGATCCCAAACCCATACCTTGGATTTCTGGTACTGTAGCAATTCTAACAATTCTTAAACCCTTTAATTTAGCAAATTCATTTATTCTATAATGTTTAACTATTATATCTGGTATTATATTTCCCTTTGGTTTATAATCTTTCAACATTTTATTAATTGTATCATCATCTATACCACCTTCATATGCAATGTGTATTCCATTTACAATTTTTCCATTTGATAATTCTAAAACAAAAGCATCATGATGTGGTGCATCAGCAAGCATTGCTATATCATTTGGTTTATTTTGATAATGAGCTAAAATATATATTCCAACAAAATTCTTTAATTTTGGATCATCGTTATAAAACCATTCTTTCATTGGTATTTTATAAAATCTTGCATCTTTATTTTTTATTAACTCTTTATCACTCTCATTAATTTCTGAAGATTCAGAATCTAATAACAATGTATCGTATAGCCATTTTTCAATTGGATCTTGTTCATTATATCTAATTGGCTCAACCATATTATATTTATATATCTTAAAATCCTTCAAGGAATTTAGATATTTCAAAAATTTGACAGAAAAGGATCTACCAGCCCCTTCATATCCATGAATCGTAGAAGAGAATACAATTTTATCATATTTCTTAGTATATTCCAATAATATATTTATACCAATACCTGCAGCTTCATCAACAAACAAAATATCATATTTTTTTCTCAATATTTCAGATGGTTTTCTATATTCAATATATATCTTATTGTTTATTACTATCTTTCTATCACTTATTTCCTTATATTTTATATTATTCTTATTTAATCCCAACTTTAAGAATTCAAATAATGTTTCTACATTATTAAATTCTGGGGATGTTATACCTATATCATATACTTTTTTACTATTTAATAATATCTCTGAGATTCCGGAAATTGCTAAACCAAGAGATGCACTTTTCCCCCTTCCTCTATCTGCAATAATTAAATATATTGATCTTTCATCAATTAATAAATTTTCTAGAAGAGAAAGAACATTTGATTGGTCTTGTGTTAAACATAATTTATATATTCTGTCTGAAAATTTTCTATTATCTGGCAATAATATTTTCTTTCTTCCTGGTGGATATGCTTCTTCTAGTACACATTCATCACTTATTCCTTTTATTAATCCTTCCTCTGTATCATATATAATTATATTATCATATTGAAGTAATTTATTCTTGAATCTATATTCAAAATATTTTTTTACATCTTCTAACTTATATGGAGGAGTTAATAAATGTTCATGAAAAGTTGTATAATTTTCTTCAAAATGATCAAAATCTTTAATTAAGAAAAATGCAATACCGATTCCAGATAAAGTTTCAATAATTCTACCTATATGATCTGGAGTTAGTGATTTATATAAATCTAAAATTAATATATCATATGTTTTTCCCAAAATTTTTTTAGAATCTTTATATTTAATTTTTTCTATATCTAAAAAATCTATCTTTTCTTTTAATTTTTCAAACCTATATAAATAATCCCCATTAAAATCTTCAGATATGTATAAAATCTTTATTTTGTCTTTAAAGTTCTTAATTTTTTCATAATATATTTTTAGCAAATTTGATAAAATATCGAAATACTCCTTACCAGATAAAACAACAATTCCTCTATGATTATTTCTAATTATTTTACATAATAATTTATTGTAATCATTTAATATATCCATATATAAAATATTAACCAATTACTTATAACTGTTTAAGATAATATTAACCTTTCGTTAAAGTTGTATTAAACTATGTTAAAACATTAAAATATTTTGTTAATAGAATATTAAATAATAGATAAATGTTAATTAAATGGTGTTAAATTGTTAATAAAATATGTTAAATAAATGTTAAACTAAAGTAAATAATATCTTAATTTCATATCAAGTGATTTCAATAATTTTTGATCATCTACAAAAACTATAGATAATCCCTTTGATATTCCTCCAGAATATAATCTAGAAGTTCTTCCAGAAGCTTGTAAATATGTTTTAAGATCTACAATATTTAGATATATATTTTTATTTTCATCTACTTCTATAGAAACGTCTGGGTTTTCCTTTAATTTATCCAATATTTCTGTCTTATCAGTATAAATTTTCAAAATATTATATAATGTTAATATATCATTAGCAAATGATTTTAAATATCCAACCAATTCCACCTTATTTCCATTTAAAAAATCTGAAATTAATTTTAAATCCCCAGAAGACAGTTTTTTCATATTTTTTCTTAATCTTGTAATAATTTTTGTTATTCTATCTTTCTCTATCTCTGATATATATGGTAAAATTAGATTAGATAGAATAATTATATTCATTATATTTTTCTCAAGATTTCTAATATTTATCTTTATCTTTGGTATACCTAAAAATATTGCATATTTTATTCTTTCTGGCATATTAATTCCTCTAGTTAATATTCCATATGGATCTGTAATACTAATTAAGAAATTTATTTTTCCTTCATAAAAATCATTTAATATACTTTCAATTTCTCTTGTTTTTGTTTTTGAATAGATTAAACCAACTTTTACATTATTTGATATTAGATAATTATAAATTTCTTTCATATATTCTATTCCCCTTTCTTTTGGAACAAATATTAATCCACCATCTTCTAACTCTTTTAATAGATTTAACAATTCTTCTTTTATATCTTTCTTAGGAATATAATATAAATCTGTAACATTTCTAATCTTTGAACTTCCGGTTCCAATAGTAAAATTGGCCAATTCTTTATATAATATGACTCTTTTTCCTCTTAAACTACCAGTAGCTGAAGATAGAACAATTACTCCACTATTTTTATTTTTAATTTGCAAGAATTTTTTATATAAATCGCTATTAAAATCTAATTTACCACGCAATTTTATATCTATTACTTTTTTAGCAACATTTATGTCATCTTCACTATAACCAATTAAAATAAACAGTTTCTCAATATTTTTTGATCCTTTAAAAAAAGAATCTACATCATCTACAAAAGCAATATCAAATTTTTTACCTTTTAATATATCAAAATTTTTAGTTAAAAATTGGTTTGAAATAATTAATATATTAAATTCTTCATTATTTATTTTTTCCTTAATTTCTTTTTTATTACTACCATAATATGCTATAAACTTTATATTTGGATTTAAACTACTTATAAATTTATCAAATAAATCATTAAATTGTTTTACAAGTAATCTTGTAGGTAATATTATTAATATCTTTTTATTATATTCACTAGAAAAGTAAATAGATGAAACTATAATAAATGTTGATTTTCCAACGCCTGTTGGTGCTATCATAGAAAAACTATTATTTTTATATAATCTCTCAAACCACATTATTTGTACTCTCCATGGATTAGAACTTAATGCCTTTTTGAAAAATTCAGAAAATTTATTAACTTCTTTATATAAATTGTAAATATTTAAATAATCTTTTAGTTTTCCTTTTTCAGATAATTTTTTATATAAAAGCTCTCTAAAAGTGTTTTCATCCTTTATATTTAATAATTCCAATATTTCATTATCATCTAAATCATTTTCACAGGGAAGACTATGTGAGAGTCTATAGGAAGAAATTATGTTGTTACAATTAAAACATAAATTTTTTATATATAAAGCAATGTAATCCATATTTTCTTTTATTTTAAAAATTAATTTAAAAATATTCTATTATGGATATATCGGACATAATTACTTATTTACAAAGAGAAAAAGAGAAAAAAACATTACAGAATTTACAAAAAGATTTCTATGTTAAAGTATCAGAATTATTAAAAAAATATAAAAAACAATTAGAAGCATATAAATCTGATAGTAAAGAATATAGAGAAGTTATTGCAACGGTAGATAGACTAAAGGAATCATTATCAGAATTAATTAATATAAGAATTAGCAAAATAATGAATAATACAGTCTTAGAAGTTAAAGAAGATTTAAATATAATATCAGAAGATTTTTTAGAAGAGGAAGAAAAGCTACTATATTCTCTTATAAAGAAGATATTAAAATCATATAAAGAAAATATACAAAACAAGATTATTAATGGAGAAGAAATTGATATTAATAAATTCTTTTCAGATATAAATATGAATATTTCATTATACCAAAATAAAATAGATAAGAAGATTGTTATTATTAAAAATCAATTACCAAAGATTGTTGGCCCAAATGGAAAAATATATGGACCTTTTAAGGTTGGAGATATAATAATATTAAATAATAACTTTGCTGAAAAATTAGAAAATACTGGAATAGGAAAAATAGTTAATTAAACTTATAAAATTATTTAATATAATTATCTTTAATGAAATTGCCAAAGACTATTAACAAATATTGTCCATATTGTAGAAAAGTTACTGAACATAAAGTAATTATTATAAAAAGTGTAAAAGCTAGGACTGGTTTGGTTTGGGGTTCTAGAAGAGCTAGAGAAGGAAAAAAAGGTAGAGGAAATAAAGGAAAATATAGTAAAAGACCTTTATCACAAAGAAAAAGAGGTAGTATAAAATCATCTAAG
>Ga0208662_100736_pt1 | contig 11022 bp, 8 predicted proteins | sample OSPB_host_MetaG_FD_187136 | JGI IMG/M metagenome (GOLD analysis project Ga0208662, IMG submission 187136) | Hot spring microbial mat communities from Yellowstone National Park, Wyoming, USA - OSPB_host_MetaG (SPAdes) (version 2) | ecosystem: Environmental > Aquatic > Thermal springs > Hot (42-90C)... | reverse complement strand
CTCTCCAGGGTCTGCTGCATGCTCTCTATGGCCTTGGAGTGCCTCTCCAGGGTCTGCTGCATGCTCTCTATGGCCTTGGAGTGCCTCTCCAGGGTCTGCTGCACACCCGTCATCTGCTCCTGGAGGTTCCTTATGGACTCCGTGTTGCTCTCGATGGCCTTCGTCATTTCCGCTATCTCCCTATCGGTTTCGCCCAGTTTCTCCCAGATCAGCACTATGTGATCGGTGTTGTTTCTGACCGACTCAGTCAGTTTCCCGATCAGTTTCTCCAGTTCCTCAAGTTTCCCCAGCACCACATCGTTCTTCAGCCGATCGTAGAGTAAGTCTGCTACCTTCCTGACGAACTCCTCGTCTTTGGCTAACCTCCTCACCGCTTCCTCTGTCATCGAGAGATCGATGGGGGACAGTGGTATAAATAAATTGCAGAAAGAAGGTTAAGTGAGTCGAGAAGACCTCGTAGTTCATGGAACAGGCGTCCGTGGAGTATTTGGAAGGGACTAAAAATGAGGGAAAGTTACGCCATGGGTAAACACTCTCATGGTGGGAAATCGTCCCATTCAAAGGCATAAGTCACGCGTAGTCACCAAATATAGGAGGCCTTCAAGCTTGCCTAAGGGACACGGAGGCAGAAGTGAGATGCCGTGGAGAGTTCGCTTTCCCCTTAGCCGACCTGTAGTTAGGGCTCGAGAACTGCATAAGTATAGGCCTGTCGAAGCAGATCCGAGTTGTCCATTCAACGCATCCTCAACGCTCGTGTGGCTCGGACTTTTCCTCTACTAGGACCCTATGCACAGGCCTACCCTCCAGTATCTCCCTTCCATACTGAGTGGTCTCCCTGTAAGCCTGACTTGACACGAACTCCCTGAAGGAGTCCAGGTCTGTCCACTCAGAGTAAACCAAGTACTCCCTGGGGTCGTTCACGTTCCTGTAAAGTCTGGCCTCGATCACTCCAGGTCTACTCCTCAGGAACTCCACGACCCTTCCGAAGGCCTCCTCGAAATCCCTCTCTCTTCCAGGCTTCACCCTATAGTGGATCCCCACGTTTATCATGAAGGTCCACCCCCATAAACCACGTAGTGGTAAAGGGACAAACCCTCTCCGAGCATGAGGAATATTAATCCCAGGTCTATCCCGAAGTAAGTCGAGGCCGGCCCAATGGGGGGTATCGTCCACATCTGAAACGCGAGCACCACTGAGAGCGAGAAGAGCACCGCCATTAGGCCTTCAGCTAAGTTCAACTTCCAAGCCGCCCTACCCACCACCTTCTCATCACCTCCCGCCGGAGCAGGCGCTGATCCAGATCTCCTGAAAGCCAGAGACAGGAAAGCCAGGAGTCCCACAGTGAGTACTGCGCCTAGTATTGTGGGACTACTCAGGAAATCCCCCACTGTTCCCGCCAACGTGACGGCGGCGGCTGAGACAGCGAGCGCCCACAGGGGGACCACGGACCTCATCGAGATCCCCTTCCTCTCATCGCTCCTGACTCTGCTGGAGGACGGTTTGACTCCCTCGGGTTTCATCGTCCACACCCCTAAGGCGGAGACTACTGCCGGTGGCAGGAGTACCATCACTTGGACAGGGAAGGGCTCGGGTACCCCAGGGGCCATGAATCCCCACACGCTCAGCTGGACTAGGTAAACTACGAACATAACGCCGATCCAGGTGAAGACTTTCCTGCCCCTGCTCAGCGGATTCAGGTCTGTGGACCTATCCAGGAAGGGGAGTAGGACTAGATAGGCCAAGACGATCATGGCTATCGCATCGTCCTGCAGTAAGGTCAGGGAACTCCCGTTGGGAAGCAGGAAGTCCACTAGCTTGTAGAAGAAGAGGAAGAACCAGGGGGGATAGGGAGGGACCGTGGAAGCGGCTGGGCTGGTAGGCGATGGGGCAGGGTGCGGGTTCAGCACTAGGGGAAGGCCGTTTATGTTCGCCAGTAGGTCTGGGATCACCAGGATGATGCCCCATGTCATGAGGACTAGGGACATCATGTAGACGAAGTTCCTCGGCCACCAGGGGTTGAACTTGGACCACTCCTCCTTGGTGTAGATCGCCGGAACCTTCGGTCTCACCTTCAGAGAGGGCATGATCCCGTAGTGTTCCGCCAGGAAGAAGTGGATCGCGAAGAAGAACCCTATTAACGCCACTAATATTATGTGCCACGCCAGCAGCCTGGTGAAGAGGTCCTGAGTCGTCCCGTTTCCGAAGAACAGGGAAACGAGGACGTTCCCCCCAGGCAGGGCCCCCACCAGTCCCTTCCCCACCCCCAACGCATCTACCCCCAGGACGTCACCTATGAGGGAGTACCCTACGAACGATGCCCCCAGGGTCAGGGCTAGTAAGATCACTCCAAGGATCCAGAGGATCTCCCGAGGTCTCTTGTATGCCCCCACGAAGTAGTTCCTGAACATGTGGACGTAGACTAGGAATATCATTATGTATGCTCCATAGAGGTGACTGAATAGTAGGACCGATCCGTAGGGGACCTTGTCCATGATGTATAGCGTCTGATCATAGGGTGACTCCGGGTAGTAATAGAGCAGTAACATCAACCCGCTCACTACCTCGTAGGCGAAAGCGGCCGCTACAAGCGACCCGAGCCAATACCCAACGTGGTACATGTAGTCCGGCGTGCGGAAGAAGGGGAGGTCCTCCATCCCCAATCTCTCCCTGAACCAACCGGAGATCCTGTCGATGAGGGACAAGGTATCACCTCAGCTGGGGAAGGGGTTCACGCTCTGGACTACCTCTGTGGAATCCCCAGTCACAGGGTTACCGCCGGAGAGGTCGTTTGTGTGTCCGTAGACGGGTACCCCCACCTCCCCCACAGCATAAAGGTAGTCAGTGGACTGATCCCACTCTAAGACCACAGCCGGAAGGGGTCTCTCCGTCGGCCCAGTGAGGACCGCTGCACCGTGATACGGATCGTAGGTGGAACCGTGACAATCGCAGTGGATAACTCCAGGTACGCCGGCCCTCTTGGCAGCCAGTATTGCAGTAGCGGTTATATCGGCTGGGGCCGGCATACCCACCTTCATGTACTCCGGAGGGTAGAAGTGAATTTCCGGGGGCTGACAGCCTAAGTGCTGGCATATGGCGCTGTAGGCCACTATGGACTTATACGGTCCAACCCCGCCTGGGAAGTCGTAAGTCGACCCAGTGGCTAGAACCAACACCTTACCTGCAGGCACGGGGAAGGGCTTTCCGTCCTGATCCCCCAAGTTCACTAGGAAGTTTGGCTCATTCTGAAGTGGGTACTCGAATACCGTGATAATTGGCTCGTTCACTGGGATGGAAGAGGCCTTGATCGGCGTTCCAGAGGAGCTCACCAGGATCAGCTTCGGGAAACCTGACGAACCTACACTGGGTGAGGGGAGATACCTTAGACCTGGGATGGCACCAACCACGGCCGCGGCCGATATCCCGAATACCAATGCTTTCAGGAATTTCCTCCTACTCTCGTCCACTGGGGAAACGTTCTTCTCGACGTAGTGGAAAAGATACCCCTCTCCTTTCCTGACGAACTCGCGCTCATCGAACCTCCTCTTGGGATCCTGCATGGCCTTAGCGAGGCCCCTCACGAAGAGAAGGTCAGGGAAGCTCAGGATCCTCTTCCTGATCACGTTACCCAAGGATCTCACCCAACTCCTTGCGAAGATAGAGGAAATAAGTCTTAAACCTAGGATTCGCAGGGGAAGTGAGGGTGTGGAGTCCAATGGATCTAGAGCCCCTAACTGCGAGCACATACCCCAGGGCGGGCGCGATCTCGAAGAGGACTAGGTGGAAACCAGTGAGTCCTGTGAACACAGTCGTGACGAAGACCGTGTAACCCGCAGCGGCGCCCAGGTCCCCCTTAACAGCAGCGCTCACCACCCCGTATGCAGCTGCGCCGAACCCTAGTATGAGAGGGCCGAGGAGGGACCCGCTAGGCATGGTCACCCCCACTGCGGTGGGGACTACCATGTCTATTATCACCTCCAGGAACCTGTTACTGGTCACAGAGAGATAGAGCGGGAGGAACAGTGAGAACCCCGCTACTCCGCCAAGCGTCGCCGCCAAGTTGCGCCAGTTCGGGGAGGCCCTCCATGTAGTGGAGTAGGCTGCGAAGGAGATCGCGGAGGAGAGGAAGAGGTATACGAAGTTGAGCTGAGGAGCGGGTAGGTGGAGGTAGAGGGCTGAACTCCAGTAGTAAACCGATCCCATGAGGACGAAAGTCGGCAATAAGAGGATCGAGACCCAGGACTTCACCTTGAGGTGGGCCTCTACGGATGAGACCATCGCGAACAAGGGGATCACAACGGTGAAGGCATACCACCAAGGGGTCGCATAGTACAACGGGTAGATGGCAGAGAACGCAGTACCGCCAAGCAGGACTGCAGCGAGGGGGATTGTAGCCCTGATCTCCTTGGCCAATAGGACTGTTAAGGCTACGGCAGAGCAGAACTCCAGGAAGAGCCCGAATGTCCCAAGGAGGCCCAAATACGTCACTCCGGTTGGGATGTGGAGGGGTAAGGGCAGGAGGGGGAGGAGAGACTGTCTGAAGAAGAACTGTAAGAGTCCTCCTACCAGGAAAGTGAGGATGAAGGCCCTTTCCCCCTTCGAGTCGCTGGAACCCCACGTCACTTCCTGAACACCACGTAGAGCAGTGCCAGCACCACGAGGGCCACCACCAAACCGATTATTGTAACCGTGAACGAGACAGAGGAGAGGGGAGAGTAGGTGGTCGAGGTGCTCACCGAGGAAGTGGAGGAGGTAGTAGTGGTGTAGCTCTGGTTGGATATGTAAAGGGTAAGGAAAGACGAGGTTATGGACTTGTCGAAAAGGGTCTCCCCGCCTCTCCCCTGCCACACCGCGAAAGCCACGTCGTACTCGTGACCAGGCTGGAGCTCCGGCATCCACTTCCCCCATCCCGAGGGGACACTCATAGGCCTCACGATCTCCAGGGTCCAGTACCCGCTACTCCAGCTGGCCCCTGTCCACACGTAGTAAAGGGAACCGTTGAGCCCAGAGGACGTTACGGGGGAGTACCATATACCCGCCGTGTCCACCTCGTAGATGTTCGTCTGGTTGGTGAAGAGTGGGACCGCGAAGCCGTGGTTGCCCTGATCCACGTACGGTAGGCCTGTGGCGGAAGTGTTCTGCCAGAGATCGGCAGCGAAGGCGGGATCACCGGAGGAGTTCCACGTAGCTCCCGAAACCCACATCCATATACTGGCGGGCCCGGCGGAGAGGGAACCACCCGCGTCCTTTATCCTCACTCCGTCGTAGAGCTGCCCGGGGAACTTCCCACCGATGTTCATGCAGTCCATGGGACTCGACTCAGCCCCCATGTACCACATAACCGCGAATCTGTCGGGGTAGTACCAAGTGGAGTTAACGTAGTAGCCGTAGAACATACCGTCTTGGTCGAAGAGGTACTCCATGGGCCTAGGCGAGTGGTAGAAGAGGATCGTACCGTTCTGAAGGACGTAGATCTGGGTATCATTGGGAGCCAAGAGGGTTATCCCGGAGTAGTTGAAGAGGATCCTCCCTACCATTGACTTACCATTGACTACCGATACGTAGCCTGTGTAGTTCGACTCAACCCTGTAGGACGTCCCAGGGGTAAGCTCTATGACCCTGAAGAGACCGGGCCCGGAGGCCGGAGGGTAGAGTGCGGCTGCGGCGGCGGACCAGGCCCCGCTCGCTGGTTCGGGGGACTGCCACCTAGCCAGCAGGATGAAGTCAGTACCGTTCCACGCGGCCTTCACGGCCACGTATGGGGTTATACCGGAAGTCGGTACCCCCTGTAGGTTCGCGCTCAGGGACACGTTAACCCAAGGTATCTGGCCCCAGAAGCTCTCACTCCCGGGGGAACCCAAGTTGGTCCTCCCACTGACCCTATACGCTATTAATTGCGGTGAGGTCTGAGCCACGGGTAACTGGAAAAGAACTGAGACGGCTGATATCAATACGATCGAGATCAAACCGAGGGTCAAGCCCCACGACTTTTTCCATGTCATGATCTCCTTAATCTTAATGGGGGTAAATAATTCTACACGTCGGACTCAGTCCTTCCCCCACCCCTAAGAGTACAATGAAAGGGAAGCGGGACTCCACTGAGGAAGTCGAGAGTACCGAGGTTGATAATGGCTGGTTTAATGTGAGATCTAATTAACCAGCAGATTTCCCTTCGAGTCTCCCAGAGCGTAAGGTCAGGACAGCGGGAGAGAATAAGGTGATTCGGTAAGAACCTCAACGTCACTCGAATCCCTCTCAATTCCGCGTCTCACTGGTCACCCTTTAGCTCACTCATTGAAACGTTTTCAACGGGGAGGTTCACCATTCAGTGTGAATACAGGTGAATCACCCGCATATATCAATAACTCCTTCCCACGGACATCCATTGGAGGCACCACAGTGGGGTGAATATCGTCGAGACTCTTCAGTTTGGACTGGAGTGAGGTACAATTCTGCCCCGTTAGGCTAGGGTGAACCTGGGGATTCGAGGTGTGGACCGCCCTCGACCCCTGGGTTTCGCCTCCTACTCATGTCCAAAAGCCGAGGCGAGGGATAATGCCTAGGGTATCAGTTATCCTCACCCTTCCCAGAAACCCATAAGTGGGTTTCCCATGAACGGAAGCGAATTACCCGCCTTGCGGACGTGGCCTCCGATGTAACAGTTGAGCTCCACCCTTCACTGCGGATCGGAAAAGCCGGAGGGACTAGACAATATCGAGGAGCTGAGGGGTGATTCCACATTACCATCCATGGCCGGAAAGCCTACAAAAAAGGTTGAGGGGGCGGAAAGCCCCCAGGGTTAAATGCTCCCCCTTCAGAATAACGGTTAGTAATGCATTGACGCCTCTCCCCAGCTCGATTGGGGGGAACGGGACTGAGGGGGGAGCAACCAGTATCACCCCTCTTCCCTGCAGGGACTAGACTGGATGGAAGTCCCCTCCACTGGGGGGAGTTCTGGCGCCCCCGACTGCCCACCAGGTGTAACCCCTCACTGTGAGAAAAAGAACCCCTTTGAATGGAACCCTTCCAGGGTGGGGAGGAAGTCAGTTCTGAGTACCTCCGTGAGTTATGTCTACATGGTATCTACTGTAATTTCCTACGGTTCTCCCTACTGATGGTGGGCTCTGCCCACGAGTCTTGGGGGAGGGACGAAGCGGATGGGAGGGTGGTGCGTTCCCCCGACTGACCCCAAGGAGTTGGGTGCAATCCTGTGTGAAACCTCAAGAAGCCGTGGCTGGATTAGAAGGGTGGAAGTAGCGGGAAGTTATGCCACGGGCAGACACCAACAGTGAGTATAGAGCGGGTATAGAGGGAACTTGGCCGTAGTCAGTGAACTGGTGAAAACAGGAGAGCTATGGGAACAAAATTGCTCAAGGACAAAACCTTAATAATTCCCACTAGCTCGGAACACCTCGTGAAATGGGTCAAGACTTTGGGAATAACAGTCGCGGTGATCCTCGCGATCTCCTTGTTTCTACTGGAGAGGCCCTCTAGTTCCAGTAGAGGTCTAGTCCTCACACACGTGGAGGACTTTAGTGTCATAGGAAGTTATTCCTCCGACAGCCTCTACTCCATGGCCGAGATCTACTCCCACTCTTCCCACACTTCCCTCTTCCTCTCCCCTTTCCTGTGGAACGTCCAGTCAGCGCAGGGTTACGTTAACTTGACCTACAGCAACTCCACCCTGATCACAGTGATCAACCTAACCAACGTGGCCAAGGTCAGTCCACAGATCGATGTGGACGGCTACCCAGGCCTCATGTATGGACAGGAGCTCTGGTTCCCATTCAGTGGGAGGACCGTCATGGACAAACCCCTTCTCTTCCCAGCTAACATCACTTCCCTGCCCCAGCTCTACTCCACACTGGACTACAGGGTCTGGGTGAGGAATGGGAGCGTGGTGGACTTCTCCTACGACATCTGGTTGACCCAGGATCCTAACGTCACTCAGCTCCAGTTCCCCGACGTGGAACTCATGATCTGGCTCTTCCACCAGGGGAACCTGAACGGCACCCCATACTTCATCTACGAGGGGGAGGTCAACGTCACTGTGAAGGTGAACGGCACCCCCATGGAGGATACCTTCAGCGTTTACGTTTTGCCCCACACAGGGAACGCTAACGGTTGGATAGGGGTCTACTACCTCTCCTCACGCCAGTTAGAGGGGAAGGTGGAGATCCCCCTCACCTTCTTCGTGAAGGATGAGTTCAGGGTCATAGGCAAGGTCTTCTCTTCCCTATCTCCCCCTCAGTATTACCTCGACGCCGTTCAGGTGGGGATGGAGTTCAACGATGCATGGAACCCCCTCACTGGGGTGGACTCAGCCCTAATGGGCTACACCCTATACAGTTGGTCAGTCCAGACGTCAGGGTGAACCTTAAATGTGAGGACAACACTCCATAGATAAGGTCAGTGAGCTACCCCAACCCTGACGGACGGGACTTCCTGGTTCCACCTTGGCCAAGGGTGGAGGGCTCAGCAGGCTCCACGGGCCGGCCCTGGGGTACGCCGTCGTCAGCAGTTTCAGCCATGAAAATTTATATTTTGGTATCATTTCTCATTTCTAACCCCCTTAAACCCAAACCTTATGAATTTCGTAGTCTATTCAATCCTGTAGAGCCCTACAGTGAGCTCGAGGAGCGATGTGAAGGGGAGGATGAGTTAGGTGATGCTCCTCACGTCGTGGTTTAGGGTCTGTCCCTAACCCAGGCGCAGGGAACTGCGGATGAGGATGAGGGTTGATATCAAGTACCATGAAAATCCGACCATACTCACCACAGCCCATGAGGAGACAAGGGCGCACCTCAAGAGCTAGTTTAGGGGTTTTCACTACTCGAGATCGATCTATGTCGGTTTTAAACACTAGCTGACCTCCTCCCCGCCATAAAGGGCGAGGCTTGTTGTTCTTTTTGTCATACTATTATGTTCAGTCTTCACTTCTTGATCGATCTCGTACTACATATTCCCTGTATTCAATAATTATAATTTTTCCCTAGGTTTAGATTTACACCCTTATATACCATTGCCAGAAAGTATTAATGTGAAGGGTCTGTTCATAAGACCCAGTAATCCCACAGGCAGTGCGTACTTGAAGTCGTTCGGTTTTCTTCCCGCTCCCCTGGGTTTACTCCAGCTAGCTGCTGACGTTATGAGCTTGGGGAAGTGGGAAGTGAGGGTCTTGGATATGGAAGCTGATCAAATAGGAGTCCAAGAGGTTCTAGAAGTGGCAGAGTCCTTTGATCCCGACTTGATCGGGATCACCCTTCATGCCACGGCAGCCCACAACACCGCCTTGAGGATAGCCAAAGGGGTTAAGGAAAACTCCAAGGAGGCCTTACTGGTAGCTGGTGGCCACCACGCTACATTCGTACCCATGGAGATGTTGAGAGGGGGTTTCGACGTGGTGGTGTTAGGGGAAGGGGATCTGACCATCCAGGAGATAGCGCGGGAAGTCGGTGAGGGGAGGAGAGACTTTTCAAAGATAAAGGGGATCGTCTTCAACCAAGGGAACAGGTTTGTGGAGACTCCCCCTGCTCCCCTTCTCTATCTCCCTCATGATCCTCTTGTTGGGCTTATTCCTCCACTTATTCCCCCAAGTGGGGGTTACAGAGCAGAAATCGCAGCCGTATGGACAGCCCCTGGAAGTCTCGAGACAAGTAACGAAGTTGTCTTTACCGAAGACGTCGAACCTATACTTCTCCCTTTTCACCAATTCAAGGGCGGGTTCCGGCAGTAAGTCCAAATCTCTGAGTAGGCTAAGGAGCTTGGGTACAACTGGGTCTTCTTCGTAGATGACATCTTTGTGGTTTGGCCTAACAGGTCACACAGGGAGAAACTCTTCAGGGAAATAATTGATAGGAGAATTGGAATCAAGTTCATTGCTCAGATGAGAGCTGACGTCACTGCTAGGAACCCGGACTTAGTGAAAATGGCAGCCGAGGCTGGACTAAGAGTGGCATTCCTAGGCGTGGAGAGCGGAAGTCAAGAGACCCTTAGGAAAATGCACAAGGGGATAGCAGTGCCGGACTCCATTAAGGCGGTAAAGGTCCTCCACCAGAACGGCGTGATAGTGCTAGTAGGACTTATAGTGGGTGCTCCCTACGAGGGTTTCCGGGAATTAATGGCGACGGTGAGGCTTTCTAGGGAATTAGCCGATGCTGGGGCAGACGGTGTACAATTTTCAGTTTACACTCCCCTTCCTGGAACTAGGGTCTTCGTGAACCTACTCAGAGAAGGACGGATCTTGACACTGAACTGGGACTACTACGATCTACTGACGCCAGTGCTGAGGACTAGGGTCAATCCACTAATAGTTCAATTACTCTCCCTTTACGCTAACCACTCCTTTTACGTCCGCAAGTACATCAAGGGTAAGTTAGGGCGTGGAGTAAGGAGTCAGGGAGATAAGGCAAGGCTACTGAGGCAGGCGGAGAAGTATATGTGGAGGAGATTACCTCACTTCGCTCAGGTTACTCTAGTTGATTTCCCGCTATCCCTCATCAAAACCTTATTACTTTACGTAAGGCGAGAGAGGCTGAGTCAGGAAGTGGTGAGCGAACTGATCTCGCAGTCCCAACGCATAGTATATGAAGAGGGGTTTGGGCTTCATAGGATTTCATAATATTTAATATCAATCCTCAGCCCTTGGGCTTCACCGGAGTCACGGGGCATTGCCCCACTCATCCTCCTCCGCCCCCTTAGCGGGGTAACCCCAACCCACACCCGTGGAATATCACGGACGTGGGGAAACCCGCACATCTTGAGGAAGATGTTGAGGGACGCGTTCAGTTGCCTATCCAGGGTGAACCCGCACCTCTCACAACGAAAAGTCCTGCCGACCTTTCGGGAAACCCACCTGGGGCAGGACTTAGACGTGAGGTGAGGGTTCACCTCCTTAACTAGGGAGCCGTATAGTGGGGCCTTGTACTTCAACACACGGTGAATGCTCCTCCATACAGTCCTTGAAATCCTCTTAGACAACTCCTCGTCAGCGTCTTGGAACATATCTTGCTTGTTCAGTTTCTC
>Ga0208662_100730_pt1 | contig 11063 bp, 11 predicted proteins | sample OSPB_host_MetaG_FD_187136 | JGI IMG/M metagenome (GOLD analysis project Ga0208662, IMG submission 187136) | Hot spring microbial mat communities from Yellowstone National Park, Wyoming, USA - OSPB_host_MetaG (SPAdes) (version 2) | ecosystem: Environmental > Aquatic > Thermal springs > Hot... | reverse complement strand
AGTTAACGTCGCCAGTAGCCCAGGCGGTATACCGGTCTCGGCATCCCCAACGTCCACAAGCATAAGCCAGGGGCAGTCGGCAACGATCCAGTTCTCGGCACCGAGCACATACTCAATAGGTGGGTATGGGTATCAATTCCAGTACTGGGTCATCAACGGGCAGACGTACACCCAGACAAACCCGTCAATCACAGTGACGTGCCAGCAAGCAGGGCAGACAATAACCATAAACGCAACAGCCTACTACCAGCTGGTGAGCACGCCAACTACCTCGCCAACAGTTAGCCCAACAGTTTCACCAACGGTATCTCCCACATCACCGACATATGTACCACCGCCAACATCGCCCACGGTATCACCAACAGTGCCTACAGTTAGCCCAACGGTATCACCAACCACGCCGACATTGGTTGTTTCACCGACGCCCCCACCGCCGACGGTAACGACGAAGGAGCTGGGCATGCTTGGGCTAGCCCTGGCAGTGGGTGCATTGATAGGGCTTGGCGCATACGTGGCTACATCAAAGAGGAGGAAGACCTAATCCCTTTTAATTGCCCTCGCTCTCCTAAAATTGATGAGTACCTCACCAGCAAACATTTACCCATCGTGCAGTGGGAACACGTGCACTTGGCAGATTACGATGAGCTTCGCCGACACCTGTAGCTCACCGCTTTGCCTGGGCGGTTGCGCCAAGTCCAACTACTTCAACTTGGTCATGCCCAGCGTTAATGTTCCATTAACGAGCGCCACGCTACAAGTGGTCGCTAAATGGACAGATGGTACCATTTACTCAGGTTACGCTCTAAATAATGAAGGTGGCGTAACGATATTCCTCAATGGGCAAAAGGTCATTGAAGTCCTCGGGATGCCTGCCTGCTCCAAGTCCTGCTGGTCCTACCCATTCTCCTGTAGCTGTAGGCCCCCCGACCAAACCTATACGGTGGACATAACAAATCTCCTTCAGCCGCAGCAGAATGCCCTGGAGGTTAGGGAGGACATTGACTGCGCAATAAGCGCTTGGGACTTAACAATAACAATAACTGCAATATACGCCAGCTCGGTTGTACCTACAACCACGCCTACTGGTACGTCAGTCTCACCAACCAGCTCGGTTGTGATATATCCATCACCGCCGGCGCCCACAACTAAGGTCAGCTGGACGCCAATAATAATTGGTGGGCTTGTGATTGCAGGCATAGTAGCCGGCGTGGTGGGCTATATGTCGGCTTCCCCAGAGACCAAGAAAAAGATACAAGAAACAGCCAAGAGGACAGCAAGGGCGGCAGGCAGAGCGACTAAAAAGGCTGTAACTAAAGGAGCGGAGCTCACCAAGAGGGCAATCGCTAGGGCAAGGGGCGGGCAAGCATGAGCACCTGCCCAGCCGGCTTCAGCTACGTGACAACCACACAGGTGGACAGCCAGACAATCACAGTGTGTAGCAACTATCCACTGAACCAGTCCGCCCCAACTCCCTCTCAATATGTCGTTGATGTATACTTCTTAGCTCCAGTCGCCGGCATTGACACAAAACAGGTGGAGCAGGCGGTTGTCAATGCCTTCCAGCAGAGGGGCTATAACGTAACGGTCCTCGCAGTAACCGTGGTGAACCCACAACAGCTTGAGCTCTGGCTCCAAGCTTCATCCCCGGCCCCCATAATCATTGCCGTCATTGTAGCCCTAGCCCTAGTAGCCATAATTGCGGTGGCGATATACCTAATCACGGTGAACGTAAAGCAGATACTCACGGCACCAAGCCCAACAGCGAAGGAGGCAGTCACAGCTGGGACAATAGCCCTACTAATCGGCGCCGTCGCCCTCGCCGCCTTCGGCATTGGCTACCTCATCAAGCAACTTAGGGGAAAAGGTACGTAGGGCCCACCTTATTGCTCCCTCAACGCCATCCACATTCTTGGCGAGCAGTATGGACCAGTTCTTCTCCAGCCTGTATGCCCTCTCCCTCATGAGTCCCTGGAACGTGAAGTAGAGGATGTCGTCCCAGAAGTCAATCACAAGCCCAAACCTCTTCCCCTCCCAAGGCCTGAGCACCCTCCCAATCCTCTGGAATATTCTGACCGGCGAGGTGCTACTCCCCATCTTGACCAGCGCCCTGAGGGGCGGTATGTCCAATCCCTCGTCACCGACCACTGTCGTGACTATGAAGTCCAGCTTCCTCTCCCTAGCCAGGTCAAAGATCTCCTTCCTCAAGCTACCCTTTACCGAGCCTGTCACCAAATAGGACGTGAACCCCGACTTCACGAGCATATCGTGCATCACGGCGGCGGGCATCCTCTCCTTCATCATGAACATGGCGGGGGTTAAGTCATACCTCTTCAGCATCGACGCTATCCTCAGCGCATCCTTGTACCTATCCTCATCGTACTTGTAGAGGAACTCCTTAATCAGGTTGTACTCAGTAGTTGCTTGGAGTTTCCTCTCCTTCAATGCATCCAGCTTGTCCGGGTGGAACGTCTCCACGAACTTTAGGAAGGAATTAACATCAACCCTTCGCTTGTACATGATGATGACGGCAGGGACCAAGTATCCCCTGCTTATCAGCTCGCTTGACGTTACCCGCCTAGGGATTATCTCCCCAGCAACGGCGTATATGTGCATCGTCCAATCATCAGCTCGCCATGGTGTATTATGCGTAATGAAGCCGTTAGCCACAAAGTTGTGGAAGCCGTCCACGCTCATGTCGTAAACATCCTCCTTAGAACCAATCTCCTCAACATCTGTTACTAGCTCGTAGCCAATTGTTACACCTGGAATTTGAGTCCTTATTCTTCCACTTGATGGATTAACAACAAGAACCATCATCTTTGGCTTCAGCTCCTTCGCAGGGACCCAAGGAGCTAACCCTCTTTCAGCAACGAAGAATGGGTGGTCCTCCGTAACGAGGACTTCCCGCCCGCTCTCAGTCCTTATGCGGTATATCTTTCTGCCCCCAAGCTCCGTCCTTAGGACAATAGCGGTAGCTAATGATAAATAAGAGCCTGGGACGCCGTTGAAGGCTAGGGTAGTAACTTGCTTACCTTCGAGCTCCCTTATTTTCCTCCATACAATTTCACCATCCTCAAGGATTGGGACTAGGGTATCGCCAGTCACGCAAGCCGAAAGCCCAATCCTCACGGAGTAGGGGTTGGATAGGAGGGTGTAGGCGACAGTCCTCGCTGCCTCGTGCTGTATCTCATCTACAATCACGAGCATCCTGCACTTGTCTATGCCCAAGTCGAGGCATAGGTAGTGCTTCGCCAGCGCTACCATCTCCTCTGTCGGGAGCTTCACGCCCTCGTTGTACTCCCTCTCTATCTCCTCTTCCTCCTCCATCGCCTCCAGTATCCAGTAGAGGAAGTCCTGGCTGTGGACGGATGCATAATACCGCCTGCCCTCCATTGCGGGGAAGAACTCGTTGAACTCCCTCATTGAGATCTGCATGGGCACGCCTATGTCCACCGTGGTCTGGGTCTCGTAGAGTGCGTTGAACATGGTCTGGACGGTAGCCACAGTTACCTTCCCAAGCCCGAACTCCTCGTGCGTCACAACGCCAACATCATCCACACCCCACTTCCTTATCCAGTCAGCCATCTGGAGCACTAGGTCTATGGATGGGGCGAGGGCGAACACTCTATCCACTTGCTTCGTGTCTATGAGGTGCTTGATCAGCGCCCCAATCATGTACGTCTTCCCACCGCCGGTAGCCATCATCACAGACCCAGCCCCAGAGATGCTGAGCCAATCGACCAAGGATCTCAAGACCTCCACTTGGTAGTCCCTCAGCCTGCTGAGTATGTCTTGGCTGAAGTCTGTCGTGAACCTCACTGGGTACTTAAGCTTCGGTTGCTCGTACCCAAGCGACCTCAAGAACTCATAGAACCTCTGGGTGAACCCCCTAGGTATCAGCAACCTATCAACACCCGCCTTCTGGTACAAGCACACAGGCGTGTCCCTCACGGGGAAGCACAAGTTATTAACAAGCCACTCCTTCACCTTATCCTCACCGACCTCCGATAACAATCCCTGTACGTCCAAATAGTTCCCATACCAGCCAATCCTTACCACGCTAACCCTTTTAAACTAAGCGAAAATAAGCCTTTTGACCACTATGGGGCTTGCACCAATCATGTTCACATGCATACCCCAGTCCCAGAAGACTGATGGAGTATGCGTCCAGGACAACTGCCCACCAGGCTACTGCGTAACCCAAGCTGTAACTTCCCCTGGAACTCCAGCGGCTGGTGCTCCAATAAGGGCTCCACCAGTTCAAACCCCAGTTGGCGTTGTAGCCGCGGCAACCACCACAACCACAACCACGCCGACCCAGACCAGCGGAGCAGTAAGCTTGGCAATAGGCTCAATACTGCTGGTCGCCGGCATAGGCTCAATAATCTACGAACTAGGACTACACAAGCACCCAGTCTTCGGCAGGCCCATAACCTATTTTTTCAGAACCTGGCGTCGCTAGTAACAGGCCTAGTAAGTAACGTGATAGCGTCAAGTATTACATAAAAACATTTTTTAATAAAATCCTCACCTATCTTTTGTGGCAATTGATTACCGCAGGTTGAAGCCGGAGAAGGGCTTTGGAGGGGTCACCCACTCGGAGGACGTCTACAAGCTTGCCTTGGAGAGGGGGTTCATCTCGGAGAAGGATTACGAAATGGCATCTAGGTACTGGGAGCTCTCCGAGAGGGGCTTCTCCATGAGCCAGATAGCTAGGGCTCTGGGGATGAAGGACGAGAGACAGCTGTACCGCAGGCTGAAGAGGATATCCAAGAAGGTGGCGAGGATGTGGTTCGACCCATACGGAGGAGAAGAGAAACTAGAGAGGGAGGGCGAGGGGGAGGTAGGAGAGGAGGGAGGTAGGGGGAGGAGGTTCGGCTTCGGGGAGAGGAGGCCGGATGACGAGATAATTGACGATAGGCTCCTCGACTTCGCCCTGAAGGGAGATGCCCCAACCCTGCTTGAGGAAGCCCTTGAGTATAAACTCCTGCTAGAGTACTTAGCACAACAAGAACAAGCCGAGGAGGGAGGCGAAGAAAGCATTGGACAAGGAGAGGAAGAGGAACATGAACCAGGAGAGGAACAACCGGCTGTCGAAGAATTCACAGAAGAAGAACTTCAAGAAGTAGGCGACGAAGCAGGGGACGAAAATCTAGAATGATTTTACGACCTGCTCGTAAAATTCATTCCACTTGCTTGGGTGTAGGTAGTCGCATCCAGCCCTCTGGGCGTTGATATCGTCGCCTGGGTTGTCGCTTATATAGATACACTTATGGTTTGGGTACCTTAGCCTAGCGCTCACAAGAGCCTGCAACCTATTGCCGGGGACAATTATCCTAGGCAGAGGAAGGTTAGCGCAGTTGCCGCTCTCGCTCACAATAACAGCCACGAAACCTCTGCTCATCAAGAAGTTCAACTGCTCCAGTTTTACCGGTCCAGGTGGTTGTCCCATCTCCAAGGTTCCGTCGCAGTCGAGAAGCAATAACATCGAGAAAAGAGAAAGTGTTTTAATTTAAATCTGTTATTATGGTTTGATGTCCTCATCAAGTGACGAGGAGAAGAAGGATAATGAGGAGAAGAAAGGCAAGGAGGAACAGCCGGAGAAGAAGGCTGGGGAGGAGAACTTCGAGGTCCTACAGAGGGGGGCTACAGGCGGTGGCGAGGGGGCTGGAGAGGAAAAGGGGGCGGGGGCTCCACCAGGGGCTCCTGGTGTGAATCCAATTGAGGTGGATGCCGAGTTCATCAGGAGGATTTTGATGGCTCCGGGCGACACGAGGAGGACGCTCGTCAGCCAGTGGATTTCCGCACATGCTTGGTGGAACCAAGCAATACTGAACCTGGGCGTTACCGTCTTTGACCTGGGGCTCTCGATTGTAGGGAGGAAGAAGCTGTCCGCCGGCGAGGACATTGTGGCTTGGGCGAGCGACCCAAACAACGTTGTTAAGGACATAGTCAACTACATTTATGACTTGAGCAAGTTCGTGGACGAGTACGAGAGATATCAAGAACTTCAGAAGTCTATGGCATCATGCGAAGCCTACGGCAGGCTCCTTGAGCTCCAGGTCGAGAGGATAGTGCAGAGGTATAATGAGCTCCTCGGCTTTGCAAGGTACCTCCAGAACCTGTTGAGACTTGCCCTAAAGGTCATGCCGAGGTCATCGCTTGAGAAGTTCGCACTGCTCATCCCACTCAACGCACCGCCCGAATTGGTTGAGGAGGTGAGGAAGGAGCTGGGGGAGGAACAACAATGAAGGTCCTAGTATTTTCCACACAAATCCTCCCAACCCCACCGCCGTATTACGGAGGTGCTGAACTCGTCGCCTTCACAGACGCACTCTGGCTCGCGAGGAGGGGGCATGATGTTACTCTAGTTGCCACAAGGCACTCCAAGGCGTCAGCCTTCTACTTGATGGGCTTTGAGCCCCCTTTCAAGGTGGTCGAGTATGGGGAGCCGGGGACGGTGGACAACAAGAAGCTTGAGGAGGATGCGTGGGAGAGCCTTGAGGATAAGGACTACGACATAATTATAGACCACAGCTGGAACAAGCCAACCTATAAGTCGAAACTGCCCGTGCTTGGTGTCGTGCATGGGTTGAACCCCCAACCACCGTTCTGGAAGCCTAGGGACAAGCCTTGCTTGCTTGGTGTGAGCAAGTTCCACGCGGTCTACCTGGCAAACCACTGGCTGGTGAACGTTGCCCACCTACCAAACCACATAGTTGTTGAGCCATACCTGAAGTACTCGGTGGTGGACGAGAAGGAGGACATGCTGGTCTTCCTTGGGAGGGTGGACCCAGGCAAGGGCATAATGTACTTCATACAGCTGTGCGCCCAAGTACCTAAGTACAGGTGCGTAATCATTGGCGACGACTCCCTACTGGCAAATCACGACTACGTGAGGAAGGTCTATGAGGTTGCAATGAGACTACCCAATGTGGATTGGCTGGGCATGCAACCCTTTGATGCAAAGGTGGACTACATAAGGAGGGCTAGGGCTGTGTTCGTCTATCCCGTCCCACCCTATGCGGAGGTGTTTGGACTGTGGGCGATTGAATCCTTCCTCATGGGCACGCCAGTGATAACTAGCCCATACGGGGCGATGCCCGAATATGTGGTCAGCGGGTACAACGGATTTATAATTCACCCAGAGGATTTCAGCCAGCTCCCGAAGCTTGTGGAGAGACTCCCAACGCTGAAGCTCGCAACCCCAAGTGAGCTGAGGCTCTATGCGTTGAGGAACTTCGGGGAGGAAGTAATAGCCCCAGAGCTTGAGAAGTTGATGAACTACTGCAAAAACGAGGGATGGTAAGTTCATCACTGCAACCCTTTTAAATCAGGCCCATCTTTTGTTTTGAAGGCTATGTCCATTTCATATGAATTTGGACCCAAGTTCGAGCCAGTGGCACTGCCGGGGATGTACATCTCAGTAGATGGGCAGTTGTTCAAGGTCAACCACATCTACCCAATACCATCTCTTAGGCTACCTTTTGCCCCAAGGACAAACCCTGTCATACAACAGTTGAGCCCTACAGTCAATCCGCTTGCCCCAACGTATACATCAATAACGAACCCAGCCGAGCTTGTGACAGCCTACGGCGCCCAGACGTATAATGTATTGTTCCAGCTCTGGTTCAAGTACATAAACTTCCCAGTCATGGTGCAGGTGGCAATAGACGGCGCCCAGAACAGTCTCTATAGGACGTCTCAAGTCGTGACGTATATTGACTGGGACACGCCAATACCGGAGACGCAGTTCTTCATAGGGCTTGGGCACCAAGTGACGTTTAACGTGTACAACCCATTTCCATTTCCATTACCGGATGGAATGCACATAGGCAACATCTACGCAGTCTTGTTCGGCTATAGATACGACCTGGAGCCAGTCGAGAAGGCACCCGTACCGCCAGTCCAAGTGACGCTGACGACGCCGGGCACCGGTAGGCCAATAACAATGGTCACCGTAGGGGGTGGTGGGCCATGACAGAGCTTGAAACACCAGTGGAGAGGTTGATAAGGATACCAACGACACTCCTCACTCCGAGCACGCAGAACTTGATGTCCAGCCCATTCACCAGCCAGTACGGAGTGCCGGTCAGCCAGCTCAAGCTGAGGGAGTTCATGATAGTAAATCCACTGAATACAAATGTGCTGGTGACGCTGTACGACATAGTCTATACATCCCCAACATCATACACGTACTTCCCAGTGATCCAAGTGCTGGTCTCGTCAAGCCAGACAACGGTCGAGTTCACCTATAGGGAGGACAACGCATATATCTTCGGCGGAGGCTTAGCGGCGTCGGCACAGTTCACGGGAGTGTACCTATCAGCAGTCGTTGAGGTGGAGTAATAATTTGGAGTAATAATTTCTTGTAAAAAGATTTTTAAACACAATATTAGTTTTTAAGCCAATGGCTAACCAAGGGACTGCTAACCAAGAGCAGGAGGAGGACATCAACAAGTTGATAGACTCCTTGCTCCCAGAGCACAGGGATAGGCTTAGTCGTGTCTTCCAGCTTGTGTCCAGCGCCCCGGAGGACATCAGGAAGGGTTTGTTTGAGGACAAGGAGTTCTCGGACATATTGAAGGCCATAATGATTAGGGACTTGCTGAAGGAGGATAAGGATAAGGATGTACTCTACAGGCTCATCCTCAAACAACAGCTTAAGCCAAGCTCGAATAGTGGGTTGTCCAAGAAGGACGTGAGGAGGATAGTGAGGAAGACCATGCTGGAGCTCGGCATGAACTCGCCGGTCGCCTATGTAAAGCAGATGGCGAAGCAAGCGAAGGAGCTACAGGACGCCTTGAACGAGCTGAAGAACGTTGCTGGTCTCCTAACACCCGAGGATGTGGATGAACGCTTAGAGAAGATAATAAGGGAAAACCTTAGCGAGAAGGCGGCGGAGAAGTACGCAGAGGCCGTGAAGGAGGAAATAAACTATAAATCGAGGGTTGCGGAGACCGTGTTGAGACTGGTCGATAGGTTCATAGACAGGGGGTTGGACTGGTTCTCCACGTGGCTCTCCCAGAACTTGTTCGCCACTACTCAACAGCAAGGTTTAAATCAGCAACAAGCCACAATAGCACCTGATGAGGCGGAGAGAATCCTGGAGGGATACATTGGACAAGGTGGCTCAAACGGCGGAGGCGGTGTTCGACAAGGTAACATCCAAGCTCCTGCCCAAGACAGCAATGAAGTTGCTCCAGCGCCTGTACAGCGACCTGCCGGTAATTCTGTTCAAGCGGTCACAAATGGTGCAGGGGTGGGTAGCCCAGCTGGTCCAGGAGCGGGGAATAACGGATCCGCAACAAGTGGGCCAGTTCGTGTCCCAGCACCTCCAAGAGTTAGTCTGGGAGGCGCTGGAGTCCCACTGGCAAGAATGGGACGAAGAATTAGTGCTAAACCAGCTGACGCAGGGGAAGGGCAAGGATCTGCTTCCAATCCTTCAGAGGTTCATCCTTCCGGCGGTTCTTCCTCTCCTGGATGAGATCACGCCTGACATAACGAAGCTTGAGACGGCAGAGGAGCTCGACTATGTCATTACGAACAAGATGAAGGAGCTAATGATAGACGCGGACAAGGACCAAGATCTGGCCAACTTGATAAAGGTCTGGTCGAATATGAAGAACTTCTACCCGCACGTCTACCAGAGGCTCCTCAATATAGTCCTCATAATCATGCAGAGCATCAGCAGGGAAAGAAAAGCTTAAAAATTACTAATGGTGAGACAGCAAGATGAGCGAACTCAAGTTCCTACGAGAGGCGGAACTAACCCGTGAACAAAAAGAGGACTTGCGGGACTCCATAGGCGCAAAGGGAGTCCTCGTACCAATACTGGTCTCGGAGGACGGGTACATAATTGACGGCGTCAAGAGGTGGGTGATAGCGAAGGAGCTGGGCATAGCGGATATACCAAAGAGGGTCATCCCGGTCAGATGTGCCGAGGACATGAACCTATGTACGGCCTTGAGGGTTGTCTCAAACACTGTCAGGTGGCCGTCAGTGACAATGGAGGAGAGGAGGAACGTGGTGCTGGTCTACACCAAGCTGTTCCTTGAGAAACAGCCCGAGGACGTGTTACTGAAGGTGAGGGAGAGCTTGAGGAGGGGCGAGGTTCCAAACGTGCTGAGGGATTGGATAGTACAACAGACTGGCCTCCCTAAGAGCACAATATATGACGACCTATCGGTGCTCCTCACAATACCTGACGTGAGGAGGCTCCTGCTCGGGGAAGAGGAGAAGGTGCCAGCAGTCGTCCTCGCGATACCGGCGGCCGCCCGCGAGGAGCTACAGGAGTTGCCGGAGCCAGCGAGGGAGGAGGTCATCAAGGCAGTGAAGGAGGGGAAGGTGCCGCCAAAGCAGGTGAGGAAGGTGATAGAGGCAGTGAAGAAACAGCTCGCGCAACCCGAGGTGAAGCCGGAGGAGGTGAGGGAGGTGGCAAGCGAGGGCGTTGTGAAGGGAGAGCTCCAGAGGATACATGAGGAGGCGGCCAGGAAGTTAATAAAATCAAGCGATGACCTATATGAGGACATAAGGAACGGGAAGGTGAAAAAGGACGATGTGGTGGTGCTGTTCAAGCCTGCGCAGATGTCGAAGGCGTCATATTTATCCTTCATGACGAATATGCAACAGCTCGCACTAAACATAGGGTTCAGCGATGAGTTCCTGGAGGCAGTAGGTAGCGCGGTGGTGAAGCTACCCCCGTACCCCACGAAGCTGGAAGTAATCCCGTGGCTCTTCACATTCGTCTGTGAGGCATCGAGGAATTTAGTTTCAATTGACGAGGAGCTGAGGGCGAAATACGGCGAACTAATTGACAAAGTATGCGTGAGGAGGGAGATACCAGAAATCGAGCGCCTGCTCCTTCTGGTATAAAGGCTTTGAAAATTTTCCAAGCAAATATTTTTAAATCGATTTTTAAAATGATTTCGTAATTTTCAACGAAAATTCTAACGAAGCATAATACTTAAAAAACAGCTTTTAGAGAAGGGGTTGTGTGGAGCTTTTACGACAAAGACGGCAAATTCCTGCCACCGAGGAAGCTCCTGCTACACAACGGCGAG
>Ga0208662_100729_pt1 | contig 11065 bp, 14 predicted proteins | sample OSPB_host_MetaG_FD_187136 | JGI IMG/M metagenome (GOLD analysis project Ga0208662, IMG submission 187136) | Hot spring microbial mat communities from Yellowstone National Park, Wyoming, USA - OSPB_host_MetaG (SPAdes) (version 2) | ecosystem: Environmental > Aquatic > Thermal springs > Hot... | reverse complement strand
CTTGTCTCATCAAAATAGTCGGTAAATTTAATTCGTGAGACGCACTGTGTATATTAGTTAGCTCAATTATCAATTTGTCTTTGTAAAATAAAGCAAGTACATCTATTTTTGCATTAGGAGCTATTATCGTAGACGGTCTTTCTGATATAGTTAGCCTGAGTGTAGATATATATGTGTTAACTAAAAACGGGATGTTGTAAAAGAAAGGTACAAGAGATTTGATCATATTTTGTGTATCAAATATTTTTATGAAACCTGATATATCCTCAGATAAACGTAAAGCATTAGCCTCATCGTGACTATAAATCCTACAATTACCTGTGAATATGTAATGCCCATAAACACGTGGTCTGGATGAAATGAAGTCTTTAATACAATTTATAATGGAATTAACATCTTGCATGTTCATCTTTTTTCCCTCACTACAATCAAATTAAACCTCCCCCACACTCGAATCGGGTTTCAGCGGAAAGTTTTTAACCTCTTTATACCGTTTGCATCCAGTTGTTGTCACCTACATCCATCCATATTATCCGCATCCGTCCGCATCGTCTCTTATTCACGTGGGGATGCGTGCCCCACAGACTGCGGGTCTACCCCTTTCGGGGAACCCCGCATGATAATATAGTTATGTAGTATAATTTAAAGTTTTTGGGTCAATTTTTCTGACATACTGAATTTTGATTACTCCCGTGAAAATTTGGGAGTTTAATAAAGAGAATGAGTAGTGTAATATGAATGGATCAGGTTCATCTTTTTTCACCAGAGACCCCACCCTAAAGGGCGGGGAGGAGGTCAGATGATACTTATCGGCAATGGTAGGGGCAGTAAAAAGTACTCATAAATTGTTTTGATGACCATGTTGTTCATTAATGATATATTATTTAATACTAGATAACCAAATATGTTTAAGATGTTCTTTTCCATATTATATGCTATTGTTTGTAATGTGAATGGATTAGGTTCATATGGTACTTGTTGTCCTATTTCTGACATATACATTTGAGGTAGTATCGGGTCATAATACACTACCGTATTAACAAGTCCTATAGGGTTGAGTTTAATTAATTCTGCAATTATGTTCGGGTTAGGTGGAAATCCATACTCAGTAATTTGGTATGATGACATGGGTTGAAGGTTGAACACGAATGCTGGGAATCTCATAAAATTATTGTATGCCATTATTCCTAAACAGAATTCTTGATCTAATGAAGAGCACGGAGATACTAAATTATTTGCTAGATATACCATGTTAAACGATTCACCGAAAATATATAACGGACTGTATCCTGGGACTCCTCTATACAAAGCAACAGATTGAATTTGGTTTGTGTTGTTAGTGATATTCCATATTATAGAACCTTCTTGGTTGTTCACACTCCAGGATAAAGATACTGAGCCTGAAGTACTTTGTATCCTATACTTCACAAATTTGTGTTTCTGTATCAACAGTTTATGTAGTTTAACCTTTTTAGATGTTACAAGAAAAATATTTCTCATTTTTTTAACCACCACTAGATGGAGATGGTGTAGGAGATGACTGTGATCCTGAGGCTATCGCAAAGACCAATAATATTATTGATAACACTATTAATATTACTAAGAAAGCTCCGAAGAAACCTAACCCGTAAAGAAATCCTCTTTTTATTTCTTCACCGAGTCCCATGTGATAATTATCAGTTATAAAAAATTAAATAGTTTCCCTCTTCTCTGACCTTCTCCCCACACTTCAGGGCGGGGGGCTGTCAGAAAGTTCACTTCCTTTCAGCGTAAAGAGTTATTTCTTCTGGCGTCATTGATAATAATGACCCTGGCTTATAATTCATACCACAATTTGGTAATACACCGTAGAATTTTCCATTATTAATATACACTATACAGTAGTTTATTGTGTCTATTCTTTTAACGAATACGAGTTTACTATACCCATAGCGTTGTATTAGTACTACGGGAGTTGTTACAATTAAGTTAATATTAGTACCTTCGATCTTATCAATCGATACCTCTGCTCCTATCAAATCTCCGAAATATTTGTAGTTATACATACCTGATTGTTTATACAAACTTAATGCATTATCTATCAATGTAAGGAATTTGTTGGTGAAATCTGGAGACGCATATATCGCGGATGGTTTTTTAGAACCGCTTTCGCTTGCGGGGATTATAATGATGAAGGCGGAATCATATGCAATAAACAAAGCGTAATGGATGTTATATTCTTTTATGTATTTTATTAACATTTCTTTTGTAGTTAGAACTCTATAACCCTCTTTTGATAATGATTTAATAGTATCTAGTAGTTCTACATTTATTTCTTCTTCTTTTTCCTCTTCCTCTTTTTCTTCTTGTTTCTTTGCTCTCTTGCTTATTTCCTCAGTAGGTTGTTTCCTGCTTCTTGGTAAAGTGGGCATTGATGGGTTAGCTGTCGAAGTTCCTGTTGGTGGTAATATATAGGGTGTATTTGTTATGGGTATATTAGTTATATTAGTTGGGGTCTTAGTGGTTTGTGGTTCTTGTTGTACTGATTTCTGTTCAATACCTATAACAGACATCACTGCGTCTAAAGCCTGTTGTTGTGTTATTTCGCCTTTTTGGTATGCAGACAATATATCGATTAATGTCTTTGCTACAGTCCTCTTTACATTGTCAGGGAGAACTACTATTTTTTCAAATATTTTATCGTATTGTTGTGGGGATAGACCAGCCTCATTTAATATTTCTATAAACGCTGATACCATTTTACCTAGTAATTGGTATTGTTGTGGGGATAGATTAGCCTCATTTAATATGTATAAATACTCTTGCAAGAATTCATATAGTTTTTGTCCAGATATACCTATATTTGAACGTTCGCCTTTAAAGTAGGAGTATATCTTATTTAATACTTCTTCAATCACTTCTAACTGACGTTCTTCCTCACGTTGTAATTGTTCGTAACGCTTTAATTCTGATTCTACTTCTTCCATTGTAGTAATAGTCATTGTTTTTGACGTCTTTATTATCTGATCGTATAGTTGATCTGCTAATAACTGAGCTAGTTTATTATTAAATATTAGGTTACGTACATTTGGAGAATAAGACGCAACAGCGTTTTCTGCCTGACGGTACATTGATGTACAGTCTATCTCGTGGGGATCAATTTTATCTATCTGAGACAAATCCACGTTTTCTTTAACGAGTTTAGGTATCAGAAAACGTAAAACTGAGTTGGTAGAAATATTTGAGAAATCCTTGTTGAATGTACTACAGTATTCTATTGTATTTTCAACTAATGGTGTGACAGCTTTAATAGCTCTTTCTTCTTTCTCATCCCTAACTGTAATATTTTTTCGAGTTTGTTTTTTAGCAATCTGTTGCGATGATATTTTAGAATAGTATAATAGAAAATTATCAAATTGATCTTTAAGCTGCTTAGGTAGTAGCTCTGATATCTTAATTAATGCGTCTAAAGAACCTTCTGGTGACGAAAGTTTTGATAAGTTATCTCCTAAGAGTACTATACCCACGTCAATTAGTGGGTTTTGTTTTATATCATCTGCTCCGCCGTTATAGGAAAATATTTGTTGTGCGACTTCTATTAGGTCTCTATATTTGTTCAATTGTTGGTTAAACGAATCATTATTACTTGAGGTAACAAAGGCGTAAATATAACCTACAATATCTCTAGGGTATTCGAACTCTGGTAAATTATCACAAGTAATTGTGCCCCCAACTCCTTTATAGTCAGGTAAATCTCTGAAAATATTAAGAGACTCCCAGATATAATCTGGTAATGTGAATTTAAACTTTATTTTGTTGCTACAATTTGTTTTTATATATTGATAAATGTCATAAGGAGTTGTGATGGATGACATTAATATCTAATACTTGATTTTTCTAAAAAACTTAAAAATCAATCTGACCTCCTCCCCGCCCTTCAAGGCGGGGTAGTTCACTTTTCTATAGAAAATAGACAACAAACCTAACAGGAGGTAGGAGGTTAAACATAAAATGATGCTTTAATTTCAGCAGATCCAGCTACAGCAATTACGAGGTATGGATAACCCTCGTATGGTATGTTTTGTGTTTTTAGAACGTCGCTGTATATAATCGGTGTCTCTTGAGTTATTGTTATAGGGTCATTGTTCAGTATGAGAGAATCACCGTGTTGTTTTATGTCGTTCTCTATGTTAAACCAAGCCATGACAGAGACCTGATCTGAAAAGGGTTTTATGCTGATCACGAAGTCCTCTGAGAGAAGAGGGATGAGCACATTTGTATTAGTTACAGTATATGTATTTACTATGAAGGGCTGACTCGGTGTTGGGGTGTTAGAGGGATAAGGTGTTGTTGGTGGTGTTGATGGGATAAGAGAAGATGTTTGAACAGGGTTTGGTGACTGATATGTTGACTTATTATAATATAACATATATATTAAATAACCAATAGCAGCAAGTGTTATCACAGCTAGTATAACAACTATTTTGTTGGACATATCTAATACCTCTATCTGGTATAAAAAGCAAAAAATTTTAACTTTTCTAGGGGGTTATCCACCCCCGTCCTGAATGACGAGATTTTCCACTGTATTTTTAATAAACATGCGGTCTGGTAGTTTATGTAGATATTGTTTGTATAAAATAACATACTTTTCTTTATTATAATCGAATTTAGCTATATAGAAAATATCCTGAAAACATCCTATATATAATACATTAAAACCATCACATACTAATTCTTTACCCAATTGTTTAATTCTTGATATTTTGTAATACTTCGAAAAATATATTCTACTACGTCCTCCAACCAATTCATATACAGAATCATAGTCTTTTGTACAAATACCTGGGTATTCTTTTTCCACATAATAGGGATACGTCACAAAAACTTTCTTTATACCTTTATCAAAAACAAAATTCAGTTCAGCAGTGTACTGAGACATGAATATTCCCCTGTACACGTGTCCATTTTCAGGTTACCGATCTCCTCTCTACTCTTACGGATGGGGTTTTAGTGTTGAAAAGATGAAGGGATTAATGTTTGGTTTTTTGAAGTATTTTTAAGGAGCTTCCTTATTTCATCACTAATTATTGTGTCGGAAATAATGATTACTTCGTTGTCAGAAATGATAAGGGTGGAGTTCTGTGGAAGATTTATTGACTGAGTATTTTTAAGGAGCTTCCTTATTTCATCACTAATTATTGTGTCGGAAATAATGATTACTTCGTTGTCAGAAATGATAAGGGTGGAGTTCTGTGGAAGATTTATTGACTGAGTATCTGTAATTTCTGAGTTAACAGATTTTTGTTCAGGTTTGATATTCTCTTGTTTAACAGATTTTTGTTCCGATGTGGTATCCTCTTCTTTCATACCCTCTTGTGGGTTATTATGCTCAACAATGTTATTCTTTCGTTGTAATTTTGTCTTTATTTTTATTACAGCACGCCCAAAATCTATTTCGTTGTTAATCAGTTTACGAAGAATTTCCTCATCATTCATAATTATTTGACGCCCTGATTTAGTCAAAATGAGTTTATTTAAAAGGTCTTTATTTACTAGTTTATATAAGTCTAACAAATTAAGTGATTTTAATCTCCTGTATATCTCATGAGCAGTCTTAATACCGATCTTTTCATTAGAAATAAACTGAAGTAACCAAGGTGCATTATTCTTTATCTGTAAATACCTCCTTATTGTTTCTTCATTAATCTCTATATCTGGAATTAATTTTTTTAATTCTTGTTTTATATATCTTGATTCAGTAGATTCTGTTATTTTTATAGTATTTGTAAACCTAGGATTAGTATTATTTTGTGTAGGGTTGTTCAATATGTTTTGTTTTGTCTCATGAATTTTATCAATAAGCATTATTATTTCGTCTTTGGACAAATGTCTTCTTTTCAAGTTAAGACTTGCTATCATATCCAATTCTTCCTCAATACTGTTTGTTTCGTATATTTCCACAGGTATTTCTATAATTCCTAATTCCCTGGCTATTTTTAACCGAGAATAGCCATCTAATAATTCGTATTTATGGTTAACGGTAACAGGAAAAATAAACCCGATTTGCATAATTGATTTTTTTATTTCATCATATTGGTTGTTAAAAGAGATTATTGATTTGTATAACGGCACTTCTTTAATATCATTAATATTAATCATTGTAGTCTTTATAAATTTTGCCATCTTACCTCATATTACGTTTTAAGGTTAATAAATATTCTTCCTTCTCCACCAACCATCTACAAAGAAAGAAGTTAAGAGGGTTGGAAAATTTAGCTTTTCACAGGGGTAGAAGCTGACGGATCCCCGCCTCTAGAAGGGGCAAGGATTCATAAGACATAGTGGAAAAATAGGTAGTGGTTTACTCTTCTAAAAACCGTCTTATCCCAGCTGCAATGTTTTCTTCCTGTTGATGTTGTTCATAGTATTCTCGAAGTTCTACAATACCGAAGATTGCTAGTATAGCTACTATTATTCCTATTAGAATATAAAGCGGATTGATCGTTCTAAATTGAGCCATTTTAAACACCAATATATCCTTTTATTAAAAAGAAATAAATGTATTTCTTTCCCAGGACAAAGTTGGAAAAAAAGTTATTATAATCTTTCATATTCCGATACAACTAGGTATGCTAGCGGTGCATCTAGTATTAATCCTAGAACAAGACCTAAAGTAGCAAGCGTATTCACATCTGTTTGTCCTTCCGCAACACCAAGTCCTTGACTGACATTAGCCTCCTGTGCATACACTGAATTATGAGTGGATTGTGCCACAATAGACAGTAGACCACCATAAGCATATCCGTTTTGTATATCGCTAACAGCCATATGCATTCCGATAAAATTCCCTATAAAGTATCCAGCAACAGGCAATCCTACAAGAGCAATTGCACCGAATAGCACCAATAACATCCTTAATAGTCTTCCGCCTGTATAAAGTCTTGTAGAGGGTTCCGAACTGGGTTGTGAACTCATGTTTTATCTAGTTAATAGATGAGAGAAAAAATTAATATCATTTACTTAAGTCTGGGGGGATTAAGGGGGAGGTAAGCCTCGTCCTTCCAGGGCGGGGAGGGAGTCATTTACCCTTGCGTGCCTCCATAATGCGTTTAATTAAATTCCATGCCGATATTATATTATCTACTGACATCTGATCCGATTTAGATTTTGATAGTAGTTTTGGTAGTTCCTCGTCAATGAGCATTATAGCACTCTCTATACTAAGTCCACGTGGAGCCTCTTGATAAGACTTATTTAGCATTATGTTTATAGAATTCATACCCAGTTCTGTTAAATAAAACGCTGTTATTTTTGGATCTACGCCGTATTTTCTAAACATTGGAGCAATGACTCTATCAAAGAAGTCGAACATTTCTTTTAGTCTGTTGAGTTCTTCCCATGTAAACGATGATTGTTTTGCTAGTGCTTCTTTTAGAGATGATATATTTGGCGTTGGAGAAGGTGATGGGGAAGAACTTGGTGATGGGGAGGGGTTTGGTGGTGGAGAAGAACTTGGTGATGGGGAAGGTGATGGGGAGGGGTTTGGTAATGGTTGATCTTGTGATGGCTTTTGTGAACTTACACGCTTTATTGGTGGTACAGTAGGTTTTTTGTTAGTCTCGTTTTCACTCATTTTTTAACACCTCATATTCCATCTATCCCCCCGCAATCCAATCTAGTTTCACTTGTATACCTCTTTATACCGCCTACATCCGTCAGCATAGTCCGCATCTGTCCGCAACCTTACTTCTTCACGTGGGGGTGCGTGTCCCACGGGTCTACCCCTTGCGGGGAACCCTGCTTAAGAGTATAGTGGTAAAGTATAATTTAAAGTTTTCTGTGGTTAACTTTTCTCAATTACTCCTGTGAAATTTTGGGAGTTTAATGAAGAGAGTGAGGACTATAAGGGGGCTATCCATCCCCGCCTCAGAGAGGCGAGGTTTTTCGTCCCCTTTGGACCTCCAATTTTTATAAAAAATGGGGGTTAACGGGGTGAAACTTCGTCTTTACAGAACGCGGAGATGTAGTAGGGTAGTTTCCTAAATTATAGCGTATTTAACATTGATAGAATTTAGATTCCATACAGCATAATTGCCACCAGTAGTTACACTAACCTCTGCAAGGTTAGTTTTGATACTTAATGGTGCGGTAACAGTATATAAAGAACCATTGTTTAACTGCAGAGATGCTTTTATCTCACTAGACGATACATTTATTGTTAAAGTACCAGATATTGGTTGGTTAATCTGAGGTATTGAAGTAGTATAGCATTTTCCATTACTTGTACAGATGAATAAATATGGTGCACCTGCCAGGGCGGAACATGATGGATTATAATATGTCTCAATTCCAGCAATTATACCGTTAAATGTTATTGGTGCACCAAGATTACCTGTACAGTTACCCTGTATCCTACATTGCCATACTCCTCCAGTAAACTTAACGTTATTAGAACCTAGAATTATTTGTATACCGTCTGCTGGAGGTGTAGAATTAGGTACTGGTGACATAGAAAAATCAACAGAAATCGATAGTATATTAGTGGGGGTTTTTATATTATACAGGTACTGGCTACCAGGCGTTGAAACTACTGGATTAGAAAAGCCTTTTATGGTCATTTGCATAGTAATTAAGTTAAAATAGAGTATTAAGACTACAGCTGCTACTGCTACAAGACCTATAATAATGCCTTTAAGTACCTTTTTCTCCATATTATTACAAACACGGGGGTAAATTATAAGCTTATCCATTTTCTAACTTCCTCCCCTGCCTCTAGAAGGAACAAGACTTCATAAAACGTGGTATACAAAAAATCTCAATTATTGTAAAACTATTTCAGTTTGAATATTTCTGCAATATATTCTTTTTGAAGTTCAATTATCTTTTCTAATTCTTCTTCTGATGCGTATTTATAAAATAGAAGAAGCGGGTAAGTAGTGTGGTAATATTTGTCTACAGTAGCGAATTTATTTACGAAATGCGGATCATCATTCCTTCTCCAGCAGATCGCTTTCGCTAGAGCGACCTTTTCTCCGAGGAGTTGCATAACACCCATCCAGAAAGGCTTACCATTAGGGTAATAAAGGTAATCGTTCCTTAACGTCCTTTTCCTTACTTCTGTCAAGTTTTCCAGTACTTCCTCTCCTCTTCTCATAAATTCCTCTGCATCAACGCTAATTATGTTTACGAATGCAACGAGCCAGGCGTAAGGGTTAATATCAAGATATACTCCTTTATTACCGTGTCTTAGAGCGGACAGAACAATAGTTCCAGTACCGCCAAATGGGTCAATGACTGTACCGTCTATATCACTCATTATCTTATCAATGAGCCTCAAAGGTTTCCTTCCCCAATATCTCATTAGCATGTAATAATCTGTTACTGGGCATTTAAAAGGTTATGCTGAATTACTCTCATTGAATTAAGAATAGCCTTGGAATATATTAAGTTCCGAAAGTAATTTTAAGGCTTTCTCGTTTAACTCCCCATCCACTCCTCTTCTTATTAGGTTAAACATGTACAGAGAAGCCTCTAAGATCGTTTTCTCATCGTATTTATTTATTGTAGACAAATATTTTTCGCAGTCAGCAACGTAACCGTTTACCAAACCACGATAAGTAAGACGTCCGTCTACCTCATAAAAGTCGTCTATAGGGATTCCTACAGAGAGGGAAATTAAGAAAGCCTTCTCGTCTACGAGGTGTTTTTCATGTTTCTTAACACAATTATAAATTGCCGAAACCATTTCTTTTTGGGTAATCATATTATACTCCTAGAATCACAGTAAATAAAGCTTACGGTGAGGTGACCAAAACTGACTTCGTCCACGCTTGCAAGACTTCCCACTACCTTACCCCCAACTTTTTAAAAAATCGAAACGGATTAATATACAGGGGTGGGTTGAAAAGATGAAAATATACAGCGGTAATTCATATGCTACTTTAACCTTAACTACTAATGTTGGGCTTGTAGCTACCGTAGGACACTTCTACAGAGGAGAACCGATTTATTTAGAAAACGGTTTTAAGGTAATGAAAGTAGAGTTATCCGAAAAATATGATTATTTCATTGGATATACCGATTTTACTAAGCCATCGAAGGTTGCATTAATAGACTTACAAGTAGGGGATGAGGTAATAATAAGAACAGATAAGAGGGATATCAGAGTAACCATAACAGACAAATTCCAACACGGAAAGACATTCGTATATAAATTCTTTTCTGGTTTCATTGAAGAAGGTGATAGCGGTTCCCCTGTAATTTATGGGAATGACGTAATAGTTGGATATGTAACATATAAAAACTTATTTTATTCTATATATCCCGTATTTGAGGCTATGGATAAATTGATGAAAAGAGTTGCCCAAAAATCCAGCCAGTGAGTTACCCCGTCCTGAAGGGCGAGGTTTTGTACCATTAACCTCCATTTTTATGTTCTCGACTACTAGAATGACATTAAGTATTTTTGTTTTTTATTCATTTAAAACTCACAGTGATCAAAACAATGTTAATAGGTCCTACACCTATATATGTAATTGTGGTGCAAGTAATATTTGGGATTTTAGCGATCGCTACACAATACACAGCATTATCATCAAAAAATAATTATTCGTTACTGATACACGGAATGGCGTGGTGTGTCGAAGTATTAATATCCACAACTTCGTTCTTCATCGTCTCACTGTTTTCAACTCCTGTATATGCATCAGCATCCTTATTAATCGGAATTATCATTATACTACTAGGATTCGGATTATTGTATACACACATTAAAAAAATGAACTAATCCATACATTTTTTTAAAAAAATATCTAACTTTTTTCCTTCATTTTCCCGCATTCAAATCCCGCACTCCAATCGGGTTGCAGCGAAACAAGGCGTCAGCCCGTTAATAATAAATCTGTTACACCCGCACTCCAATCGGGTTGCAGCGGAAAGCTTATATACCTCTTTATAACATCTGCACACACTCACTACCACCTACATCTGTCGGCATACTCCGCATCTGTCTACATAGTCCGCATCCGTCCGCATCGTCTCTTCTTCACGTGGGGGTGCGTGCCCCACAGGTTTGCGGGTCTAC
>Ga0208662_100727_pt1 | contig 11083 bp, 14 predicted proteins | sample OSPB_host_MetaG_FD_187136 | JGI IMG/M metagenome (GOLD analysis project Ga0208662, IMG submission 187136) | Hot spring microbial mat communities from Yellowstone National Park, Wyoming, USA - OSPB_host_MetaG (SPAdes) (version 2) | ecosystem: Environmental > Aquatic > Thermal springs > Hot... | reverse complement strand
CTTCTCTATGGAGTAAACATAATACTTACCTTTAATCTCTTTTACATAGAATTTAGAATTAACGTAAAAGGAAGGCATTCTAAGAATGTTAAGTAACGCGGGTTTAAATACTCATTCTAATAGAACGGCAAAAGTTGAGTTGAAAGAAGATGATAAAGATTCCTCATTTATGCGAAAAACTGAATATGTCTTAGCAGCTGCTGAGGAGCTCCTAAGGGAGCCCCATGAACTACTGGAGTGCTGCATATAGCAAATAAGAAGCCCCTAACATATGCAGCTGCAGTTAGTTCAAAAGCACGGCTTAAGGAGAAACCTTCCATGTCCCATCACCCTCTTTCCTTATTATTCCTCTCTCCTCCAGTACCTTGATTAACAAGTCATGGATTTTTTGGTCTTTTGTCTGAGTTGTCCTCTCCAATATGGCCCTTAACTCCTCTTCCGAAACTTTGTCTTTGCCTAAAAACTTGGAGGAGATATAAGCTATTAATTGCTCATCAAGGTAAACATAGCCTTCCATGGTTAGCCAAACATATCTATTATCGAAGTTCACATAGCCCTTTTCCTTCAATTCGGGCAATAGCTTCAATTCTTCTTTACTTAGTTTGTTTAAACTAATTGCCGAGTCTCTCCTTTCGTTTAATTTCTTCAAAAAGTCTAAAATTTGTTGTTGATGGGCTGTCAGACCTTGAGTCGTAGAATTTTTGTCGAGTCGGGGGTCTGATAAATTACGACTCAGTGATTTTATTTCTGAGTCGGAACTTAGTCGCGGGCGAGTCGGATTAGTTTGTTCCGACTCAGAAATTTTATCTGTAGACTGTAAGGATGAATTGAAAGATAATTCATCGGATGATTTTGTATTTTCTTTTTCGATTTCCTTCTTTTGAATTTTTATTTCTGAGTCGGAACTTGAGTCGAAAGGGGGCAAACTCGGGGTATTTTTTGACGTGTTTGAATTTTTCTCATCACTCTGAGAAATCGGGTTTTTAGGTGTTTTTTGCTCTTTATTTTTCTCTGCGGCGACTCGGGAAGGGGTTTGTTGAAAATTCAAATTATCCCATCCATCTTTTGAAATAATGAAGACTGGCCTGTCCCTATGCTCCCTGACGTTTTTGGGGAAGAACTTCTTTAAGATCGCAATAAACTGCCTACCATTAAGCATTTCGGCTATTTCAGGGTCTACTCGTTCCCATTCTCTTTCACTTACAGCAGCCTTGCCCTCCTCATCATACCTATAGGCTATGTCTTTCTGATGTAATGACAGTGCGTACTCTGTTACTTTCTTCCTGAGGTCACTCACAGAGATGTAAAGTTCCCCTTCCCCCTCATCAAGTACATGCCAAGGTTTCGGGATTATTTGCGATTTCCCTTCCATAAAATCGCTTAATGAATCGGTAATGTATTCGATCACTAGCTTCGCTATTTTCTTTTGCGGGTCACCCTCAAACAGTAACAACTCGGCAAAGTCTTTGCTATCGTTCAATACCACTTTTAATTGTTCCTCAACCCTTAGGGAAGGGTCTTCTTGGTCTATTAGTCTGGCTATAGTTATGAGGGGCCTGAAAATTTGGTCATATCTACCAGTGAATCCACTATTTTTCATATTATAATATAGTGAATAGACACTAGGCGCATAAACTAGGTATGCACTGTAAAGCTTGTTGATGAGGTCTTTGTTTACACCATCAGTATAGTCTGAGATTCTGAAAGGGTTCCTCTGTAACCTTACGAATAAGCACCTTGACGCGATATCGTACTGTGATGTTACTAGGCTTTGGTCGATAACGGCTTTAGCACCGTAAGGCTCAAACAACTCGACCGCGTCACCCCCCTTCAAAACCCTCGGTATCTTCACGCCTTTCATATAGCCTGCAACCAAAATGTCGTATAACGCGTTAAACGTGTCTTTGTTGATGTTATTCCTTAATTCATCAATTAGCATTGTAGGGTTAAACATATCTTGCATCCAGTATATTGACGCGGGGGTAGGACTCGATATAACCACACACCTCGGGGTTATACGTTTTAATGTCCATAATAACTGTGACCCCCCTGAGTTATAACCCATCTTTAACGGTGCTAAATACGGGAAGAAGTTGAAGACCTGGACGAAATATGACGCTATAGCCCAAACGGCTATTGCCACCTGGTCTTCCTCCCTTGCGGTGTCAATTCTCTGCTTTATGAATTCTAAGGTCTCCTTAAATACCTCGGAAATCTTAACGTTTTCATAGATTTGTGTGGGTAGGTTCATCTCAGGGTATTCTTTGACATCTACAATAAGGTCTTTAATACTGAGGAACTCGGTTTTCAGTTCCTCAAGGTTCGCGGTTTTTATGACCCCGTTATCGTTTACGTAGGTCTTGTCTATTTTCACTTCGGGTATTTCTTCCGTCACTGTCCTCTTCTTTTCCTTCTTTTCTATCTTCACCAAGACTGCTTTATACGTGCTGACGTAAGCTTTCCCGTGTTTGAAATCATGATATATCATCAACGTATCGAATGATGTAATTGGTCTTTCGTTCTCCTCATTATTTGCCTTATGCTTTAACGCTTGCTGAAGAACTTTGTCAATTTTGTCTATTATTGCATTCGCTATTATTGCAGACTCCTGCCCTTTTTGAACCGCTTTAGTTATTTCGTCAAGAAGGCCGTTTTTGGTTTTTAGCCCTTTACCTTCTTTCTTTATCCTCTCTTCTCTTGGTGTTTTGCCTATACCGTAAGTGTCCTTAAGTGTGTATAATCTATCATTACATTCTTCATCCTGATATCTCTCACAAATCGACTTTACTAATTTTTCAGCACTTTCATAGCTAACGCCTTCATTATATAGCCACCCTGACAAGTACATTATGATGTTATGCCTATGCCCCTGCTTATACACCGATTCGAGTGCTTTGACAATTTCTTGTATTTGCTCATCTGTCAATTCCCTCCCTTTTTGCTTAGGTTCATCCTTTACCTCCCCCCATTCGGTTAGCCCGCCATATAGTTTAGACTGTGTTACCTTTTCCAGTATCTCCAGTATTTTGCCATACTGTTCTTCTGAAATTACCCTTATCTCATGCCCTGTAGTCTTAGAGAATCTAACGAATTCGTAACGTTTTCCTGAAGGGTGAAGTGAGGGCGGTGCAACCACATACCCCCCTTCCCCTTTAATGTCAACTTTCGGTAGTTTGCCCGTCTTAACGGGCTTCTCAGTGCTAACCCTAAGGTAGATATGATAGCCCTTCCCTGTTTTGACTAACCATGTGTTCTCAATAATGTCCTTAAGCTCTGCGTCTAGCTCTTTCATGAATTTCTCATAAACTTCAGTATCGTCGAAATCTATAACTACTAAATTCCTTGAAACCTTACCGCAAACGATTGCGATATTGTTATTAGTTTCTTTGAACCACCTTTGAACCTCTTCGATAGTAGGGGGTTCTTCTTGATATTTTTCCCATTTAACCAGCGGTACCTTCTCTCCAGGCTTCAGCGGTATAACGCCTAAGCTGTACGAAACGTAGAATAATGCATATTCTAATGTCTCATTCATTTTTTCTCACCGCTCTGAACAAATTACGTGGTGTTACTCCTTCATACACACCTTCGCGAATTTCTGTTAGGATTTTGTCTTCTAGCGTTTGAGGGCAATCTGCATAATATCCTATGAAACCACACACGCTCGAATCGGTATAACAACGTCTTCCATAGGGGCAATGTTTTTTAACCGGTTTAGATTCATAATTAGTTAGGGAACCCAACTCACGCACCTCATTCTGATTTTTTTATGAAGAGAAGAAAAAAGAAATCTGACTTATGAAGACCCCTCCTTCATTTTTTCCAAATCGTTTCTATGTTTTTGTGCATATTCCATAAGTGCGATTCTTATAACATCGCTTATCGAAATGTCGTAACTTTTCGCGATAACCTCCACTACTTTTCGCTCTTCCTCCGAGAGTTTTACTGCCGTGTAAACCCGGTTTTTCATTTTTTCATGCACCCTTAAACACTGTTTAAAACACTGGTTAAAAAATATATTAACTTTCAATTCCACCTCATCTTTCGTTTAACCTCTGTTTAAAACAAGCACTTGTTTCTCGTGTGTCTTTTGAACATTTTTTAGTGATGGCTTCATTACGCAATGAAATCATCACCAAAAAAGTTTTCATTTTTGCATTGCCTCAGTTTTTCGTTTTTTTAACGCTTTAAGCAGCGCATTCGTAAGTTGTTTGTCGCTAAGTATGATATCGATAATGTCGTCCGTATATTCCTCGACGATATCCTTAAGGTCAGCGTAATCGAATTCGACTTCATCTGCAGCGAATTCGTAAGTCGCATCGTCAGCATAAGGGTACCACTCGCCGGAATCCTTAACACACCACGTGTTGTCTTCAAGAAAGCGATAGGGAATCTTAACCTTCATTTTACCACGCCTCAACAACTTCTAACTTTTCCCCTACTAACTTTGCCTTTATCGTGAACATTAATTTGTCGTCCTCATCGTAAACTTTTACTAAAATTGTATCGTCGTTGATGATGAAGTAATGATATGATTTCCAAACCCTCATATGATCGTTCAACATTTCTTCGATTGCTCTCTCGATAGTATCCCAGTCTGCTTTTAGTAGACTCTTCGTCATAGCTCTCTCACCACCGTTTTCGGTTTTACATTTTCGTTTAGCGGGTTATCTTTCAAAAAAACGACTGGTTTGACTTGATCTTTTTTATTTGGGTTTTTTGCGTTCATTTTGCACACGCCAATTTTATGCTTAGCATACGGATTTATAAACTTTTTGCACGATAAAAAACACGCGATAAATTTATAAACTGTGTACGCCAATTATACATTATGAAGCCGAGGGTTTACAGAGGCGGTAGGCCTGGACACAACACATTTTATTTGTTAATTCCTAAAGACGTGGTTGACTCGTTAGGCATAAAACCAGATGATGACTTTATTCTTAATGTAGAGCAAAAAGATGGCGAATTAACGCTTTGCTATAGACGGGTGAAGAAATAGAATTAGTCGACTTAGGGGTGTTTGCGGGAGAAAAACAAACGCTATCCCACTCTAAAAACTAATTAATTTTATAAATTATTCACAAGAGAATGAAGGAATTATCGTCGTCGTTTCGCGTTATTTTACGTTGAATTTATGACAAAATGAAGAAATATCACGTTATTTTTTTGCATTATCGCGCGGAAAAATACAAGAAAGCTTTTATACTCCCCAGTCCAACATTATACTGGGGAGTAGAATGGTATGTGAATTTCTCCCGCCAGAGTTCAAGAAAATGTTAATCGAAATCGCCACGGTAAATGATCTAATGAACGTGGGATATAGTAAGAGCGGGGCATATAAGGCGAAAGAGCGTGGAATAATTTCTGACGAAAAATGTGAGAAACTTGTCCAGGTTTTAGGAGATAGAGCGCGCCTAATTATTATCGATGCGCTTAAGATATTCGCCATCCAGGTCGGGTGTTATGCCTCGTGCTGAAACTTATTTTATCAAAAATAGGTGAGTTAATGTGAAACGAGTTGAAATAAAACATAACATGAAACGGGATGAGAACGAATTAATTAATATAATCAAAACGTGGTATCCCCTATTTGAACTAGATAAAGAAGCGCATATGATGCTGCCAGATGATCTGGTAATGGATGTTAACGAGTTGGCGCGCAAATATAACGTCAAAATACAAATATTAAAGATGAGAAGAAGTAAGTATACCTTCGTTGCATGGGTTCCGCCAAAACCTGAAGAGGAGGAAGATGATGATGAAGAGATAGAGATCGAAATTGTAGAGAAACAAGATCGTGACACGATCAAAGAGATGATATATGATTTCGTTAAAGAGAAGAAAGAATGTAAAGTATATGATATCAAAAACTTTTTCTCGGCAAAAGGAATCGAAATAAGCGATGTTAAAATACGCGAAATTTTACGCGAACTTTATTCTGAGAAGAAGATAAATTATAACACGAGAGGCGTTTCACTTAAGTGACCTTTAGTCTCCCCATTCTAACTGCAAAGTTTTTTTATTTTTTAACCCAACTCGTGTCATTTTAATTATGAAGCGTGAAGGAGACATCGTAATTGTAGACGCCCCCGGAGGGGCGAGAATCAAACTGAAGTTAGAAGGGCACACGCTTAGAATCAAAGAATATATGAATGGAAGCGAAAGAGCTAAGTATGAAGTGAGACTAAATGACGACGAATATGAACGTGTTAAAAACATTTTGAAAAACGCAAAGACTGATGAGGAAGTTTTACAGATTTTCGCGGGCGTAATGCGATGATTTATAGACCGCACTTTACTTATATTGAAGCCGCTACACCGGAACAAACGCAGGCTAGAGAGGCTGCTGCTAATGAGGAGTGGAGAAAAAAACTCATCTTCCATTCTTGGCATCCAAGTTTAAGACTTCGCATAGTCCCATCACCTACCGTGAGACCTCATGAGAATAGTCAGGAACGACACGAAGGTAACCCACCTCATGGAACGCCGGTAAGAACACCGGTAGGAACGCCAATACATCTACCAAGTGACATACATATACTCCCATCACCCCAAATAAGACAGGAACAACACGAAAGTAGTGCAAGACGTCCAGTAGGTATAACAATATCACAAACATCTCATGGGAAACCATTAATGTTACCACCTGTCACAAGACCAGAACATGAACCAGAACCAATACATATAATCCCATTACCTATCACCAACCTCTCAGGCCCTCCAAGACTTATAACACCATTACCTATCGTAAGTAGACAAGAAAATAATCCTACATCTCATGGAACGCCAGTAACAACGCCAGTGGGAACGCCAGTACGATTACCACATGACATACATATGCTTCCATCACCTGTAAGTAGCCAAGAACAAAACGAAAGTAATCGTCCAATAGGTATAACAGTAACACAACCGCATCACGGAATACCACTGATGCTACCGCCTAGTACGCAAACGCATGAAATTAGCAATACTTCGCGTGTAAATGAACTAGTAGGTAGAGAATTAAGTGGTATAGAGCACGCTGAAGGTGTTAGTTCCTCACCACCATTGCAGCAAACTGGCAGCACTTCGCCACAGACTACTGTTCATCAAACCGTGCCAGCAACAATAGGCAGAACATTAAGCGCTATAGAGCGCGCAGAAGGTGTTAGTACTTCGCCACCACCGCCACTTCAACAAACTACCTGGCAGAACCCACAGCAAATAATAGATAATATGATAAGCCAGGGGGTTAATCTCTCTGCTCAGAACGTTTCGCCTCCAGGTAATATCGTTGCTAACGCTGCAACTTCTCAAAAATCACAATCGAGTAATCCGTTCAGCGCATTCTTCGGTTCAATAGCGAATGCAGCAAAGGATGTCGGGAGCGCAGTGACTGGAGCGCTATCTGCTGCAAATAACGCAATACAGAACGCGTATAACTCCATTTATGGAGGGGGTAATCAGCAGGAGAAGCAGCAGTTAGAGAACCAGTTACAGCAAGTGCAGGCACAGGGGCAACAAGAATTAACGCAGATCAGCCAGGAGAGACAGCAATTACAAAATGAGTTACAACAAGTGCAGCAGTATGAGGCTCAAGCACAACAGATGTTACAACAGAACCCTAACGACACGCAGCTGCAGAACTACTTACAACAACTGCAGCAAGCACAGAGTCAACTGCAGAGCGGGTTAGCACAGCTTAATCAGGCGCAGCAGCAGATTCAGAGCGGTTTACAGCAAGCGCAGCAACAGGTTCAGAGCGAATTGAAGCAGCTTAACAAACCACAGAACCCGTTGCAACAGTTCTTTAACGATATTGCTGACGTTTCAGCTCTGACGGGATATTATGCCACCGAGGGGCTAGGGGGTGTAGGAGAAGAACTGAAGAACCTGGCAACGGGGAAAGGTCTTGAGAATTTCAGCCAAGCAGTTTCGCAGTTTAACAAAGCGGGAGGACAAAACGCTGCGAAAGTCGCGGGGGATGTTACAGAGGTAGCATTGCCAGCGATAGTTACTGCAATTGCTGCACCCGAACTGCTGCCGGCAGAGCTGATAGGCGAAGCGTCATCTGTAGGGTTAGGTGAGGCCATATCGAAAATTACCACGGGTAAGTGGCAATCACTACCACAAGTGTTACAGGAGGCTAATGAGGGCGGTGTGCTGGGCGCCATCGGTGAAGCGGGCGGTTTAGCATTAGAGTCAGGTTTAGCGAAAGGCGCAGGAGCGTTAACGAAGTTGTTGTCAGGTAGCGAAGATTTAGCGTCCAAAGTGTCAGGCTTAACGCCAGTTTGGAGAGCTGCAGGCGGTGCGTTAACTAATGCAGCTTTACAGGCGCCCTTTACTCAAAACCCCGAACAAATTGCTATCGCTGCTACGATAGGCGGTCTAGCGGGCGGTCTAGGTCCGGGCATAGCGGGCAAACTGATGAGTAAGATAGACGAGATTAGGGGAACTGGCGGTGTTGCTGAATTAGAGACTTTTGAATCACCCCTTACTGGCGAGACAACAAAGGCGTGGAAAATAACGCTCCCAAGTGGAGACATACTCCATCTGGTACCGAGGACGTCGTTCGGGGAGGGTGACGTAAACAGTTTCATAGACAGGTATGCAAACGAAGTGGGCGAAAACAATCTGTTGGCTCACGTTACGCCGTGGCGTAACTTCATTAAGGATGTAGAAAAAGGAGAAGTAGTAGTAAAACCGAGTGAAAGCGCATCGGGAGCCTGGGCGTGGAGAATCCCTTCTAAAATTACTGATTTATACTTTTCACCAGGTGAGGGCGAGCATGAGGCCGTGGCGTTAACAGGTTATACTGGTCTTACGGACACAGAGCCAAGGATACCTGAGTTAAGATTAGGACGATCAAGTGTGAGACAGGTACTTGACAGGCTATTGCACCCATTCGACCAAGGTGGGATAATCCTGACACGTGGCGATATTGAAGTTGGTCCTACGCCTCCGAGGGATCTGGTGGAGTATATCGCCCAGCTGAGAGCTAAATACGGAGGGGATAACAACGCAGTAATCGACGAGTTACTGAATAACCCCAAATATGGCCCGTTGTATAGGGAGTTCAGAAATGCCGTCAGAGAATTTAGCGCGAGCGAAGGAAAACCAGTGATAGGAACAGAAGATATACTGGGCTTAAGTCATGAGAGGCAAGTAACATTGGCGCCTGGAGCAAAATTAAGGGGGACTGGTGAAGAGTACAACGTCTGGGTAAGGCAAACACCAGAACTTCTAAAGAATTTGCCTGGCCCCCTGCGTGATATCCTCTCCGACTGGTCGAGGCTGAAAGTCGTTGGTGCGGACATCGTGCCTGGTGAGCCCACGGATTTGTTCAACGTAAACAAAGAGAACGAGGGGGGGTTGAGAGGTGAAAGGGAGTTCAAGGAGGAAGAGAAAATACCTGAGTTGAGAGACGAGGTGAAAGAAGAGAAAATACCAAGATTGGAAGAAGAGATTAAAGAAGAGAGAGTACCTGAGTTACAAGAAGAGGAGTGGAGAGAGGGAGGAGAGAGAGTACCTGAATTGAGAGAAGAGATTGAAGAAGAGAGAATACCTGAGTTGAAAGGTGAGGAAGTGGAACTACGAGAACCGATATTACGAGAACCACTTTGGTCGGAACGTGAGCCACAACTAGAGGAGTTACAGACATACATTTCACCTCCACGGGTCACTGAACCGTCGCCTATCTATTACCCGCCTCCACCGCCCCCCCGTATCACTTATCCGCCTCCTCCACCTCCTCCAAGACACATCGTGCCTCCACCTCCACCACCTCGACACGTCATTCCGCCTCCGCCCCCTCCACCACCGCGGCACATCATTTCGCCTCCTCCTCCACCTCCTCCACGGCGCATTGTGTCTCCTCCACCACCTCCTCCACCTCCTCCGCCACCGCCGCCTTCCCCAGAACCCGTAACAGAGGAAACATCGCCACCACCGCCTGTGTTCTCTCCGGCATACGTCATACAGAACGGACAATCATTACCTATGGGACCACCTCCGCTCACACCCGCGATGGTGCCCGGGGGGTTCGGCGGTGGTGGGAATAGGGAACAGGAGATAAGCGGAACAGCAGGCGAGGTGATAGTATTATGAGAGGTGTAGGGTGGATTCACATACAACGCCCAGTTTTCACGCCCGTAGTGTTTTATAACGCTGCAGGGAGAACGCTATACATACCACCGAGTGCATTCCAACCAACGATACCCCAGCAACCACCGATTTACCACGCGGTATTGGACAACAATCTACTTACGCTCTAACAATTTTGTTGAATCTTTTATTATTAGATTGTAACGAATTTCAGTAACTTCTCCTGCGTCAGGCTGTCTATAAACCGTATATCGTTTCTTCGTCTTCTTTACCTTTACAAATTCTTTTTTAATATGATATATCTTTACAGTACGCCCTCCCCACATGTTTTTAACGTGTATTTCATATACTCCTTTCTCTAACTTAAAGGAGCATGGATATATCTTACCGTCGACATTACATTCTACAATTATTACTGTATTCTTCCCTCGTATATATGCGGTACTTGGACCGAAATGTCTATCACGGTAAATAACGCCTTCTTTAGGTTCCCATATACCAAATAGTTTCTTCAGGGTTCTTAGCATATCTTGTTTATCAGAAATAAAATATTTAAATCTTTAAACGAATGATTATTTTAGGAGTGCCTCTTTTACATTGCCGTATTGGTCTACGAACACTACGTGTTTGCCGTTTATGCTAAGAATTTTCTTAGCTTTTACGACCCCGTTTGTCGTGTGCAGTTTTATCGTTTCGTTATTGTCCTCAACTATTTCGACGTCATTTTTCTTGCGCGAAAAGAACATCATAATTATAATAATGTATAAAGGAAGAAAAATGATTTTTGTTAGAATGGGGATTCTAACTTCAGATCGCAGTTTTTAACCACTCCGCATATTTGCGGTAATGCTCTTTCGCTATGCCGAACAAACTCACGTAATGTTGCGTCAGCACGCGTGTAGGCTTTCTACCTTGGATAAAGTCAATAACATCTAGAGGAATCCCGAGTTCGGCCATCTTCGTTGCGACGAATTTCCTAAAGTATTTAGGCGGTACT
>Ga0208662_100723_pt1 | contig 11125 bp, 8 predicted proteins | sample OSPB_host_MetaG_FD_187136 | JGI IMG/M metagenome (GOLD analysis project Ga0208662, IMG submission 187136) | Hot spring microbial mat communities from Yellowstone National Park, Wyoming, USA - OSPB_host_MetaG (SPAdes) (version 2) | ecosystem: Environmental > Aquatic > Thermal springs > Hot (42-90C)... | reverse complement strand
TGTTTATTCTGATGAAAATGTTAGTTTTGGATCAATGAAGATTTCCAGTGATCTTAAAATTGTTAAAACTAATTATAACTTTAAAGCTGAAAGAATACTGTATAGCAACGGATACCTTTATTTGTCAACCATAAAGGGGATAGATCGCTATAAAAGACATGTATTAATTAGAGCTACAAAAGACCTAAACATTGTAGATGAGCTTATTTTAAATAAGCAAGTTAACGCAACTTCTCATTTTGATTCTCCTGGAAAGATGTCTATAGCTGGTAATAAGTTATATCTAGCTGGATATATTGAAGGGGCACAATTTGGATATAAGTGGGTAATTTATGCAGTTAGTATTCCTGTTCAGCAAGAGACTACAGCCCATGATTATTTAATTCTTGTAAAAGCAGTAGCAACCATTGCAACGATGGCCATAGCAATATTGTTTATACTAGGAAGAATAAAAAGGCTTAAAACAGAATCAGATATAAATGAATAATTTTAATCTATTACGAAATTTTGATTTAACTGGTATCAACGAGTTTTATACAATTCTCTTCTTACTTTTTTCCAATCAGAAAGGTCTGATTGAATGTTTAATTCAATTGAACCGAAGAATTTCGTGAGATCAATTTTTAAGTTCATTATTATTTCCACCTTTAATTTTCATTATAGCTCTTTAGCTTACAAATATTTTTAAAATTTTCGAATATCATTTCATTGTTTATTTACTTTTTTATTTCATCAATTATTGAAAAGACTATAACCAGTCTGAACCTTCTTTCAGGAATAAGTTAAATTCTATATGGACTCCAATTTATGTTAAAGTTGAAATAAAGGTGATTTCGTTTATGAAGATTTCGATAAATATAAAAGAGAAGAGCAAATGAGGATTCAACGAGTTTTTTCCATGTTTTAAAACTGGTATCAACGAGTTTTACCTACATTAGCTTTGTAGGTAAATACAAAGCTAATGTCAAGAGGATTAAACATGGAATAAAGTAAAGGAGAAATATAAAGAAAGCAAAGATTATAAAATGAAAGAATATGTTTGAGTGGGTTCTCATTTTTATTTTGCTTACAGCGCTACTAATAACATTTTATTTATATGCAAAATTAAAGGGACAAATTGAAGTAAAAGCTCGCCAAATGCATGATGATTGGAAACAGAAAGATTTAAAAGAGATAGAAATGAGAATGGATGCGGAGGTTAATAGAAGAGTTGAAGAACAGCTTAAAGAAAAAGAAAAAAGCATTAGGGAAGATGCTATAAAAAGATCAACTTTTACTATTATTGGAAGGGTTGGCGAGCATTTAGCACCCATACTAATATTTAAAAATTATGGTATAGACCTGAAAGATTTCAGATACATAGGTACCCCAATTGATTTCATAGCATTTAAAGGACTTACTGAAGGTAGCCCTGAAAAAATATACTTTATTGAAATAAAAAGCGGTGAAACAAAAACACTATCAGAAAAGCAGAAAAAGATAAAAGAGATTGTTGAAGCAAAAAATGTTGAGTGGCTAACAATTCATTTACCTTCAGAAATCGATAAATTGCGTTCTCAATCTCAGCTTTAAGGAAAGGTAAAGAAAAGTAGATCTGGTAAAGGCCCTGCATTACTAGGTTATTAAGAATGTCCAAAATTATCGTCTTATTCCTTTAAGGGAAGGCAAATGTTGTGACTTGAATAATGAGTGTATTCTGCTATCCGTCTATTAACCGTCTAGACTAAAAACTTTAGTTAAACATTAAAATTTATAATTCAATTAAAAGATAAATGGATTAGTGTAATTTATGCCTGAGAATGATATTATTGAAGAATTTGATTACGATGATGTTTGGGCAAAAAGACAATTTTATGAAATAGAAAGTGATGTTGCTTTGACTCTTCTGGAAGAAACAATAAAGAAAAGTAATAATTTGCGAATTTTTTTAACTGACAGATGGGAGGTATCCCATGAATTGGCAAAAATATTAATGGAAAGAGGTGTAATAAAAGTTGCAAAAGAAAATCCAAATCTCTCAGATAGATACAGAAATGCTTTAACTATAGGAATTGATTCAAGTAGACAACTCCCATATAGAATATTGAACAAATACTATTGCCCCATAACCACAGCTATCGTATATTTCGATGGTATTAATGGTAAAATAGTATATGATCCAAACGCACCTTGCGAAATTTTTGAAATAGCTGACCTTACGCCTGAGGAAGCAATTCGAAAAGTTCAAGAAGAAATGTATAAGTATGAAGTTGTAGCAATCCAAAAAATTGTCAACTCTTCGTTATTTAAAGCTGCTATTGGAAAAAAGGAAATTTTAATAATGATCGATGGACCTCTGATTGATCCACCTAATAAAAAACTTTATGAAGGATATATTGAAGAAAGAGCGAATGCACTTTTAGCTTGTAAAAAAAACGGAGCATTAGTTATAGGCTGTGTTAAAAGGCTGGAAGGTCATCTTTTTCTAGATTTCTTAAAAAATCAAGAAGAATTACAAAATATTGCAAAAATAGCGGAAGGATTTGGGCAAGATATGCAATTAATTCCATTTCTTTTTTCTTCACTTTACTTAGAAGGGCACATGTTTGAGACAATTCCAATTAAAATAACTGAACCTAAAGAGATAGTTGCTGAATATAAAAAATGGACTGGAGAATGGATATATCGCATATACCTTACTTTTGGCGTCAAGGGAATATACTTAGGGGTAGATTATTTTGCCAACGAAGATAATGCTTCAGAAATAGGTGTCAAAGTTTGTAATGCTATCAGAGCATGGTGGATGCCTGGAGTAAAAATTCCGCTTCCTGTACTAGCCGCTCATAATCGCTGTAATATCAAAAAAGGGGCTGCTGAATATTTGTATAGAGAACTTATGACAAGAGCACTTTCCTGTGAAGAAGGAGCGAATATATTTGGAATGTTTTCGAGGAGTGTTTAATATGTCATATGAAAGTGACAATGTTGTAGGCATAATATTAAGTGATGCAAGTACATCAAAAGCTATATGCCAAGTTATTATGAATGCTGAAGGAGGTACCCTTAAAGAAGGAATGCTTGTTCTTGTGAGATCATATACAAAGGATGGAAAAAGAGATATATTAGCTAGAGTAGAAGCAATCAAACCTGTCGACGAGTCTTATGAGCCGGGAGGATTTTTAACGGAAGCCATAAGAAGAGGTATGCCTATTCCTGGAGATATTAGCAGAAAGTTCGAAGTTGCTGAAATTGAACTTCTTTTTGGGATAGAAAAAGAAAGAGACATTCGCTTTCCACCTAAAGCAGGCGACAAGGTATTACTTATTGAAGATGTTAAAACTTTAGCCAAGGATATTTTTGGTGTAGAGGAGGACGATATGCTCATAGAATACGGTATTTTAGGAGGCTATGAAAACTTGCCGGTACTTCTAGATGTCCAAGCGTTACCTATGCATGTAGCAGTTTTTGGAATAACCGGAAGCGGAAAATCTTATAATGTAGGTACCCTTATCGAAAAACTTTCTGAGATCAAATGGAGAGAAAGCGGAAAAGAGACAATTAAACATTTTCCTGTTATTGCGATAGATCCTAATGGTGATTATGTAGATTATTGGGAACATTTTATTATGAATGGTAATTTAGGTGCATGCCCAAAAGTAATTCGTTATGTTTTTTCATCAACAAGCGCCCAGCTAACATTTCCTGTTAAACAAGTTAAGGATCCAAATAAGTTTTTAAAACTATTTAATGTGGATTTAAATGTGTTCAAAAAATCTCTTCGCGATTTGGCAGAAGCTATAATTACATATTATGCTGGTGATGTTACAGGAAGGGAATTACAAGCTTCTGGCTTAGGCGCGTTATTAAAACACATGATTGATAAAAAAATAATTTATGATTTAAATGTTCTATTTACTGATAAAACGGTTTATGACCGACTATATTCTTTCGTAGAAGAGCCACCAGAAGGAATTAGTATACATGCACAAACAGCATATGCAATTCAAAGACAACTTGATACATTTAGACATGATGTGGTTGAGAATTATGGATTGATTGGAAGAACAATTGAACCATTTACCGACCAAATAGTTGATGATCTTATAAATAATGGTGGAATGTTAATAATAGATTTTACAGCAGCAGGTGCGCCCGGCTATCCGCTTCATTTAAAACAGTTTATCGTTTACTATATCGCTTACGTACTTTTTAAGAGGTTTGTATATTATAAAACAATTAAGCAAGAAGCTCAAAAGTCATTACTTTTTATTCTGGAAGAAGCTCAAAATTATTGTCCTAACTTAGCTGAATATAAAATAGGTTATTCGCTAGCTAGGGATATTTTACAACAAATCGCCACGCAGGGCAGAAAATTCGGCTTATGCCTTTGTTTAATAACACAACGTCCTTCATATGTCGATCCCGTAGTAATTAGTATGTGTAATACGTTTTTAATTCATAGGATTGCTCCAGGTGATGTGTCATTTGTTAAAAAAGTAACAGGAGGTTTGCCTGCCTCATTAGAAAGAAGACTTACCAAATTAGATGCAGGTTATGTAATAATAACAGGTCAAGCTATTAAAAGTGGGCTTCCAATCTTAGCTCGTATTAGAAAAGATATCGATAGAAAAGTTGAACAAAAAGCAGGTAAAGTAGAAATTGCACAAGGATTACCCTCAAAAAGATCAGAGAGTAGCTATGGAAGATAAGAAGGGAGAAATTGAAAATTTTGTTAAGACACCAGCTAGGAGTTTACCCTTAACAGGGTTACCTGTAGCTGGAATTCGAGAATATGCAAAATTGCCTTGTCGCGAGGACGCAGAAAGAGATTTGCTTAATTTTATAAACGCATGTTTAAATGCAGAAAAAATCTATGCCTGTGTCATTAAAGCGTGGTGGGGTGAAGGAAAAACTGACGCTTATGAAAACTTTATTGCAAATGAATTAGAAAGATTAGGGAAGGAGTTGAAGGATAAAAAGATATATACATTTGACGTAGTTGCAACTACAATCGCTAGGATTTTTGAAGAAAGAGAAAAAAGAGGAAAAAAAGATCCTGTTATATGGAGAGCTTTTTTAGCTTCGCTTTTTGAAGCGATATGGGAAGAGAAAAAGTCAAGTCCTGAAGCGAAGAAATTTATAAGAGTCAACAATGAAATAGATAACTTTGAGTATATAAAGCAAGTAATTAATCAATTAGGGAAAGAAAATAAAATTATCTTTTTCATCGACGAATTAGAACAATTAGAACGACTTCCTGTAAAAGAAGATATATTACTTGGGATTCGTGAATTGTTAGATCAAAAGGAAGAAATCCTACGTGGAAATTTGCACCTCATTTTGGCATGTACACCTGATGCTTTTAATAGACTAGTAGGATTATCTACACAAATGGGAGGACTTTTAGATAGACTTACCATTATAGAACTCCAGCATCCATCTAAGGAAGAAGCTGTTATGTTTATTTATAGATTAATAGAATATATGTACGAGGGCAAAGTACCAGATCCTCATCCATTTGTGAATTCAGGGGTAGCCTACGCAATTGTATACGCCGGACATGGCAGTCCTAGAAGTATGATAAAAGTGCTTCAACAAGTTATTGAAGATGTAAAGAATCAAGCGAGCGAAAAAGGATATAAAGGTGTTTTAAAAAGAATCGATGGATGGATGATAATAAAAGCTCTAAAAAACTATAACATATCAATTTTTGGTTCTCAAGTTCCAGCATTAGACGGAGATTTTTTGGAGAACAAGATTCTGAACATATTAAACATTAAAGGTGATCTTAATAAAACAAATTTATTGAAAAAGTTAATCTGTTTACTAATAGGAGAACCGATTCCTATTTCATTATCTGAACTTAGTATAAGATTGAATGCTAGTGAATCTCAAATCAAAGAGTGCTACGGAATAGCAAATAATAAAGTAGAAGAATCGAGAGTGCTTAATGGCCCTTTAATACTTAAACTTAGTAAATCTTCTAAACCAATAGATGAAATCCAAGAAGATTTGAGGCGTTATTTCCTTTCATTCCTAATAAGTGATAATTCAAATAAACTTAAACTTGTTACATTTGTGCCTCAAGAGGCTCAAGAAGCTCGAATACTTAGAATTTTATTTCCATCGCTTGACTTTACGGATGCACAATTTATTTTAAAGAAGATCTCAAAATACTCGAGTAAAGAGACTTATTATCTTATCTCGCCTGAACTTATTGAACACGTATATCCTAATCCTGAGTTCCTAGAACTGGAGTTTATTAAGGATAAAAATAAGAGATTGGAACTGTGGAAAGAAGCATATGAAAAGATAAATGACGAACATCATATTTCTTTATGCGAAAACACTTTAGCAGATTTGATTAAAAATCTAGGTTCAACATTTGAATGATATGAAAGAACCATTTAATTTTGAAATCAAACTACCCTCGGATCCGACAAAAAGTTTTACCGTTAGATTCTTAGTTGGTGTTAAAAGATATACAGTTACAGAAGAGGATATTAAAAATTTATCAGATGAAATATATCAACAAGGTTTACATCTGATAGTAATCTTAACGGATAAAAAACCAAGCCAAGAAGTCTTAGAATACATTCAGAATATTCCTCAAATTGTATTAGTTGGTGCGGAACACCGTGATTTGGTCAAATTATTAGTCATTTCATTAGCAGAGATTAGAGGAGAAGAAATTGACAAATCATTACTTAGCAGAACCTATAGAGGTTTAATTGATAAATTTGATTTAAAGGCATTGATCGAAAAATGGATTGAAAATATGAGTACAAAAGGTTATCTATTAACTTGTGAAGGCTTTGTAGATAAAACAGCACTAGCATGTAGATTCTTTATTAACACATTGGGTAAACCTATGACTATTGAAGAAAGTTGTGAATATGGATGGAAATTGAGAAATTTGTTACCGTTTGGAATAAAAAGTGAAATAATACCAGATATGGGAAATAAAGAATTAAAAGGGTATGTAGAGGTTTTGAAAGACTATGGTTTTTTAAAGGAAGAAAATGGAAAATTTCATCTTCAGCAACATCCAGCCGAAGAGCGGATCAAAGAGCTTCTTCAGCATTATGGTGAAACCACAACAAAATCAACTTTAGCGAAGCATTTTATATTCAGAGAAGCAGCATCTAAAAGCTTTGATTCGATTCTTGAACATATGGAACGTAAATTGTTAATACAAAAGAATAAGGACAATATACAATTATTACATCCACATCATATTAAAGAATTAAAAGATAAAATTAGTAAAGATTTTGAGAATTATAAAAACCTACCTAAACAAATCTGGCTATCATTTGCGCATATTTTAACTTGGAAGGAAAGGGAATGGCACATTATTTCATTAATTGATATGAGAGATATTATTGAAGATTTATTTAAAGAAATATCACATGCAAGTGATGAAGATTTGGTCAGATCTCGAGTTTTCATCGTTAAGGAGTTAGTAAAATGGTTTGGTTACTATGTTCAAAAAGTTAAGTTGGCAATCAACCAAAGTAAGGAAATTGTTTCTTCGTTAGACTTAGAAGTAAATAATCTTCAGGAAAAATTCAATGAAATATATGAGAATATAAAAAAGTCTATAAAAGGTATTCCTACAAAAATCGAACTTCGAGAACTAAAGGAAATAGTATCTAGATTGAACGAAGTTAAGGAAATGTTAACTGCGGAAGAACAAATTAATGTCTTAGAAAATGAAATAGAACGGATAATAGGAAGTAAAAAATCAAGAGATCCTACTAGAACTAAACATTTATGGACTGATGTTGACGAAAAGATGAGGGAGGAAAAAGTAGAAGGAGAATGGACTGTTGCAAAATATATGTTAATTAATAAAAAAAGAGAAGAAATTCAAGAAAAAATTAATAATTTTAAGAAAACCATCAAGTCATTAGAAGAATTATCACAAGAAACGGTGAACATAACTAATGAATTTTTGAAAATAATTAATGAGATTGAAATGATGCAACACGAAAAACTTTCATCTCATTTAACACGCGCTTTAAAACTACTTATAGAAAATAACTACATAAGGCGGCTTCCATTCCCATCGAATATAACCCTACTTACCATCCAAGAGTTGCAAGAAACTATAGAAAAACATGTCAAACATCTACGAAACGGAATTGATCAAGCAAAGGATATAAAAAGGGATATAATTTCATTGAATCAAATAGAAAATGGTTTAATTGAATTCCTGAATATATTAGAAAAGCATAAAAGGTTTTATGAAAAGTTTTGGGAAGAAAATATGCCTAAAAATCTAGTTGATGAAAAGGAAGAAATATTGAACGAATATAACCACATATCGGAAATCCTTAAGGATGATAATTTTGAATTAATTGATTTCAATAAACTCAACGAATTATGCGATGAAAAACAAAAACAGTTGACGGAACTTAACAAAAAAGCCGAAAATTTACTTAAGCGATATGAAAAATTATTCGAAGAAATCCAGCATTACTTAACTACGAATCTTGCTTCGGTACAAAGATTTAAAGAATTTGTCATTCCAAAATTGGAGAAATCTGATAAGAATGAAATCAAAAAAATACTAGAAGGACTAGAAACTTCATACAAAACATATTCTACTTGGTTAGAAGACATACTTAAGCAACCTCCTATTGATACTTCTTCCCTCGGTATAACACGTACAACTATATTAGAAGAAGAACGCAAACAAAGAGAGAAGTTAATTAAGGAGATAAAAGATTTGAACGAATATGAAACATTAATTTTAATAAAGATAATTGAATTTTCAGTTTCTAGAACGGGGAAATGGTTGCCCTTAACTGAAATTTGTAAGAAAATATCACAAGAAATCGAAAAACCTCCTGATGAGGTCAAACAAATAATATTAGCTATTTCAGAAAAGGAATTTATTTCGCTAGCGGTAGGATTTTAATATCATACTATAAATAAAATGTGAGAATGAGTTCATCAGATCCATGAATATTGTTTCTTCGCTCCGTTTTAGTAATCCAAAGGAAGTTTATATGGCGCTAACAAGAAATAAAGAAGTAAAAAGATGGTTATTTTTCATTACAAATTATTATGTACCACCGTCTGCAAAAATTTTCTTAATATATCCATGCTCGGCTACAAAACCTTATCATAAATCTCGTTCTTACAAAATTTTATTTAATACATTAGAAAAACTGGGAGAAAAGAGAAAATATGTTCATGTATTAACCATATCAGAACCTTTTGGGATTGTCCCAGAAGAATTTTATGGAAAAAAGACAAAATGGCATGATTGGAAGAATAGATGGTATGATTGTCCTGGGTTATTTGAATGGTGGTGTCGTCGGCATTCACAACCTTACTCTAAAGAATACTTAGAAAAAAGTATAAATCTTTTGGCTTGTTATGTAGCTAGATTTTTTGAAAGGTTAAAGAAAGAAATTAATCATCCTAAAATTATAGCATTTGTCAAAACATATTCGTCTTATTTAAAGATAAGAGATGATCATACGCATCGAAGAATTATTGAAAAAGCATCTCAAATTGCTAATTTGAATGTTGAAATTTTACCTAGTAAAGAGTTAGTATCTAAAATTGTATTAGCTCATGGACGATTAGCATGGGATATGTATGGTGTCGCGCATCCTCTCGCTCAAGAATATCTGATTAATTATTTAAGAAAAAAGCTAAAAGATGAGAATTGAAACACCTTTCTTATGGTTTACACAAACGCTAAAAGGATATCCAAAACCTTGGCTTTTTTTCAAGATTAATGGGTTAATGTTGAATGCGTATGAAATACTTCAAAATCATTATGAAAGTAATCATATTAAAAATAGAGGAGCGCATAATTATATGAACTTTGATGGTTTGATCGCTATTGATTCTGGCGGTTATCTTTTCATGAAAAAAGGAAAATTAACGATAAAACCTATTAAGATTTTAGAACTTTATGAAGAGAGTAAACCAAATTTTGGTGTCATTCTAGATTTTCCATTGGTTCCTAACCTTTCTCGTGAAGAGATACAAAAAAGAATGATTATAACATTGGAAAATACGAAATATATGGCTAAAGCAAAGCAAACCCCCAATCCTGAGTTGATTCCTGTTATTCATGGATATAATCTCGATTCTATTGAACGATTCGTTAAAAAATTGCAAAAAATTGGGGAATTTAACATTTACGGCATTGGTAGTTTGGTCCCTTCAGTATTCAATACTAAAGGAGTTGGAGGAATTTATAATGTAGTGAAGATAGTTTCATTTGTAAAAACGTTGTTGCCCAATAAAATTATTCATGTATTTGGTATAGGAAGCACGCTAACAATGCATTTAATGTTTTATGCTGGAGCTAATTCGCTCGATAGTTCGTCGTGGAGAATTAAGGCTGCCTTTGGAGCTATCCAACTTCCGGAAATAGGTGATAGATATATTACTCCAAGAAAAAGACACAAATATTATTCTAATCTTAAAAGAGAAGAACTCAGAATTCTTGATGAATGTAAGTGTCCAGCGTGTAAGAAAGAAGGATTAGAAGGATTAAGAAATAGTTTTACATTAAGAGCTTTACATAACGCATGGGTATATCAAAAAGAAATTGAAAAAACCAAGATAATGATCAAAAATGGCGAATACGAAAATTACTTAAAGCAAATAATTAAAAAAACTAGATTTTCAAAAGTATTAGATTATATAGATAAATTTAAGAAAAGATTTTAAAATTTGGTAATAGTAACTAAACACAGTCAACTACGCGCTATACTTAATCCCTTAAAAAAAGAGTAGGATTATGTCAAGGTAGAATATTCTGGAAGAAGAAGTGAAGTGATTTTAACTGAGCAAGGGAAAGCTGCTCTAAGAATATTTGGAGTTCCGCATAGCATCGGGCAATCATTAATTGTAACTTGCTTCAAATCATTATAGGTGTATTATAACAAGCTACAACATTTTTTATTCGATTTGAATTTGGTCAAAAATTGATGAATAGAGCTTGCACCGTTCTTTAGTTCTTAACACTATATAATTTTTTCATTAAAATTTTTAGATTTATTTGCATTAAATATTTCGAATAGCATTTATTTTAGAAAGAGAAATTTTTCTGATAAAATTTATATAAAAGAAAAGAAAATTTGTCAAGAAAATGACGTGGTAATATCATTTGATA
>Ga0208662_100719_pt1 | contig 11144 bp, 10 predicted proteins | sample OSPB_host_MetaG_FD_187136 | JGI IMG/M metagenome (GOLD analysis project Ga0208662, IMG submission 187136) | Hot spring microbial mat communities from Yellowstone National Park, Wyoming, USA - OSPB_host_MetaG (SPAdes) (version 2) | ecosystem: Environmental > Aquatic > Thermal springs > Hot... | reverse complement strand
ATATGATAGCATCTCCTCATAGACATAAGAGCATATTTTATTTATAATTAGCAGCTTCAGAATATGGAACGATTTTAGGTTTGAAAGGTAAAATAATATGGATACGGGCTTTTCCCATGGTTATAAATCCGGAAATTTTATAAAAGAGATCCTTCAGATGCCAGGACCTTATAAAATGGAGAACGTCCATTTGGTAGGTCTAGCTGTAATGACCAATAAATCATATACGGGCGCGAATAGAGGTTTTCCACAACCGTCTTTCGTTTTTGCAAGAGAAAGATTAGTAAATATAGCTGCTAAAAAGCTTCACATGGATCCGTTAGAATTTTGACTGATTAATGTTATAAAGTCTGAAGAAGTACCCTATCAATCAGTAACTGGTATCATATTTGATAATATAACCTTTACAGAATATTTAAAAAAGGCAGCTGAAAGTGTGGGTTGGAAAAATGATAAAAGGCAATACGTAGGATACGGAATAGCTCTAAATAAAAAAAACAGCGGAGGTTTTGGAGACCTGGCAACTTAAGGTTTGTTAGGCTCTACTGATACAAGTTCTCTATGCTAACCATAAGGTTTTTAGTTGAGAATCTCAATCTCTTCGAGAGAAACAAAATCCCACTAGAAAATACTAGGACTAGCACTCTACATACAACTCTCAAGCCTAAGAAGAGCAGCCAAAGCCCTATCAGAAATCCACAAAATCTCCAAGACAGCCATCTGGAAATGGGTTAGAAAACTCAGCGAGAAGCTAAACATTAATCCACCTAAGATGCGCAGAAGGCTCATAGCATTGGATGAAACATGCGTGCGTGTGAATGGGCTTAAGTACTGGGTCTATGTTGCCATAGACGTGGACAGGAATGAGATTCTATCCATGAGGGTTTTTCCTCTAAGAATATGCTCACCACGAAGATCTTTGTGGAGCATGTTTTGAAGTACTGTGATGGAAGACCCATGTTTGTCGTTGATGGAGCTCCGTGGCTTAGGGAAGTTCTCGAGAGGTTGGGGCTTGGGTATTATGTGGAGTCCTTTGGTGAGAGGAGCTTGGTGGAGTCTGTGTATTCATCGTTCAAGCAGAGGACGAGCGCATTTTTCAACAGCATAAACTCGAATCCATTGAATAGGAGTGAGAGGTTTAGAAGGTCAATGTTGTGTTGGAACCTGTTCATAAAGCTTTTCATGCTGTACTACAACCACTTAAGGGGTGAGCTTAAGTTGCCACGTCCATAATATGGCAGATTTTGAATCAGCAAGAATAAAAATTAACAGAGATGGAAGCATTGAAGTGTACATTTCTTCAATTCCCTCAGGCAAAGGTCATAAGACAATCGTTTCACAAATAGTTGGTGAGGTATTACAAACAGATTATTATGGCAAAATTAAAGTAATTTTTGGTGATACGGAAAAAATATCAGAAGGAATAGACACTTTTGGAAGTCGAACTGCAACTATTTTAGGAAGCGCAGTTTATTATGCAGCTGAAAAAATGCTTGAGAAAATGAAAAAGATCGCTGCTAATTCTTTAGAAGTTAGCGTAAACGATATTGAATATGAAGACCGTAATTTTTACGTCAAAGGTTCAGGAACAAGAAAGATTAGTTTGAAGGATTTGATAGACATGGCATATTCAAGAAGTGATAAGCTGCCGCACGATACAGAACCTGCATTAGAAATACAATATACATTCAGACCTAAGGGTGAGTCCTTTTTGATGAGCATGGAAGAGCAAGCGTAGCTAGCACGTATGAAATTGGTGCTTATGCAGTAAAAATTGAGATTGATCCAGAAACGGGCGAGTTTCGTATTTTAGATCATGCATTCATTACTGATGCGGGAAAGATAATAAACCCTGCAATTTTAGATGGTCAAATTATTGGTGGCTTTGCCCAAGGCCTAGGTTAGGCTACTTACGAAAATCTGACTTGGAATGAAGAAGGTGTGCCAATTAACAATAAATTTTTTGAACTTCGGAGCTTTAACATCAATAGAAATACCGCCGTTAATAAAAATAATCTATGTTACATCTCAATCTATACACATCGAGAAAGGGTTTAAAGGAATCGGTGAAAGTGGCTTTATACCTGTAGCAGCCGCTATTGCGAATACTATTTCGGATGCCATAAATGTTGAGTTCAACGAGCTGCCCATAACTCCAGATATAATTTGGAGAAAGATAAACACACAAAATTGAAAAAGTTTAGCTGAGATATAGTAAAGTATAAAAATATTTTAAGAATTATTTATTTAGTAATGAGAGCAGTAAGGTCGAATTTCTTAAGAAATGTTATAAAAGGCCTAACAGCTTATAGTTCAAAAGAGGAAGTAATAAACAAAGTGGAAGAATACAGAAAAGCAGGTGTGAAAATACCTATCGTAAGACCTGCCTCTTCTAAACTTGTAAAGCCACTTATAGAAGCTTTGGCAACCAAGTAGTAATGTTTCAATAAAGAATGCCAGGAATTTCTCAAATAGAACTGAAAAGAAGACTAATAGGCGAGGGAGTTTCGCGGCTTGATGCGTTACCAAAAGTTATAGGAAAAGCAAAATTCACGCGTGATTTAGATTTTGGCAGAATATTTATTGGGAAAATTAAACGTAGTCCCTATCCTCATGCAAAAATTAAGAAAATTGATACCGCCGAAGCAGAAAGAATGCCTGGCGTAAAAGCTATAATAACAGGATGGGACTTTCCGCCAGCAAAATCGGCCCTTACACCACCGCTTGCAAGAGGAGAGGTACTTTATTCAAATCAAGGTGTTGCAGCCGTAGCAGCTATAAATGAAGAGATAGCACATAAAGCAATAAACAAGATTTATGTTGAATATGAAATTTTGCCTTACGTGCTTGATCCAATAGAAGCTATGCAAGAAGGTTGTCCTGTAAGAATAAAACATCCAGGTGAAATAGAAAGTAATAATAATATTGCGGTATATGAAAAAGTAATAAGAGGCAATGTGGATGAAGCTTTTAAGGCATCGCATTTAGTTGTAGAAAATACTTACTATACCTCTTTAGAATCTCACGTCCAACTTGAGCCAATAGTGTTTATAGCTATACCTAATTATGACGGTTCCATTACGATATATGGGACTTCTACAGGAGCTCATAAAATAAAAGCAGAAGTTTCTAGTTTATTAGAAATAAGTTCAGATAAGATTATCGGTAAAGTTCCCTTCATTGGTGGATGGTTTGGTAGTAAAGAAGAAAGTCATGTAGCTGCTGTTGCTGCTATGTTAGCTCTTAAATCTAAAGGTCCTGTCAAACTAGAATTAACAAGAGAGGAAACTATGACTGCGACTGGAGCAAGGCCTCCATCGATAATAACGATAAAAGATGGTCTAACCAAAGATGGCAGAATTATTGCGAGAAAAATTGTTGCAATTTTTGATGGCGGAGCTTACTCTTTTCAAGGAGATGATAGAATCAAAAATGCCATTAAGCCTGCAGTTTCAGTTTATAACATACCTAATTTCGAAATGCATGCATACAATGTACGTACTAATAAAATACCAGGCGTACAAAAAAGGAGCCCTTATGGATATTCAACCGCATGGGCAATCGAATGTCAAATGGATTATTTAGCCTACGTACTAAAGGCTGATCCTTTTGAATTCAGATTAAAACATCTAATTAAAGAAAATGAAGTAAACGCTGCTGGCGAAATTATGGAAGATGTCAATCCAAAATACGTGATTAAAAAGATGATGGAAGTTTTTAATTCATATAAACTTGAATTTAAGCCTGAGTATCCATGGAAATATGGGAGAGGAATAGCTTTTTCTGCAAAATGGGGTGGAATAGGTCCTCATCAAGCCATGGTTAAGGTTAGAGAAGATGGAAAGATTGAAGTTTGGGCCGCAATTACTGAAAATGGTGCAGGTACAACAACCAGTATTGCTCAGATTGTGGCTGAAGAGTTTGGAGTTGATTTAGAAGATGTTATAGTAGTTTCAATGCTCGATTCAGCTGATTCATTAACAATGGGATTAACATATGGAGCTTCAGCTTCTAGACAATTGATTCATATTGGAAACGCTGTTAAACAAGCTTGTAATGATGCGAAGAATAAGATCATTAAATATTCGGCTATGAAGTTAGGTATAGAGCCTGACAAATTAGAAATAAAGGGAAAATCTATTCATATTAAAGGAAGTGATAAGAGTGTGCCAGTTTCTCAATTATTCAATAGAACTAAATTGTATTCAGCTAGTATACCTTATTCAGGAGATATGGATTATTTTGTAGGATATGGGATTGACCTAGGAGAGCTCCCTCATGGAAGATTATCCCCCTACTATACTCATGTTGCAGCAGGCTCTGAGGTTATAGTTAATATAGAAACTGGACAGGTTAAAGTCAAGAGAATAGTATTAGCTCAGGATGTAGGAAAAGCTATAAATCCTAAACTCATTGAAAGTCAAATTATAGGAGGAGTATTAATGGGAGTAAGTGCTGCATTATACGAAGAATTAAAAATTGTTGATGGGCAAATAGTGAATGCAAACTTAGCAGATTATAAAATAATTCATATGTCAGATGTTCCTGAGATAATTCCTGTAATTTGTGAAATCCCCTACAAGGAAGGCCCTTATGGGGCTAAATCAGTAGGAGAAACCATGATTATGCCTGTTGCTCCTTCAATAAGAAACGCAATCCACAATGCAATAGGAATTTGGATTAATTCTATGCCAATTACCCCTGAAAAGGTATTAAAGGAGTTAGAAAAGCAGAACAATTGATTCATTTTTGATATATTATATGAATTTTAAAGAGGATATATTCCTATAATATTTAAAAATTCTTTAGTTTGCTTATACTAAATAAGACTATTAGAGATTTTTGAAATTATCAATTTAAGTCTTAACACAAGATAGCGAGTATAACTCTAATTTCTGTTATTAATCAGCTTCTAACTGATTAGATTCGCTTAAAAATTAACTTCCTTTTTTAGAAAGATGAATAATGAAATAATAAACTTTATATAAATTTATTAATTAAGAAAAAGCTTATTAAGGAAAAACGGTAATAAAAGAAAAAGTTGCCGAAACATACACTACCGTTGAAAGAGCTAAAATAATAGTTCTGTCTACATTTGGTTCCTTTGTAGAGTGGTATGATTTCTTTATAGCATCAGTAGCAGCATCTCTTGTTTGGCAATTCATATACTTTAACGTTTTTCGCAGCTATCTGCACATTTTCGATAGCAGCTTTTGGTTTATTATATTTTACTAGACCTACTGGTGCATATATATTCGGGCATCTAGGAGATAAGAAAGGAAGAAAATGTACTTTAATACTAACATTGGTTACAGTGGGCGTAGTAATGCTAGGAATATCTATTCCCCTACTTCTTCCATTGGTCTCCTTGCACTATATTGTTGTTTGTGTTTAGAGCGATCCAAGGAATAGGTTTTGGAGGAGAATTTGGCGGCGCAACTACTTGGGTTTTAGAATCTAACTCACATAGTAAATGGCGAGGAACTTTACTTCGCTTACAAATGCAGCATTAGGATTGGGTGGAGGGACAGCTGCAGCATTGTATTTTTACTTATCTTCCGCGGTTCCACAATCTAGTTTTCTGGATTTCTGGTGGAGAGTGTCATTCATAATAGGAGTAATTTTGCTATTAGGAAAGAAATAGGACTTATGTTACTAGTAGTGTTAGCATGGTTATATGCTTAGTGGATAAGTCCTACATTAATACAAATCTTTGCACCTTTTTATCTAAGTAAGTTTTGGTATATCAAGAACGTATGTAACCTATACAATAATGGTCACGAATTTTGTCATCGTAGGTACGATGACTTTAGGAGGTTTTTTATCCGATTTGATAGGAAGAAAGAAAACAGTCATTATAAGCGCTATACTTTCTGTCGCCTTCATTTATCCTTATACACTCTTACTTGCTTCTCATAATCTATTTAATATACTTATTGTGCAGGTGGTAATTTATTCATTGGCAACTTTAGGTTCAGGTAGCCTTACAGTATATTATACATAATTGTTTAAGACGCAATACAGATATAGCGGTAGTGGGTTATCTTACCATTTGTTGCATTATATGCTGGCATACTAATAACATTTGGTGTCCCCTACATACTTTCTTCAGCTAACCCATTATTATACATCATACTAATTGGAATTATATTATCAGTAGCAACAATAGATATAATATCCAGGATGGAAGAAACTAAAGCATTAACATATCAGAATACTCTAATAAAAATTATATATCTTTCTATGCTTAATTTAAATATAAATCCTTGAATTTAAAATTTTTAAATAGTTCAAGTATAAAATCGCTTTAAGTCTATAAAACTATATATCAATCTTTAAAATATCTTTTGCATTTCTCCATAGGATATTTTCCTTTTCTTCTTTAGTTAATGGCAGCAATTCAATAGCTCGGATATTATTTATAATTGATAATTCTTCATTTACAAACGGCCAGTCTGATCCAAATAAAATTCCTTTAGAACCAAACAATGAATAACCAGTCATTAATATTTCCACAGAACCACCACCTATAGCGGTATCAGCAAGAATTTGTTTACCAAAGTAATCATAAAAATCTCTTTTTAAATTCCTTCCAAATCCCTCATGATATAACCTATTATAAGCCCTTAGCTTATAAAAAGGAAACATTCCTCCTAAATGATGGGTAACTATTTTTAAATTTGGACATTCATCAAGAAGGCCGCTTACTATAATTTTCCAAATAGCCTGTGTAGTATCAAAAGGCCAACCAAAAGTTCTCATAAATCCTGGATCTTTTGAATCTTCAACAAGTCCATATCCTTCCCAGTTTATTGGATGAAGGAAAATAGGGATTCCTAATGACGATATCTTTTGAAAAAAAGGACGATATTCTGAATAATCCAATGATTTCTCACCGTAGTGTGTAGCAATGGTTACACACTTTAGACCCAAATCATTGTATAACCTATTTAATTCATCAATCGCAAATCCAATATCATATAAAGTTACAATGCCTGAACCCACGAATCGTTGAGGATATTTATTTACAATAGATGAAATTATATCATTTACTTTTTTGCATAAATTTTCTGCTTTAATGGGATCTAATCCATATATTTGAGTTTGGGCTAGATGGATAACTTGAACGCTAATATTATATTTACCCATAAGTTTTATTCGATATTCAGGATCATAGTTATTTGGATCAATTTTTGCATATGATACAAACTTGAATTCCTTAACTATTTCCTTAGGTATTATATGCGAGGAAAAATCTATGGCATACATAATTTGTTAATGGTTTCAGAGGATTTAATATTTAAACTTTGTTTACACAAATGAAAGCCTCGCCCTTTAGGGCCGGGGATAAAAAACTTAATTATTTAGAAATTTAAGTTTCTCTCAGGAAACTCAGTTACGCTTCTACTAAGCTAGAATGAGGGCTTAATGGGATTTGATGATGTCAATTCAGTATCGCAATTATTGCTCTTTAATGAAGGATCTTGATAGAATCCAGATTTTAGTAAGCAACCCTTTTTATGAAGGTTTTAATAAACCAGATAATATGGGGGAAGCTATGATTCTTAAAATGCCCAGCAGATGCGATATGTAGCTCCGAATCAATGCTGGAAACCTTTGAGATTCTCTAGAAATGTAACCCTCTTCCTTCTAGAGCAGTGAAGAGGTCAGCCATGTTGCATCATGGAGAAACAATAAAACTCTTTGAAAAGCAAAATCTCGATTTTTTTCAAAGCATGGAGAAAGTTAGCGAGAAATTGATAAGTTATAGATGTAATTCAAAATTTCTAAACGCGTAAACTTTATATATCCTTATATTTACCCAGATGTTAGAATGGTTAAAATTGAGCAAAAAGGATTTTTTGAAGTAAATGAGAACATTAATTCAGTATATGAATATCTGACCAATCCAGAAAAAGTTGCTAAAGCTTTTCCTATAGTAGAGAATATAAATATTATTGATAAGGATAGTTTCGATGTAAAAGTAAAGTTGAAAATAGGAATTATCCAAGGAAGTGCGGATCTTAAGTTAAAGTTTGTGGAAAAGAATCCTCCTTTTTATGCAAAAATTACTGGTATCGGTAACGGATTAAAGAGTACAATGAATTTAGAATTGAGTTTTGAACTAAAAGATATAAACTCTAATAAAACTTTTGTTAATTGGACTTTCGTTGCAGATATATCGGGGATGGCAGCTTCTTTTGGTTCTCATGTATTAAAGTCTTCTTCTGAAAATATAGTGAATCAAGTTATAAATAATTTAAAAAACAATTTAAGCAAAAAAACGTAAAATTATTTTGAATTCTAAGCAGGTTATATCATGAGGGATTTGGAAGGAATTTAAAAAGAGATTTTTATGATTACTTTGGTAAACAAATTCTTGCTGATACCGCTATAGGTGGTGGTTCTGTGGAAATATTAATGACTGGTTATTCATTGTTTGGTTCTAAATGTTATGATTTAATGATTAGCTTATTCCACGCATAACCCCCATTTCTCTAAAATGAAAATTGGCATAAAAATTTTTGATGTTATCCATAGAAGAATAGAAAGTATGAGTTATTCTAAGATGAAATTTTTACTTATTCGAGATAATGAATATTCTCTACTTAATAATTAATATGCTGTTAATATATGATATTGTAATCATATATTAATTAATTTCATATTAATATAAAATGTTTAAAAAATCTAAAAATAATTAATTTTAAAAAAGTTACTTTTTAGCTAATTTAGGAATTGTCCTCAAATAATCCCATCCTTTGGTTTCTGGTGTCCATAACCAGGCAATTAGAGCAATTAGGAGGGCACCTACTGCCACATAAGAATAAGCCCATAATAGACTATTTGTTAATAATAAGATATACGTACTTATATAGGGTGCAAATCCTGCTATCACTCCTGCTCCTAACTGATAAGCGATACTAAATCCTGATACTCTAACATTAGCAGGCATAAGCTCAGCAAAAAATACAGTCAAAACAGAAAAATTTCCTTCCCCAAGTATTGCAGGTACTAGAGTGACAAGTGTTAAAATGGCTATATTTTTTGTTATTGTAAAAACTGAATATAATGGTAATAGCAAGATTCCAGCTAGAAGATATCCCCATCTTATAAGAGGTCTTCTTCCATATTTATCTGAAAGGTAGCCAAATAAGATATAAGTTACCGAAAGCATAGCATATATAATAATAAAAGAAATTATAGTTGTTATTAAAGGAATTTTTAAGTAGGTTAGCCAGATCAGTGAGAATGAAGCTACTACAGCTGCATAAAAGTAGAATGACAGAAATGTCGCCATTATAAGTATTATTAGCATTTCCTTCCATAATTTCCTGAAAGAGACAACAATAGGATTATCTAGAACCTCTCCTTTCTCCTTATAATGTGTAAACACCGGTGTTTCTTTCACAAAAAATCTCATAAATATACCTATAACTGCTATGACAGCTCCTACAAAGAAAGGAATTCTCCATCCATAACTTACTAAAGCTTGATGACTTAGAAAAAGTGCATTTGCGAGTAAAGTAAGCAATGTTAATATAGGTCCAATACCCCATCCAATTTGAAGTACACCATTCCAAAGACCTCTACGTTCTACAGGTACATGTTCTTGCAAAAAAACAGTTGATGAACCAAGTTCTCCGCCCAAAGATAAACCTTGTAACAATCTAAAGATGACTAGCAAGATTGTTGCTAATATACCTACTTGGGAATATGTAGGTGATAAACCTATCCCCAGCATTGAAATGCCCATGATTATTAAGGTGATAATAAAAGCCATTTTTCTTCCTAATTTATCTCCTAGGTGAGCAAAAATAAAGCCGCCTACAGGTCTCATTACAAATCCTGCTCCAAAGACTAAAAATGCATTTAAAGTTGCAGCCAAGGGATTTGGTGTTGAAGGGAAGAATAATTCTCCAAGAATGGCTGCAACGTAAGCAAAAACCACGAAATCATATGACTCAATAGTCAATCCTACACTTGAAGCTGCCACTGTTAGGCCTAGTCTTGGTGGTTTACTTCCAACCATGTTTTAATATTCTAATGGTTATATATAAATTTTTTTAATACAAATTATTGTACCTCTATGCTACAATATATTCTAAAAAAAGCTATAAAATTGGTTCTAGATAGATAGAAGATATGATAGCATCTCCTCATAGACATAAGAGCATATTTTATTTATAATTAGCAGCTTCAGAATATGGAACGATTTTAGGTTTGAAAGGTAAAATAATATGGATACGGGCTTTTCCCATGGTTATAAACGCTACCATTGGCCCCTTATCATTAACAACACCGTCACCGACTAGGAACTCTCCTTCTTTTTTCCTTCATATTCTATATATTACTTAATATCATCGCCCATTATCCACACATCATCAGGATGCCATAATCGCGTATCCATATGAGCATTAAATATAAGTTTAGGGGACCCTGAATCTCCTTTTAGTATTCCAATTACATTATATCTATTTTCTGCAACTTGTTGTTTAAAACAGTAAAATCCTTCTTTTCTCATCCACTCATATAAATAGTCCCCTACCTCTTTTTCATATCGCTTAGGACTTGGAATTTTTGCCAATTCAAGAGTTAATTTGCTCAATTCAGCTTGTTCTATTTTGTTTATAATTTCAAAAGTTTCTTTCTCATTAATTGATGCCATATTAAATTAATTATTGATAGTAACTATTTAAATGCTTGTCTATAATTTATTTTACTCAGAAAATAAATCCATATTATTTTTACAATTTTTTATCATATATCAAAATTATTAAACATAAAGGATAATAAAATATATATAAATGCATAAGGAACTATTTTTTTATTCGAGTGAAATAACTTTGTTTTCAATAGAATATCAACCAAAACATATAAATAGTACTCCTTAACTTATAGACATGTGAGAATCGAAGAGGCTGATGAATGGAAACTAAGAGAACGTGATTATAAATTGATAACTGGTCACGGAATATACGTAAATGATATAAAACTCCCTGGAATGCTATATTGTACTGTAGTAAATAGTCCTTATGCTCATGCTAGAATTAAAAAGATTGATATCAATAAGGCTTTATCTTTAAAAGGTGTTGTAGCCATCATTACAGGCGAGGATATAAAGAAGATTATGAATCCTTTGC
>Ga0208662_100714_pt1 | contig 11225 bp, 8 predicted proteins | sample OSPB_host_MetaG_FD_187136 | JGI IMG/M metagenome (GOLD analysis project Ga0208662, IMG submission 187136) | Hot spring microbial mat communities from Yellowstone National Park, Wyoming, USA - OSPB_host_MetaG (SPAdes) (version 2) | ecosystem: Environmental > Aquatic > Thermal springs > Hot (42-90C)... | reverse complement strand
GAAGAAAAATCTAATATAATAGAGAAAGATATTGATGAAGAAAGGTTGAAGAAAATTTTAAAAAACTATAGGGAACACCGCCTTCAAAATATATTATAATAACTTTGGATATAGACAAATAATATAATTAATTACTAATTAGTAGTATATAAAAGTTTGGCAAATATAATATAATAGACTTACATTTTGATATTGGTGTACCAAAAATTTTATAAATACTATTTATAAATTTTTTGATAAGCAATATTTTTAAACAGGAAATATATAGATATATTTAGAAGGAAAAACCAATTATGGAAAAAATTTAGGGGCGATTTTTTTAAAAATCAATTGGAAAATTATTATTTTAAAAGATAAGAAGGATGTTTCGATATTTTTAAATCGATTGCAAAAATATTTTATAAAATTTTTTATAATATAAGATATTATGATAACAAATTCAATAATAGATTATTTTTTAGCAGATTTTGAAAAAATATCGAACAAAAACAAAAACATTATTTTAGATGGAAGATATTTTGAAGAAGATTTTATCCCATATGAAATAAAATTCAGAGATAAGGAAAAAGAAATTATATTATCAAATATAAACTTATTTTTAAATAGAAACACAGGAAGTAACTTATTTTTATACGGAACTACAGGTACTGGGAAAACATTGATAGCTAGATATCTAAATAAAGGTATATCTTTTTATTCAGCAAAAAATAAATTAAAAGTGAAGGTTGCATATATAAATTGTAAACAAATATTATCAGATGATGTAGATTATTATATGTTTAAGAGAATATATGAAGAATTGGCAAGTATAAATATAAAAAGTGGATTTAGGAAGAACGATATATATGAAAATATATATAAATTTATAATTAATAATGATTATAAGCTAATAATAATATTAGATGAGGTAGATAATATCTTCAGAAAATCTGAAAATACAGAAATATTATATTTACTATTAAGAAATTATGATATAAATTTTTTAAATAGAATAAGACTAATACTAATTTCTAATTCTCCATCTTTTATATCTCAATTAGATCAAAGAGTAAAATCCTCCTTTTCATCAATAATCCAGCTAAAGTTTTCTCCATATAATTATTATGAACTTAGAGAAATTCTAAAAGATAGAGCTATAAAAGCTCTAAAACCAGGTTCAATATCTGAGGAAGATATAAATTATATATCTGCAAGAGTTTCTAAAGAATTTTCTGGAGATGCAAGGATTGCAATAAATGTATTAAGATTATCAGCAACAATTGCATATAATAAAAATAAGGAAAAAATAGATAGAGAAGATATAGACGAAGCATTTTCAAGTGTTGATTTAAATATATTAGAATCTATAATAAGTACTTTAAATAAAACACAAAAATTAATATTATTGGCTCTAATAAAAGAACAAATAAAAAAAGAGGATTTTGTAATATTTAACAATCTTTATGAAGAATATGTAAATTTATCCAATAATTTTGGAATATCTATTCTAGATAAAACGGTAGTATATAAAAATTTAAAGAAAATAGAAAGTATATTTGGAGAATTAATAGAAACAAAAATAATATCTAATGGAAAAAGAGGTGTAAACAAAGTATTAAAGATAATATCAGATGTTGATAATCTTAAAAAAATATATGAAAAAATAAAAAAAGATATATGAAAAAAGAAGATTTCATAAAAATATTATGGGAAAATAACATATTTATTGAAAAAAAGGCTTATGATCTTTTAAACTCTTTAAAAGAGGGGGATTTAGATATTATATTTAAAGAAGCAATAAAAAGCAATATAAATAAAATAGATGAAGAATTCATTAATAGAATAATTGGAAAAAATATTAATAATAATAAAGAAAATGTTGAAAGGGAGGAAAATAATATAAATAAAAAACAAAATAAAATAAATATAAAAGAGTTTTTTAATATAAAAGAAAACAAACAAAACATAGAAAAAGAAAGTAATAATGTTGTTCTTATAGAAAGTACAAAAAAACATATTGGAGAAGAAATTGAATTATCAGTAAATGAAATGAAGGAAACAAAAGAAATAAATATTCTGAAAAGATTTGAAATACAAAAGAATAAGCCAGATATAATATCTTGGATATCATATTATAAACAAAGATTAAATAAGATAAGGAAAATATTAAAAGAGCATTCTGAAATGAGGAGCATATATCCATTAAATAAGATACCAGAAAATGAGGAAGTCGCAATTTTCGGATTGGTATACGATAAAAAAATAACTGAAAAGGGAATTACTTTTGTTATAGAAGATGGAAATAATGTTGTAAGAGCTTTTATAAGCAAGGATAATGAAAATATAGATTTTAAAATAGTTAAAGATATACCATTAGATTCTGTTATTGGTTTAGTTGGTACATATAAAAATAAGATGTTTTTTGCAAATAATGTAATATTGCCAGATGTTCCGATAAGGAGACCAAAAACCTTTGGAGAAGACGATGTATATATATTATTTACTGGTGATTGGCAGGTAGGGAATAAATATACATTTTATGAACTATTTGATAGGTTTTTACAATTTGTAAATGGAAAAACAGGAAACGAAAAAATAGATCAAATTGCAAGAAAAATTGGCTATATTATAATTATAGGAGATGTTGCCGATGGGGTTGGTGTTTATCCAGAACAAAAAGAGGAATTAGTTTTAAAAACATATGAAGACCAATATAAAAGCTTTGAAGATTATATATTAAAAATACCCGAAAGTATAAAGACAATTATTATACCAGGAAATCATGATATTCCAAGATTAGCGGAACCACAACCAGAATTACCAAGATCATTGTTAAAAGAATCTTATTCAATGGAAAATGTATATTATCTATCAAATCCATCATATGTAAAAATACATAATTCAATTATTGGGTTATTATATCATGGATATGTTTTAGACTGGTTGGTATCAAATATCTCTTTTTTAAGAGAAAGGGGAGGATATGAAAAACCTGGAGAATTAATGAAGTTTATGTTAATGTTAAGGTTAATATTTCCATCTCATGGATCAAATCCATATGTTCCATATATAAATGAAGATTCTTCTGTAATAGAAATTGTACCCGATTTTTTTCATACAGGCCATATACATAGAGCATCTTATGATGAATATAGAGGAATAGATCTAATTAATTCGTCTACTTTTCAAGATATAACTCCATATCAGAAAGAATTAGGTCATAAACCAGAACCAGGTATTTTATTTTTGAGAAATATAAAAAACGGAGAAGTTTTGGGTGTTAATTTATTTAATTTTGAAGTAAGAAAGTTAAGAGATAAAGTTATATAAGATATTTATATAATATAATAGGAATGAAAATAAATAAGGAAAGTGAAACAGAAATGGAAATAATATTTGAAAATGATAAGGCAACAATATCTATGTTATTAAAGGAAGAGTTGGATAAAGATCCAAATGTAATAATTGCTGCTTGGAAGGAAAATCACCCATTAATAAAAGATATTTATTTATATATAAAGACTGATGGAAAGAAAAAACCAAGGGAAGTATTAATAGATGCGATAAAGCGGGCTTTAGATAGGTTAAATAGTTTTGAGAAAGAATATAATAAAATAGTTAATGAAATTAAATAAAATAACATTAGATACATCTGTAGTAATTGATGAATATATATCAAAATCATTGTTAAATGATAGTATTTCTTTTAATGAAGTAATAATACCCATACCAGTAATCGATGAATTACAGGCACAGGCAAACAAAGGTCTAGAAAAAGGATTAATTGGTTTAAAGGAATTGCAAAAAATTAGAGAATTATCAGAAAAATATAATTATAAAATAACTATATTGGGCGAGAAACCAACATTAGAACAAATAAGATTGGCAAAGCATGGATATATAGATTATTTAATTATTAAAATTGCAAGAGACACTGGATCTACACTATTAACATCTGATAGGATATTATATGAAACTGCTAAGGTATATAATGTTGATTGTTTATTAATTGAAAAGAAAGGTGTTTCAACAGAAAACCCACCTTTTTTAGATTTATTTACTGATGATACAATATCCGTTCATATTATTGAAAATACAAAAGTAAAAAGAAAAAGAGGAAAACCTGGGGAGTGGTATTTGGAAGAAGTAGATAAAATATATGGAAATAAAGATATAGAGGATTTAATTGATAAGATAATATATATTGCTAGAAATAGGAAGGATTCCTTTATAGAACAAGAGAGAAAAAATAGTTTAATTGTTCAATTAGGAATTTTTAGAATTGTAATTGTAAAACCACCACTATCTGATGCGTATGAAATAACAATCGTTAAGCCATCAAAAATATTAAGAATAGAAGATTACAATTTGAATGAAAAAATAATCGAAAGACTAAAAGAAAAATCAGAAGGAATTATAATTGTTGGAAAACCAGGTTCTGGAAAAACAACATTTGCCCAGGCTTTAGCAGAATATTATTTAAGTATGAAAAAGATCGTTAAAACAGTAGAATCCCCAAGAGATTTAATATTATCTCCAGATATTGTTCAATATTCAAAAAATTATTCTACAGATGAGGAAATACATAATATATTATTATTATCAAGACCAGATTATGTAATATTTGATGAGATGAGGGATACTAGAGACTTTAAATTATATATAGATTTAAGACTGGCAGGGATTGGAATGATTGGTGTTGCGCATGCCGAAAGGTCAATAGATATTGTTCATAGGCTATTATCAAGGACAGAACTTGGTTTGATTCCTCAAATAATTGATACAATAATATATATAAATAAAGGACAAATAGAAAAATTATATTATTTAAATCTAACTGTTAAGATTCCATACGGTTTAAAGGAAGAAGATTTAGCAAGACCAGTTGTTGAAGTAAGGGATTTTCTAACAAACGATTTAGAATATGAAATATATACCTTTGGAGAAGAGATAATGGTTGTCCCAATTAAGAAATATAGACTAAAATCTGGAATTCAAAGATTTTTAGAAGATTTATTAAATATAGAATATAAAAGAAAATATAATAATATTTATTTAGAAGTTATGGATGATAGGATAATATTATATATTCCAAAAGAACTTAGAAGAAAATTTATTAGGAATGAAAAAAGGTATCTGATGAGTATAAGGGATAAATACAATTTAAGAATTGAAATAAAAAATGCTGAAAAATTAAATGAGAGCATAAATTTTGATTATGAAATATCAAAAGATTATCTTACAATAATGTTTAATAATTTATTTAAGAAAAGAGAGGTAGAATTATACATAAATGGGAAATTAATTGGAAAATTTAAGATAAATAAAAAGGGAAAAATTGTTTTGGATCTAAATTCTGAAATGGGACAAGAAATATTAGAAGCCATAAATAATAAAAGTAAAATAGAATTTAAATTATTATGAAAAGAATTGCTGTAATTGATAGGGATAGATGTAAGGCTCCTGAAAAATGTGATTATATATGTATGAAAGTATGTCCTGTTCAAAAAAATAATTTAAAAATATTTAATATTTTACAAGATAAAAAACCATCTATTGATGAGTCTTTGTGTATTGGATGTGGAATATGTGTAAAGAAATGTCCATTCAATGCAATAATAATTATAAATTTAACAAAAGAACCTGATGAAAGACCAGTATTTCAATATGGTCCAAACGCATTTAGATTGTATAGATTACCAATAATTAAGGAAGGAAAAGGTATTGGAATAATTGGAAGAAATGGAATGGGAAAAACTACAGCAATAAATATAATAGCCGGTTTATTAAAGCCAAATTTTGGTGATTTTAGTAAAAAATATGATGACAAAGAAATTATAAGGGAGTTTAGAGGTTCAGAACTTCAATCATATTTTGAAAAATTATACAGTAATAAAGTAATAATTTCATATAAGCCTCAAAACATTACTCAAATAAAAAATATGTTAAAGGACAAAACAGTTAGAGAATTATTATCAAAGGTTATAAATAATTTAGATGAAATATCAAAAAAATTTGAAATAGAAAATATATTGGATAGAAAAATTAATGATCTATCTGGAGGAGAATTTCAAAAAGTATTATATGTATATTCAGTATATAAAGAACATAATTTATTGTTAATTGATGAAGTTACAAATTATTTAGATATATATGAAAGATTGAGAATATTAAATAATTTAAATGAGATAAAGGAAAAAGATACAATATTGATAATAGATCATGATTTATTATTTTTAGATTCAATTTCTGATATGATACAAATTGTTTATGGAGTACAAAAGGCATATGGTGCTTTTTCACATCCTGTTGGAGTAAAAGAAGGTGTAAATGAATATTTGGATGGATTTATAAAGAGAGAAAATTTAAAGATAAGGGATAAACCTATAAGGTTGGATGTAAAAAGTTATACTGATGTAAAATTTGGAAAAAAGATTGTTGAATGGGAAAATGTTATAATAAAATTGGATAATTTTATACTTGAAGCAAATCCTGGATATATAAGGGAAAATGAAATAATTGGAGTATTAGGAAGAAATGGGATTGGAAAAAGCACTTTTGTAAAAACCTTGGCTGGGGAGATAAAATATGAAGGAAATATATCAGAAAATTTAATAATATCATATAAACCACAATTTTATGATTTTTCTAATTATAATATAACTGTAGATCAATTTTTGAAGGGTTTTAACGAAAAATATAAAGAAGATTATAAAGAATATTTATCAATGTTAAATATTTCCGATATATTAGATAGAGAGGTTAATACATTATCTGGAGGGGAATTACAAGCAGTATATACTTTTGGTACATTGATAAAGGATGCAGATTTATATTTAATAGATGAACCATTCGCAAATCTTGATATAGAACAAAGATTGGTTTTATCAAAATTCATAAGAGATATAACAAAAATTAGGGGAAAAGCCTGTCTAGTTGTAGATCACGATTTAATATTTTTAAATTGGGTTTCTGATAGAATTTTAGTATTTATAGGAGAACCTGGCAAATATGGAAAAGCCTTGGGTATATATGAAAATAAGGAAGGATTAAATATATTTTTAAAACAATTGGATATAACAATGAGAACTGATAAAGAAACAAAAATACCAAGAATTAATAAACAAAATAGTAGATTAGACCTTATACAAAAACAAAAAGGAATATACTACGAATAACCTATTCAGACTTAACGAATACATATACTGTTCCCTTACAATATGGACATGTTCCCTTCATTGCCGTTCTTCCATTCTTCAATGTAATCTTTTGCGGATTTTGTGCTGGTACTTTTTTCTTACATCTGACGCAGTATGCCATATATTGTTCTGCCATTAATAATTTTTACTGAAAAAATTTATATATTTATTGGGTAAATATATAAATTTTAAAAGAAGAAATTTTATAAAAAATAAAAGAAAAAAGAATTTATTTATTCTCTAAATATTTATCATCTATATTAACAATTAAATATTTATTATCCCTTTTAATATCTATATTAATATTAATTTCTCTAAAATTTTTTATTATGCTATTTTCATTATAGTCCTTAAATATCCATGAATATATGTTTAAAAATTCACCAATTTTCTCTAATTTATCGATTTCTTCATTAATTTCTTCCAAATATTTTTTCTGTTCCTCAATTATTCTTTTTATTTTCTCCTTTTCTTCATTTAATTTCCTTATCCTTTTATTTTCTCTACTATTTAAATAAATATTTATAAAATATTTATTAATATCTTCAATAATATTTCCATTTTCATCTATTAATATCTTCAAGTTTATTATATCATTATAAATGTTATATATTTTTTCTATTTCTTCTTTATTTAATTCTTTTGGGCTTTTATTTTTTTCAATATTTGCTTTTTTTATTATATATTCAGAATACTTTCCTCCCAAAGATAGATCTACCGCTAAGAATCTTACAACATCCTTTTTATTTGTATTATTTACCTTTTCAAAAAATTCATTTATGTTATTTATAATATTTACAGAACCGGGTGGTTTTATATATTTTTCATTTCTAAATATCTTTCTTACTCCAAAGTTCTTATAGTGGTTTGCATATAGAATTATATCGTTATAATCTGTTACAATTAATAATCCATTTGGAAAAAGCTCTACATATAATATTTTTTCATTATTTTTTATTATTACAATTTTATCATTATTATCAATTTCAATATTTATTTTTGTTTCATTAAAATCTTTCCTCAATTTTAGTATAAAATTATTTATTTCTTCTCTTTCTTTAACATTGTATAGAAAAATAATTTTTCCTGGGATTATATATAAAAATCTATTTTCTAAACCAGGTTTATATAATTCAAAAACAATCCCATCTTCAATATTATATATATTTTTTACTATTGAATTATTTATTTTTTCAGCATTATCCTTATACCATCTCTTTAATTCAAAATAATTTATCATTATATTAAATTTTCTTACCTATTAATATATATTTAGTATACAATCTTTTATTAGATTTTATCAAAAAAGTCTTTATATTATGGTATTCAAGTAATTCTCTCATTTTTATTATCTCATCTTCTATATCTTTTCTTTCTAAAAAGCTTGCATAAGTTATTGATATTAAATATCCATTATTTTTCAATGTTCTATATATATTTTTTACAAATTTATGCTTATCTATAATGAATTTTAATGTTTCATATATAATTATTAAATCAATGTTCTTATAGAAGATTTTTGGAATTTCATCCTTTTTTGCAATATATACAAAAAAATTTTTCATATCTTTTGTTCTTTTCTGTAATTTTCTTACAATTTTTTGAGATATATCTAGAGCATAAACTTTTACATTATGTTTTTTTGCTATATTTATAGATATATTACCAAGAAAAGGGCCAAAATCCAATATTTTATATCCATCTTTTATATAATATTCAACTATCTTTATATCTTCTTTATATCTTGCTTTTCTAATTAAATATGGGATAAAATATAATTTAGAAAAGTAGAATCTTATAAATTTTGTATTTTTCTTCCACGTTATATTTAATGTTAATATTAATATAATAATAGATATTGAAAAAGCTAGTATAATTGAATATATATTACTTAGAAAATCGTATAATAATAGATAAGATAAAGCTGTCATTGAAAAAACAGCAATAAATATCTTTATCAATCTCCATTTATGTAAGTTTTTTCCTTCTACTTTAATCTTTATATAAGATATTATATATAGTATGTATATAATAATTGTAAAGGATGTGAAAAAAGATAATAAATAATTAAAATTATTTAAAAGCAAAAATATTAAAATAATAGATGATGATAGAAATATATTAAAAATTGGAGAATCTCTATTATTTTTTATTCTAAAGAAATATGGTAATAATTTGTTTTCCGATATATTTTCTAATATTTTATTTGCAGTATAAAACCATATATATGTAGAATATATACTAATTGGTAAAAGTATTAAAATAATTATATTGCTAATATTTTCTATTTTAATATTTAACAGACTTATATATAATAATATAGAAATTATTGATAGAAATATTGTTCCATAAAAAGTAGCGTTTCCAGTTTTTCTATTGTTTGAATAATTAGAATAGTATGTAAATAGATCTAGACCAGAAAATATTGTTATATTATATGCTATTGTAAATAAAAAAGAATCTATAGAACTATATTGAATATTCATATTTATTGGAAATATAAAAAGCAAAATTAAAATAATTAAAGATATAATAGAAATATATGAAATGATTCCCTGTATTTTACTTTCAATATCTATGTTAAATAGATTAAGTACTATAAAATTAAATATTACTATATATGGTATTAAAAATAAAAATGGATTTATAATTTTGAAATAATCGTTTATCAATAGTAATTCTGAAGAAATAAAAGATATTATTGATAGGTAATAAAAGAATCCAAAGATTGGTAATAAATATTTAGATAATTTAGATATATAGTAAAAAACACCCATTGGATTTGGATCTCTTGTAATCGAATCTCTAAATAAATATGACAATAAAATAAAAGCTATAATAATTGGAATTGAAGATATTAGAAAATATTGAATACTTATATATTGAGTATTTATTAATAATATAAGAAAAGGTATTTCAGGAACTATAACAGAGGATAAGAATAATATTATATAGTAAGAGAGCTTTTTCATTTATATAATGACTACATTGATAAATATAGGAATAAACAAGTTGGAAATATAAAATTTATAATATATATTCAGTATCATATATAAGTAGTAAAAATAATATATGTCAATGACTGTGGGTATATCTTATAGTTTAGTTCAGGTTGCTAGAGAATCGAATCTGGAAAATGATATAATCTATAAAAAATATAGATTTTTAGATAATAGGGAAGGTAATATAAATTTGGATGATAAATTAGACTTAGATAAATTAATAGAACTATCAACATTGGGATATAATGTAAAAAATATTAGACTATCTTATTTACCATCATATGTAGAAAATTCAAATGGAAAAATAGATAAAAATAAATTAAAAAATATCTTATATTTATTAGAACAATATAGAAATCAAGGTATTGATATATTATTAGTATTATTACATTTTACATATCCAAGAAATTGGGTAAGTATTTTTGATAAAAATTTTCCCAAGTATTTTATAAATCATGTAGAAAATGTAAAAGAAATATTTAGCTATGTGAAACATATATGTCCTATAAATGAGCCAATGAATACATATTTTATAAATATTCTAATAAATCCAAAAGGAATTTTTTATCTAAGTAGATTTTTAAAAAATGTAGAAGAAATACAAGAATATATTTATGACGAACTAAAAAAAGAGATAAATATACATTTTAATGTTTATTCTATATATCCAATAAATATAGGAATGGTATTTAATAATTTGCTAAAACCTTTTGAATATCAAATTAAAAAATTGAGAAATTATTATAATGTATTAGACATAAACTATTATGGAACTTTTGGATTTAATTTGTATGGAAAAAATTATCTTGGAAGTAAATTACTAAGGATAATAAATGCATATAATCCAAAAGATATTCAGAATGTAATAGTTTATTATAAAAATTTATCTGGAGTTAATAATATTTTGATAACAGAAACGGGTCTATATGCTAAAAATTATGAGGAAGAAAAAAATAGATATAAATATATTGAAGAGATAATAAAATATATAAAAAAGATTTCTTCAGATATTCCAGTATTTATTTGGACATTTGGGGAAATTGTA
>Ga0208662_100694_pt1 | contig 11438 bp, 14 predicted proteins | sample OSPB_host_MetaG_FD_187136 | JGI IMG/M metagenome (GOLD analysis project Ga0208662, IMG submission 187136) | Hot spring microbial mat communities from Yellowstone National Park, Wyoming, USA - OSPB_host_MetaG (SPAdes) (version 2) | ecosystem: Environmental > Aquatic > Thermal springs > Hot... | reverse complement strand
AGAAGTACACGGTTGAAAGTTATAACTCTTACTGTAGATCCCACTTAGCTAGGTTGGCTAGGGACACTAGGGCTGTCAATAGGAGTGAGAGAATGGTTGATTATAGTCTTCTTATACCTACAAAATTAAATCTAAAATTCCCTGAATTCATATTAATGCAATAGTATAAAAGAGGAGAGATTTATTATAGGCTCTAAAACTACGTAGCAGTATCTTTTAAATGCTTTATGATTCACCTCAAATTTTATCAAGGCAGGCATAAATTTACTTTTAATCTAACGTTTAATTTTGAATTTAAGAAAATTCAATGAAGTTAATATCTAGTAAGAAAATTGAGGAGTTTCACAAAGCACTGATCTTCTTAATATTCAAATAGATAATGTTACAGACTTTTCATTATAATTATAACTAATAAGAAAAATAATAAATTTAGCAAGATATAAAAAATTGTTGAACTAAGTATATAACAAACAATAAAAGTAAACAAGTGTTACTTAGTAAAAAATTAAAGTTAAAAAATAAAAGTAATAGAATCTTAAATCGTGTTATGCATAATTAAGCTTGGAAGTAATGAGGCTAACCCGCATGTACCTTTTATACTATTAACCGATATTATAGCTTTCATTTTTACATCTATAATTTTTTTATAATTATTATTAATTAATATAATAATTAAAACTATTTTTTTATCAATAAATCTATTATATATAAGTATTTTTCTCTTATTATAAATACTTTCATTTTTATGCTCATTTATCTCTAGTTCTATTATATTTTTTTTAGTAATTGAAATTACTTGAGAGACTCTTCTAACTATAGTTGAATGATCTGGACATTTAGGAATTAATTTACTTTTATAAAGGCAATTACATATAGATTCTACTTCCTTGTATGTTAGATATAAGCGTAGTATCGATAAAAATTCCCAAAATAATTGGGGATATTTTCGTGGTTTTCCTCTTTTTCCAATATTTTCTATAATGACTGTTTTGCTCCAATCCACAAATATAGTGGCAGGGAATAAAATTTCGTATTCTTCAATAGTAGTTAAATTTTTACTAACACGCTTATCACCTTTACTTAATTCACACATCTCGCTATATTTATGTATAATTCACATATAAAGTTTATGTTATTGATTATATTTCAGAATAATATGAGGAAATGAGATATTGTATAATATTACTATAATTTAAGGATTAGATAGTACAGCTTTTTTCATAGTAACTATAGAGTTGGTTTAAAGTATTGGGTTAAGACTTATCATGATTCGGATTATGCTCTTGAATTGAGGATGAGTTCTATTATTTGGTTTCTCAAGGTATTGGATTAATAAGTTTCATGATGTGCTTGGGATCTTGAGGAGGGAGTGTTCTCATGCAGTCATCTTATTCGATATTGAATAGTAAAATTATATCAGAGTTTCTCTAATATTCAATACTCCCCTCAAGTAAGCCTCATTCAAGGGAGTCTTCTCCCTTGAATAAATTACTGGATACATGACATTTAACAAGGCAAGACTATAATCAACCATTCTCTCACTCCTATTGACAGCCCTAGTGTCCCTAGCCAACCTAGCTAAGTGGGATCTACAGTAAGAGTTATAACTTTCAACCGTGTACTTCTTACTTGAAACGTGATTATCAAGAACTTGATAAACGGAGTAATCATCAGTGTAATTAATTTCACTCTTAGGCAGAGAATCAAGAGAAAGCTGAAAGTCTTATAATCCCCTATCACCCGTAGTAAAGAAGGGTAAACCATCAGCCAAATCCATAAATTCTCCCTCTTGGGACCATGTCTAAGGTAAGTCCAACTCTCGTCAAATACCGTGACTTTTGCGGTAAAGCTTTTTAGTTGCTCTTGTAGGACTAATAAATTAACATATGCCTCAATTCCCTTTCTCTTTATCAGACTGTAGTTAAAGGCTTTCCCTCAACTTTAGCTATTATGCTCATCCTATTCAAGTACTCCTTTAAGATCCTCTCCTTTTGTTCTCTACTCATCCTATGACTATTAGCATCGTAGAAAGTCCTTCTACAAACCTTACACTTGTACTTTGTCTTACCCCTTGATGAACCATTCTTGATTATCTGACCTACAAGATGGACAATTTGGCCTAATCTCCCTCCTCTTCCTTACACCCAATTTCCTAATAAATTGTTGATGGTGGTATTCCAAGCTTAGTTATTAGCACTCCCAACAAGTATGCAGCTATTGCCATTGAGATCCTTTCTAGATCGTGTTTTCTAGGCTTAATCTTCAAAACCAATACTATTAATTGTGTGAGGGTGACGAGGTCCATAATTTAGGACCCCTATACAATCTCGTCACCCTCACACAAGAAGTTTTCTCACGAAAACTCGTAATCTTAACGTATATTTAATATTTTTTACTATTCAATATCGAATAAGATGACTGCATGAGAACACCCCCCTTAGAAAAAACAGTTAGAAGAATTAAAAAAGAAATCTAAGTGATCTTTTTTATGAAATCTTTTTATATATAATTTTTATTTATAATAGTTTATAATTTGTAAAAAAGTTTATTAATCTGCACTAAGAATAGTAAGATGGTGGTTTAGTTCTTGAGTAATTATTATGCTTTATTATTAGTTATAATTTTGATAATTTCAAATCTTTATTTACTAATTATATCTAAAAAAGTTAAGAAAATAATAAAATCTTCTCTAATCTCTTTTTTAATAGTATATTCTGCATCAGCTATGATGATTATTAATCCAAGCTATCTACTTTATGGTATTTTGATTTTTTCCTTTTCAATCTCCTTATATTTAGGTTTCTTATACCACTACTATTTATATAGAAATCGATTCAGTCAAAAACAAGAAATGGGATTATCTATAGAAATTATATCACTTTTTCTTCTGTCTTCTATAGGACTTTTCTTGTATTTTTTAATTAGTAACTGGATTCCATTTATAGCTAGTCTAATTGTTATGGGAGCATGGTCCATACTAAGAGTTAATTATCAGAACTCAATACAAGATAACTATTTAAAAAATGCTAAATTAACATTTTTATTAATCTTTAATACATTTTTATTAATGTGGTTTTTGGGTGGCGTCTTAAATTTTATTACCGGCAGTATTTCAACTGGTGTTAATGGATTTATCTCCTCTCTTGCTTTAGGCTATTTGCCACCTAATTTCTTGTATGGTATAGGGGCTATCTTTGATATAATTTCTATAATTGCCACAATAACTGCAACTCCATATTTTTTCATGATAGTAGGTGTTTGGTTAGGAGTACTTTCCGTTTATAAACTATTAGAAGAGAAAAAAATAGAAAATAAAATACGTGTTACTTTAATGATAGCAGCGTATTGGATATATAGTCTTTATATTCCCTCGTTTTCTCCTATATCAAATAAGGTTGAATATATCCCATATATGTGGTATAGTGGTTTTGGTACTTATGCACCAGTTTCTCCATCTGTATTGTTAACTGGTATTATTGGAACTTATATAGTAACCGCGATCTTATCAGCCTTATTCGGGTCAAGACAAATTTGCTCAGTAACTTGCACTGCACCTTATATGCTTCAAGGAACTTTTTTTGATTCATTAAGAATTTATAATCGCACATCTAAATTAGGTAGAAAAACTTTATCTTCTAGACTTCAGTGGTGGCTTAAGGTTAATGCTTCAGTATTATGGGGATCCTTACTTATATTTGCAATCTTGTCTTATCTAGATCAGATTAAGGTAATTAATTTTACCATAGCTGGTAATGATCCAACTATATTTTTAACAAGTTTATACTTCAATTTTATATGGTGGGTTCAGTTTTTTGCCATTCCATTCTTCGGTAATTACGCTTGTGCTACTCAAGGATTATGTCACTGGGGGCTTTTTAATCAATTCTTTTCCTATATAGGAGGAATATACAAACTTAAGGTTAAAGATCCTCAACTTTGTGCCAAATGTAAAACTGTTGATTGTGCTAATGCATGTCCAGTAGGATTAACGGATATGCGGGGTAGTTTCATTAAGAAAGGAGAATTTAGATCATTTAAATGTATCGGAACTGGAGATTGTATAGAAGCTTGTCCGTATGATAATATATTCATTTATGATATAAGGCACAAAATTAAATCGTTGGGTGCACTTAAACTATGAAAAAAACTTCTGTTTTTAGAATTTTATTAATATTAACGTTCATCTTTTTGGTGTATATGATTTCTGGGATTATAGGATATATGGTATTATTTAAGAATTATAAAGATTTTAAGTTAATAAGTTATATTATATTCTTTTTGTTAATAAGCTTTTTAATAGTATATGAAATATATAATTTTACAAAAAAAATATAAAATTAAATTAAAATTGATAAAATAGATTAGCTATTATATTTTAAAAATCTAATATATTTATTGTCATGTTTTATTATAAATGCATTATTTTGTAGTAAAATATATTAATCAAAATTAAAAAGATAACAAATAGAGGTAATGAAAATTGGTTATGACTGAGATAATAGGTTTAGGATTAATGGGTTTTTCTACTAATTGCCTTATGGTAGTGTTAAACGTCTTAGGTAATGAAAAAGATCCAGTTAAATTAACTAGTGGATGGGGATGGACTCATATATTTTTAGGTTCAATGATGGTAATTTTAGGAGTGTTGGATTCTGCTCTAAACGCTGGTGGAATACCTAGTCTTTCTGGCTATACTGGAATGGCAATACTATATTTCGGAATCTATTGGATTATATTGGGAAATATTTTAGAAAGGGGATTAGATCTTAGAACCGTAGGTCATGTTTCAATACCTTACGCAATAGTTAGCATTTGGTTACTAGTCGGTGCTGTAGCATTACACCTAATAAGTTTAATAATACTTTTAGTAGTATTAATAGTAGTATTTCTTCTTCTATGGCCCGCTACACATGGTAATAGTAATTATCTGAAGATTGCAAGTTATCTCTTAATCATATTGGCATTTCTCGGTTTTTATATAGGCTTTGGTTTGTTTTATCCAGGTTATACTGTATTTTAAATTAAAAATACTAATTTTTTAATTATATTAATTAAATTAAGAAATAATATAATCAATTAAAATTATAGTAGTTAAATTTATATATTAGCTTTTAAATAGTAAGAATTATGAGAGATGGTTATATCATAGTTGATGCAGTAGTTCACGCCTATAATCTTTCTAAAGAAAATTCAGTATCTCCTATTACGGATAGATTTAATGAGGCAGTATATGGATTTCATAATATGTTATCACCAAATAACGAATATAAGCTAAGTAAAAATGAATTTTTACGTGATTGGGGAGTTAAGGAGTTAGAAAGGACTGCATTTTTAGAAAGTGATATAGATATCGTTGCATATCATTCATTACCCCTATTTGACTACTATAAAGATGGGATGTCAGATATAAAGAAAGGAGACGAACTTAGGAATAGAAATCCATTTAGGGTAATATTATATGGTACAATAAATCCATTTGAAGGGATTAATGCTCTGAAGAATTTAGAAATGCAGAAAAAGGAGTATGATATTGTAGGCGTGAAGTTGTATCCAGCTCATTACTATAAGGGTAAAACACTATCGATGCAATTAGATAATCCAAATACGGGTTTAAGTATAATAGAAAAGGCCAGAGAATTAGGAATTAATGTAATAGCCGTCCATAAGGCTATTCCCTTTGGTTTATCTCATCAGAAATACTACAGATTGGATGACGTAGAAATAGTAGCTGATAAATATCCAGAAATGAAATTTGAAATAGTTCACGGCGGTTATGCCTTTGTAGAAGAAACTGCTTTTCTGTTAGCAAGATTTTCTAATGTTTACGTAAATTTAGAAATAACTGCAAGCCTTATAGTAAATCATGCTAAGAGATTTGCGGAGATTTTAGGAAAGTTCTTAGAAGCCGGGGCAGAAGATAGAATTTTATTTGGAACTGGATGTGTTTTAGTTCATCCACAACCGGTAATAGAGAAATTTATTAAATTTAAAATGCCAGATGAATTAGTAAACGAATATGGCTATCCACAAGTCACTGATGATATTAAGAGGAAAATTTTAGGTGAGAATTATTTAAGAATGCACGGGATGAATATTGATGAAGTCAAGACGAAAATTGAGAATGATAATATAATGAAATTAAAATATGAAAGAAAATTTAGACCATGGGGTAGTATTAGAGGGGATTAAATGAAATTAAGTAAGGATGAAATATTAGAAGCGCTTAAAGAAGTTAAGGATCCTTGTGCAATGTTTTTAGGCCTTAATTTTAATCTTATTGAGATGGGAATGATTAAAGATATACGTCTTCATGATGATAAAGTTTACATAAATTTAAGAACTACCGTTCCTTCATGTATCTTTTTCTTTGATATAGCTCAAAAGATTAAGGAGGTTCTAATAAAGAAAGGTATAAAAGAAATAGAAATAGAAAATGCTATAGAATTATGGACTGAAGATATGATGTCAAAAGAAGCTAAATATAAATTAGACCGATATAGAGAAACTTATGCTCGCAAATATGGTATTAAACTCTATTCATATAAATAAATCTTATTTTAATATCGAACTTGTTAAAAATTTTTCTATAATAAATTTTTCCTTAATAGCAGTAGAGTAGCAATAACTTCCTATATTATACGAAACAATTCTTAGATGATACTAATATTCACTTAAATGTTGATTGATTCAGTTAATATATAGTCTTTTTCATAATAGCTGCAACAGGCTTTTAACTTCCCTCAATACAAAATATAGAAAAACATTGAGAAAAGCTTGTATTATTGTGAGATAAAACTTGATAACAGATAATAAATCAAATATGAGAAAAATTTTCCCATACTTATACCTTCCTCAAGCACGTCATGAAACCTATTAATCCAATACCTAGTATAATTACCCTTAGAAACCAAATAATAGAACTCATCCTCAATTCTAGAGCATAACACGAGTAATAATAAGTATTAACCCAACGCTTCAAATCCTTCCAAACCAACTCAATTAAGGAGAATAGGGAGGCAAGAAAAGCAAAGCCTAGAAGCAGTAGCGAAAACATAAGAAGACTTGTGAAACTCAGCATTATCAACACGACATTACCAGAATTCCTAACCCTAAGCAAGTAAAGAAAATTAGCGAAAACCCTAGAATCAACATTGTGAGCATAAAACAAGGCTTACCATCAAACAAGGGAATACAAGCTAGAATATTAACACTTGGATAATCAGCCTTAAACCCTAGAGGGATCATGACGAATACCATACTCGTCCATGAAAAACACTTTTACGCCCTTCTTAATAACGCCCTTCAACCTCTCCCTAAGTATATTGTCAGCATCTATTAGTCTCTTCTTGTCGATCTTGTAGGGTTTTATGTAGGGAATTTTCAGTCTTTTTCTCGCTATTCTCTAAGCTGTAGCTTATTTTTACGTTGAACTTCTCCTCTATGTTTTTGCTTCCCATATGGTTTTTCCTTGTATTTCTTCTACCTTTATTTCCCTCTCGTTTACCTTCTTTTTTCTTCCTTTTCTTTCCTTGTGGAATAGGCATTTTTCTCCCTCTCTCTGGAATTCGTTAATCCATCTATATACTGTGCTTTTGTGAACTTGTAGTATTTTTGCTATTTTGCTAATTTTCATTCCTTCCAAGTATTGCCCTAGTCTCGTTTAAACCCTTAGGCTTCTTGCTAATTAGCTTCCTTATCTTCCTTTTTAAGGTCCTTAGCGCACTCAGCCCAACAGCCCCCATTACTAACACTAGATTTAACTCCCTTTTAGCCCCCGTTGCAGCTATTATGAAAAAGACTATAATCCCTATTACCCGTAGTAAAGAAGGGCAAACCATCAGCCAAAGCATTCCAAATCCACAAGTTTTCCCTCTTGATAGCATGCCTAACGTAAGTCCAACTCTCGTCAATTACTGTGACTTTTGCAGTAAAGCTTTTTAGTTGCTCTTGTAGGACTAATAAATTAACGTATGCCTCAATTCCATTTATCTCTAGACCTAGATGATTATCTGATAAAATTTCTAGTCAAATATAATTTTACAATAATATATCGAATAAGATGACTGTTTAAGAACACCCCCATTATCTAGTTAACCATTTATCTTGTTTCCATAGAGTTAAGAGAGTATAGAATGTCACAACGTATTGAATACCTAATGCAACAGAACCTAAAATAAGAACTCTAAGTTTATCACGTTTCATATTTTTGATCATAGTGTATATAAAGGGGAATATGGAAATACTTGATAAAAAGTTAGTAATAATAAAGATATGATAATGTATAATAAAAATTTGACTTATATGACCAAATAGGATTGACATATTAAAAATAATATTAAAAATTTTAAATATATAATTAAAACTTAACACTGGATTCTTATTTAAAAATAAGTATTCAAGAATAGGCATTAAGATGGGAGTAAAAGGCAAAATTAAGTTAGTATAAATTGAATTAAAGACGTATAGTTTACCTCTCCTAATTAGATCTCTATTTAGAAGCTCTTTTAAAAAGAAATAGTAACTAGTCTTACTCCATCTAATTACTTGTTTTGAAAATTGAAAAATGTTAGATGGCGGATAAGTATATACTTCAGTAGAAAAGTCTACTATTGCTCTATATCCCCTTTTTATAATATAATTAGTTAACTCTCTATCATCACCTATTAATACTCTAATTCCAAAAATCTTAGGATTTTTAAACTCTTCTGATTGAAGAAATGACTTAATTAGTTCTGTTCTATAAATTACTGCGTTACCATAAAGAATTATAGAGTTACCAAAATAATTTACAGCCCTAACTGGTATTTCTTGTAATCTCTGATAAAATTCTGCATAATAAAATGAAACCTTTTTATTATTAATAACGGAGATTTTAGCAGAAACCCCTCCTACGTCATCTTTAAATAATCTTAACAATCTACTTATAGTGTTTTGTGGAAGTATTGTGTCACTATCTAAAAACATGACATACTTTGTCGACACTTCCTTTATACCTTCAGATAAAGCTATTCTTTTGCCGTTTCTTTCCTTTAAACTGATAAACTTACCACCGTATTTTTTAGTTATTGATAAATATGGCTCTGTAACCCCATCTCCTACAACTATAAATTTTACATTTTGCATCTTTACACTTTTAACACATTCTTCAAAAATTTCTGGTTTTTCCTTGTATACTGGAATAATTACAGTTATCTCATTTAGATCGCTTACATTGGAACTAGCTTGTTTAGAGCTATTTATATTTTTAAGAGAAAAAACAGAGTTCAAAATAAAATATAGAAATGTAAGAATTGTCAAAATAATTGAAAAACAATCTAAAAGCACTCTTTCGATGCTCATACACTATTTCCTAGTTTATTGCAATATAAATGTTTTTAACTATCACTAGTCTAACGCCGGTCTTACCTAAAATCTTAATATGATAAAAATTTTTCTGATTTTTAGCTACATTTTTAAAAAGTTTATGGAAGAATTGAAGTATATTATAAATTTAACTGCTAATACTATGAAAAATTATATATATATTACGATATTATATAAACGTTTTTCAAGATAATTTGTATTTATAAAGTTATTAAACGAATTATGAATATAAGGGTTATTAAATTTGATCACTTTTAATGATTTAAGAGGATTTATCCAATATATTGTTAAAATTTCTTATTTATCGAGTGTGTAACCCCTAGTATAAAAACTTTTCCTTAAAAATCGAGCATAATCCTATATAGAACGCCACACTACTTATGCAAGCAATAAAACCTACTAACCTATTACTCTCTATGAATTAATTAACCTTCTGCAGGAGGTGGTTAAAAGTGTCAAGCTGGGTTAAAAGAAAATTTGAACATTTAAGGAGGTGGAGAAAGTACGCTGAGATTATCGCCAAAGCTTCAAAGGACATCGACCCTAATTCTAAAGTTTACGTATTTGGTGGTGTTGCAGAGAATAGGGTTACGGTTTTAAGCGATATTGACATTTTAATTGTTACTGAAGTAAAGGAGGGGTTTAAGAGCTACTAAAGTATTCTAAGGTTATAGAGATAGCTTAGTGATAGATAAACGACAAATAAGGCCTAGAATATTTTTATATAAGGCGTTAATTAGCTAATTCTCCTATAAAGAGTTCGACCTTCATCGTGATTAATAGTCACAATGAAGACCAAACTCTCCTCTTAGCAAGTTCTATTAGCTTCTTCAATCCTCTCCTCTCTTCTTTCAAACCAGAATATATAATCCTTAACTTCTATTACTCTCACTTCTCCGAAAGTTTTCTTACAATGCATTTAATTGCCTTTCCAGATTGTCCTTTTGACTTGATGAAACCCTTGCATAAATTGCTACTTGTTTTATACTACTACAACCGCTTAATAGTTTCTCAACCTCACTATCTCCACCTACCGTTAATTTCAACAGCTTTGATTTTACCTTCCCTAATCCACTTAACTACATGCCGAATATTTCAGTAACCTCACTGGGTGTTAAGTACCTCTCCACAGTATTTAAAAGTTACGTGTAAGTGTTACAGTCTCTATAATATCCATGTAGTCTTCGAGATATGAGGCGTACAGTATTGCTCTTAAACCCCATTCCTTTTCAAAGAGTAGCTTACCCTTAAGCATGATTATTTTAAACTTTACTGGTGCATACTCTATAAACCTCACATCTCCCCGAATCCCGGTGAGTTTTTCAATCTCATCGTTTAAATCGTCAGCGTATAGCCAAGAATCCCTCCACGAGACCTTATATCCCGTGTATATTCCTATATCTATATCTCTAAAAACCTTGGACTGTATAAAACCGCCGTAAACAGTTGCTAACCATATTTCCTTTTTCTCAAAGACTGACTTTCTCACTACCCTGAAAGGGCGATGGTTCCCCTTCCAGAGGGCTCATCGTTCCCACCATCGATTCGGCTCTCATTTGATGGGCAGACGAGAGGGTCAGAGACCCCCTCCCGTTTAAATTAACTATTGCAATAACATCACGATCATTCTCATAACCACATGAACACCTAAACCAACTATATCCTCTTTCTTCCATCCTTTTACCACACCTAGGAGCTTGAGGGAGTATGTAAATTGGAGGATGAAGGAGGCTAGGTTAGTGGTTAAGGATGGGAGGGCTTTTCTAAAAGTGGTTTTTGAGAAGCCAAGGGAGGAGAATGTTGAGCTAAAGGAAAGTATTGCTGTTGATGTTAATATGAGTGAGATAGTTGTGGGGAAGGATGATATTAACTACGTTAGGATTCCAACTCGTTTGCATGAGGTTCACCACTGGAAGTCTTTAGCTGAGAGTCTACAGAAGAAGTATTCAAGGAGGCACCACATGCTTCGCCTCTAACAGACCTAAGGGAATCGAGAATTTACGGGTGTCAATCATGTGTCCCTATATATTCTTTGTTGTCATAATACCTTGTTTTCTTTGCATAGTGTTAAGTGT
>Ga0208662_100686_pt1 | contig 11547 bp, 14 predicted proteins | sample OSPB_host_MetaG_FD_187136 | JGI IMG/M metagenome (GOLD analysis project Ga0208662, IMG submission 187136) | Hot spring microbial mat communities from Yellowstone National Park, Wyoming, USA - OSPB_host_MetaG (SPAdes) (version 2) | ecosystem: Environmental > Aquatic > Thermal springs > Hot... | reverse complement strand
GGAATGATGATCCCTCTGGAGGGGATCCATCGCCCTTCCAGCGTGGTGGGAAAGTCAGCCATAGATCCCACTTCACTTATGTCCCATGGGAAATTCCCTATCATTGCAGTGGTCTCTGTCTGTCCGTAAAAATCTCTTATTCTCAGGTTGAGTTTATTTTCCCATATTTTAATTGCCTCTGGATCTAACGGTTCTCCTGCAGATACTACTTCCCTAAGCTTTGGAAACTTAAACTTATCTAAGTGTTAAGGATTATGAATTGCCTCCAAGCAGTTAGAGGTGCACAGAACTTATTACGTTAAAACTTTCAACTAAGGAGAGGTATTTTTCTAGGTCTAATTTTCCGGTGTAATTTATACCCAGTACGGTGGCATTCATTATGAAGGGAGAACTCCAAGCGAATTTAGCCGTCGTCAACAGTTTCAGATAAACTGTGAAGTTTATGTCATTTGATATCATTTAACATTCCTAGCTCTTCTCATGAAAGTTTATAAATTTTGTAGTTACATTCTAAAATGTAGAAGAGAGCCCTACAGTGAACTCGATGAGCAATGTGAGGGGGAGGATGGGTTCGATGAGGCTCCCCATGTCGTGGCTGGGAGTTCACACTCCCTAACCTAGGCGTGGGGAGCCGGACAAGGGGAATGAGGATGAGAGGTTGAATACAAATTCATGAAACCTCAATGAAAGTCTGACCCCCATCCTGGAGCACTTAAATTAAGATGTATGTCTGTAACATTTTTACGTAACTATTCGTTATTTTTAATTACTTCTAATCCCTTTAACGCTATTAAGTAAGCTGAGGCTATATGCCTAATTTATAAACTTTTATGCTAACATTGAATCAGAGGGTGTCACTGTGAAGTCTATGTGAGGTAGAGGAAGGCACCCAATGAAACTCTCCATGTCGTGGCTGGGAGTCCACACTCCCTAACCTAGGTATGGAGAGGGAGGAGGAGTGATGAGGCTGAGTGATTAATAATCACGATGAAGGAGATCTCTTCTGGTTTTATGCCTATAAAATCTGGTAATTTCAGAAGACTAATACTGCCTTAGCTTCTGAGCTCTTTAACGCAAACTCAGATACTCCACTTATTTTAACTTTAGGTAATAAGTCCTCTTCTTTTATGCCCTTAACTTTCATTCCGAACTCACATGCTGCTATTTCCACATCTTCCTCTCCTAGTTCTAATAGATTGTCTATGTAGTATTTTAACGGCTTTGCGTTGGGTAAGGTAATTTTCTCAACCTCTTTAGTAATAGCCTTTAACGCGTCCATTGTGAAGAACATGTAGACTTTACTGCCAGCAGATACGTAACCTATAGCTGTAATGAATCCCATGTAGAGTTTTTCTATGTCTCCAGATATCATGAAGAAGGCGTATTTATCCGACAATGTTTTTCACCCTCACGTATTTTACTAAAGAGTACCAGAACCACATTAGGCATGAACACACTGAAGCGTAGCCGGCTAATTTAATGTCTATATTATTTATTATCGAACTTCCCCAAACGAATAGGGCTATTATCTCTAGGGCTATGACTATGGGAGATATTACATCAACTATTCCGAAAGAGGATTTGGCGTTTTCTAACTGGGCAACTATTTTAACTAAATTGTACCAGAAGAGAGATAGGCCTACGAAGACGAAAAAGTAGCATATCCATAAAGTTGCTGTTAAGTAACCTTCCAATTGCTGAGGTGTTACATACACTGCGTAGTTTCCGTGAGATAATGCTATGTTATCGGAATTTACTAAATATATCTCACTGAATTTATACCATCCTATTGCAAATAAAGAAAGTATTATTGGGGCTAAAAGTCTCCTAATATATGCGGTTTGCATATTTCATAACCTCTCTTGAACCTTTACAGCTAAGTAAACCCCTCCTAACATGCCGAATAGGAATATTATCCCATCGTATCCTAATTGGGCAAAGTTGGTCCACATTAACCCTACGTTACATCCTAAGGCCATCCTGACTCCAATGCCTACTAATATTCCTCCTAAAAACCCTATCAATAGCCTTTTCTTCTCTCTCGGTATCCTTATTTTAAAGTCACCACTTAGGTAAGAAGCGGTAAAGGCACCTATACATAACATTACTACCATTAAAACGCTTGGGTCAACAATTGGTAATGAATCGTTAAACCACGGGGTAGTTAAAAATAGATTCTGCCAGGCTAACATTAGTATGTATTCGAAGAACCTGCCTCCGTCTGAGGAAGTTATGACTAAATAGTTAAAGGTATAACCAGCCCCTACTATGAAGACTAATAACATGTCTAAAGCTAAAATCACAGTAGTTAAGTTCGTACCATAGGGTTTCCTTAAGAGTATTAAGTCCTTAACTTCACTACTTAATTTAACTGGCTGAGTAGTAGTAGGTGAGGGTAAATTTCCTCCGTAGGCCTTTATTGGCATTCCTGGAATAAAGCTTGCAGATGCCCTACTCCATTTCCTTTTAGTGTAATGTTGAAGGTAAATTCCTAAGGCTATTAGGGGTATTGAAAGTATTAACGTAGTTATTAAGACTGAAGGAGCTGATACGTTATGGAATATGAGATATGGTAAGTATTCAATGTAACCTCCTTGAGTAGTGGATAATATGCCTTTTTCCATAGTGTATAATTGAAATGGCCATATTCCTATAGCAAATATGTAAGTGCCTATCATCATTCCGAAAAGCTCTATCCAGTTCTGAACATAACCAGAAGCTGCCCTATATAGCATTGATAAATTACAACCGCCTGCTAAGGCTGCACCGAAGCCGAAGATAAAAGAACCTACTAAAATGTACCAGCCAGCGAAATAATTAAAATAATACTGGTCACTGGCTGGTATTATTCCTAATCCAACTAGTATTCCAGCTCCTAAGGCTGATAAGCCGAATAGTAAGAGTAATGCTCCGAATCTCTCGAAACTTCTAATTGTAAATATTGAAGTCATAGCGTTTACGAAACAATAGTTACCTCTCTGTGCTGCCCAACCTAAAATAAAGCCGGATAAGGCAAAAACTGCGTAAACTATTGGCCAACTATAAGAAAAAACGGGTTGTAATACCATGGGGGGCATTAGCTCACCTTTAGTATCCTAAACCTATACACATCTCCATCCTTTATTACAGTAAAGGGATATCCGTGGGATTTACATAATGAGGGTAAGGTTACATCTACTGCAGGCTGATGATCCGTTAGTACTTCCAATATCTGTCCAGCTTTCATCTTCTTAAGCTTTTTACTCGCCATCATTTCCGGTACTGGGCATGACTCTCCTCTAACATCTAAAACCTCATCTGGTTCCCTGAACTTTAATTCTTCGCTCATTTCTTACACACCTATTACAATAAAAGGAAATAAACATATTAAAAGGTTTAAGACTTTATAAACCCTTTTTCTAATTTTGTGTAGATTTAATAATTTATTTTTGAACGAAATAAACACACTTATCGCCTATTTCAATTTTATTAGTATTGCACTTGAAGAATTCGAGTACCCTTATAACGTCTAATTCCTGTGAGCTTCCCTTTTCTACTATTATCTCTAACGTATCTCCCTTCCGCATTTTCTTAATTTTAGAGTAAACTAGCATCTGAGGAACTGAGCAGCATAAGCCAGTTAAGTCCAGTTTCATCATTATTTTAATATAGTTTAAAAGGATTATAAAATCTTTTTTGAGTGCAAACTAACACTAATTGAACATTTTTTATTTAATAGATTAATAAGACTCTTTTACAGAAAAATTTATATTTTTATAAAATAAGTATAAAGGTTGAGATGATAAGCAAGGTTAGGATGACGGCTAAACTGAAGACCGAGAAAATAGAACCGTTACTTAACGTCGAAAAGTACGGGAGAATTTATCAGCTTAAAGAAGTCAGGAGGTTAGATTACGGATATAAGGCTAAAATTAAGTGGATAAAGAGTGAATTTAACGTTTTGGTCAAGGTTAAAAAGGACTTAATAGAGATCATTGAGGAAAATGGCAAGTTCTCTATTTCGATAAATTTCAGTAATAGGAAAGCGGATGTGACATTAAATTGTAGCCCAATAGCCTCAGCCTTATTAGCACCATTAGCGTGGAAAATAGTTAAGAACCTTGAGAATTACTCTGAATATATTCCTAATGTCAATTCCATCTATGTTAATTCATCATCACTATTGGAACTCTTTAAAACTAAACCCAGTATAACTTTAGACCTTAGGGGAGTTACGTGCCCAATACCAGAAATCGAGGCTAAGAAGGCTATTCTGAACGCTAAACCATTTGAGGCTATAGAGGTTTTAGTAGATCATCCAGCTGCGATACTTTATACCTTACCAGAAGTAGCGAGGACTTTTAATTGCAGATATGAGGTAATAAATAAGGGAGATTACGCTTCTTTCATTTTCATTTGTGGTAGGAGAGGTAAAGAAAATAATTTACAACTGGAAGACATAAGGAATATGATAAGAGATGAGAGGGAGATAGCTAAACTGTACATTTATTTCGATAAGATTATAAGACAAGAGAAGGTTGATAGGTTTACTCCAGATCTATTATGCGGTGAAGGGCTAACCTTAATTGTAGCCTCTCCAGAGGGAAGGGGATGGTTACTTACGGCAGTAGTAGATAACGATAAGTTAGTTTCTGCTAGGCTAGATTACGGTAATGTAAAACTTTATGATGATGACGCTGTGAATATGCTCACCGATTTTAACGGGCTAATAAACGTGTACTACTTAAAGCATTAAATTAAGTAATTATCACATCAATGGAAAAAAGGGTTTAAAAACAGATTAGCTTTATATACGCTATTTAAGTAACATCAATTATGAATTATAAGTTAATACTCTTGGCTGGATTTATTGTTATATTAGCTATAGGTTTCGGTGCTGCATATTTAATGTTAAGACCTACTACGACGCCTACTACAACGACAACTTCAGTGGTGACTAAACCTACTACGACGATAACCCAATCACAAAACTTTTACTTATTAGTGTTTACGCAAAAGGGTATTTCAATGGTACTTAATCCATTTTCACCCTCTTCTAGCTTTCTCGGATTCCAGCACGTTGTCAATATTTCATTAAATACTCCAGATCAAGTATATTTCTGGGAGCAATTGCCATATAACTCAATGATTAAATTAGGGGACGTTGTTTTCATGCCCTTAAATAACGGAACTGTTTATGCAGTAAATACGTCAACAATGAAGGTAATAAAGTCTTTTCAAGTTGGTAATTCTATAGGATTTATAGGGATTGATTACTCACCAAATATGCAATATGTAGGTATAGCTGACGGTCCTTCTGGAGTAGTAGAGGTAATTAATGTTCAAACCCTGCAAGTGGTCTGGAAAGATACTTTCATTTCTCCAACAGGTAGGACTTATTATCCGTGTGACATTAGGTGGGCACCAAACGGACAATATATTATTGTACCTATGAGGTTCAATAATAGTGTAGATGAGATTAATGCAACTAACGGTCAGGTTATAAGGGTTTTAGCGGCATCTCCAGGTTCACAGCCCTATATGCTAAGCCCAAACAATCAAGGCACTATGTTAGCGGTTGAATACGTAGGAAATAACTCTGTAGGTTTTTACTCACTTCCCAATTTATCATTGCTAGGAATAGTTAAGATGCCAGGGAAGTTAATCCCCCAGAGAGGAGTATTTACCCCCAATGGCCAATACTACTTAGAGGCTCCAGCTAATGAAAATGAAGTGGTTGTAATTTCTACTTCAAACTTTAGTATAATTGAGAATATAACCCTACCGTCTACTTCATCTCCTGGACTAAGTGAAATACAATTAGCACCGGGAGGAAATTACGCTTACGTAGTAATTCACGGAAATCCACAGTCTGGTGGAATGATAGTTCTCATTTCTTTATCGTCAATGGGCATAGCTTACGAGATACCCCTAACTACAGCCCCAGCAATAGTATTACCATTACAAACTTCAGCGGGAACTTACCTAGTAGATAACGTATTATTACCTCCAGTTACTGGACTCCATTGTTAGGTGAGAGTTTATGAAGGTTATGAATCCTCTTTTTTACTTCTTCATTTTCCTCTACTCCACGGTTATATTACCAATTATAGTTAACGGAATTAGAGTACTTAACGTGTGGTATGGTCCTTTGGCGGATACTGGACAAGTAACCTTCCTTTATCCATTTCTAACCTTTACAATTTCTACTACGATATTATCAGTAATTTTAGGATATACTCTATATAGGAAAAAGTCTAGCAGATTCATCTTAATTAGGGGGCCCATGAGAGTTAGGAGCGTAATAAGGGCTATATTAAGAGATAGTTTAGGTAAAATTTTAGTCTTGATTTACTCATCCCTTTACTTTATTTCATTTTTAATAGTTTCTGGCTTATTATTGATTCCTGGAATAAATGTAGATCGTTACTTCACTAGCCTAACTGTAATATCTTATGAGGGTAGCGGTATCTCATTAATTAAAATAGGTCAATTTTACTTTATCTTAAATCCGTTTATTCTCTTGCTCGGATTAATAGTTGATGTATTCCTCTCAATATCCTTAATGCTTTCATATTATATAGTTTCATTAATTTACGTATCTTATCATCTCTACACCTTTCCCGTTCCAAAAAGCTTCAGAATATATACCATTAATACCGTAGGAGGATTCCTAACAGCTTCAGTTCCTTCCATAGGTACCATTGCAGGAATTTGTTGTTTAACGCCAACTGCTATTAACTCCCTATTATACTTAGCCTCAGCCTCTTTACCTTTAAGTAAGGGTATAACGTGGAAATACGGTACATTTATCTTAGGAACTTGGACTGGTGGAGTACTTCAAGCCATAACCCTCGCTTCACCAGTTATAGCAGGCGTTATAATATCCGGCATATCAATATATTATATATACATAATTTCTAAGAGACTAAATGAGGTGGTAATACATCAGTAAGATTGAACAATCTCAATTGCTTACCGTACTTAGATTAGTTACCGCTTCCATATGGCTAAATGCAGGAATATTTGACAAATTACTTAATCCAGGGTTTTTAGATCCGAATTCAAACGATTACGTAGGTTTAACCATATTGTACTTCTCTCAAGGTTCCATAATTAGGGGTTTCCTATATGCTGTAGCCTTTCCTCATCCAATATTAACAGGAATACTTGTAATGATAGGCGAAATAAGCTTCGGAGTTTTATTGCTTTTAGGCTTAGGAGTTAGGTTAGCCTCTACTACAGCGTTTTATACGAATTTAATATACTTTCTTTCAGCTGCGTGGACTGGAGCGGAAGAATATGGGATTAACCTACTTATGATGACAGTGGATGTTTTCCTCATAATATATGGTTCTGATTACTTTTCATTAGACTCAATAATAGCCAAGAAGTTTTCCATAATTAATAATAAAAAGATATGGGTTATTACGGGATCCATAATATACTTAGTGGTAATCTTATTCTTGCTAACCTATGGATGAGTTATCTATCATTTAATATTTCGGATTAAAGTGTTGTTTTGATATTATAATAAAAATATCATAAGATTTTTTCTATTAACAAACAGGCAAAGCATTGTTAAAATCCTCAATGAGATCCTCTATATTTTCAATCCCTACCGAAACTTTTACTAACTTTTCTGGTATTCTCATCCTATTTAACTCATCAGCTGAAAGAGAAGCGTGACTAATTTCCCTAGGCTATAATAACGCTTATCCTAATAATACCAGAGACGAAAGGTAAGCCATTAGAGGAGAGTTCTAGGGAAATAGAAGTTATGGAGATAAGTTAAAATTTTTTAATTTAACAATACTCATTTAATTTTTCTAAATAATCGCTTACCCCTCTTCTCTCTGCTTCTTCTTTTAAATAATTAAAATCTAATTTACTACGTTGTGCACAATATACTAATACAGCCTTTATTTTGTCTTCACTACTTTCCCAAAACTTCCACGCTTCCAAATACGTTAAAATCACCTCCTCCGGTGGGATAATATATATTTTATAACCGTCTATATAAATCGACAGAGGCTGTTTCTTTAAAGAATATACAGTCCCCACAATGTCAATTCCTTTATCGGAGATCTCTCTTATTTTAGGTAAAAATATCCTAAGTCCTTTATCGGAGATCTCGGAAAGGACTAGTCTAACTATTTCGGCTCCTTGTCCTTCAACGATTATGTCCACATCTCCCGTCCTATATCCTCTCCCAGAATAGAATTCTGCTGCGAAACCACCTACTATTATTAATCTGCCTAAATTTCTCTGTTCTAAAAGCGTATTTAAGATCGCTAAAAATTTAAGAAATCGATCAGTCTCACTACCCTTTAATTCGCTTATTCTTGAATATAACTCCCTAAGCAACCAGTCCTGTAATATATTACCTCACCTTCAAACTTAAGACAACCTAACTCTTCTAATAGCATTATATTTTCCTCAGATAATTTAGCTAACCTTTTAAGTGCATTATCCCCCATTTTATTTTTCCTATATCTAGGTCTCTCCTCTAATAGCCTTATTAACGTAATCCTATTCGAATCCATCATTAGATAATTTGATATTTCAAAATTATATAACTTTAGATTGAGGAATCTAAATTTACACACGAGCCGACAATTTAGGAAATGTGGGCCAATATTATGTTTTAGCACAGTTATAAGTGAAAATGAAAAAGAGATATTAATATAAAGATAAAATAGTCATAAAGTTCGTTAATAAAAAGAAATTTTATTTCTCTGAAGATAATAAAAATTCTAGATTAGATTTCTCCATAAAATATTCATAGTATTATGAATATAATAAAGATCAATATTTAAAGGAAATTAACAAAGGAAGGTAACTATAATAAGACTTAATACTAATCCAGTAAATAAGTTTTAAACTTCTGGGGGTAGAAGTAACTTCTGGGGGTAGAAGTGCTTTTCGATCCAGCACCAAAGGATAAAAGAGAGGATTTCTTTGATAGAGAAGAAGAAATAGAGAAACTTAAATTACTCTCATCTCCTATAACGTTAATTTTAGGTTTGAGAAGGACTGGAAAATCATCATTAATTAAAATAGCACTCAATGAATTAAACAGACCATTCATTTACCTCGATATGAGGAAATTTGAAGAGAAAAGGAGTATTAACTATAAGGAGTTCTTAATAGAGGTTGAAAGAGAGATAAATAAGTTATCATCGAAATTCTCCCAACTTATAGAGTTCCTTAAGAGAATAGAAGGAGTAAGTATTATGGGTAATCAGATAAGATTTAGATGGCAGGGAAATAAGAGACTTTCGTTTACAAATTTACTTGAAGCATTAAACGATTTCAATAAGGATTTAATATTCGTAATAGATGAAGCCCAAGAACTCATAAAGCTAAGGGGAATAGATCTATTACCACCTTTAGCTTATGCATTCGATAATTTAAAAATCAAAATCATATTAAGTGGTTCAGAGATGGGACTACTATATCGTTTCTTAAGAATTGAAGATCCCAGTTCTCCCCTCTTTGGGAGAGCTTTCTTAAAGATAGAGTTAAAACCATTTAGTAGAGAAGAGGCTATAGAATTCTTAAAGAGAGGTTTCTCACAAATTAACGTAAATTTCACGGAATATGATAAAGTTTACGAAGAGATAGGAGGAATTCCAGGATGGTTAACATATTTCGGCTATACATATTCTCACATCAGAGATTTAAGGAAAAGTCTAGATGAGACCTTCAGTTTTGCTAAACGCTTAATAATACATGAATTTGAGAACTTTTTAGCAGATAAGGGTGAGGCTAGAAAAAGGTACTTAAATATCATGAGAACTATAAGCGTGAGCTGTTCATCCTGGAGTAAAATTAAGCGGGAATTGGAAGCAATGGAGGGAATTACTATAAGTGATTCTGTAATATATAATTACTTAAAACACTTACTCGATTCCTCATGGATAGTTAAAAACGATGACGTTTATTGCCCGTCAGAGCCGTTAATAAGAAAAACTTTCGAAACATTGAATTTTTGAATTTATTTCTGAAATTATTAATTTAACATTTAAAGAGAGTACTCATAAACTTTTTCATAAAGGAGGACATAATGCATCAGCTTACTTAATAGCATTAAGGAGATTAGAAATAATTAATTAAAAATAATAAATATTTATGTAAAAAATTAGAACATATACAATTTAAAGCAAGTTTTTCTAATCAGCTGAAATTTTTAAAACTTACAACGCGTATAAAATCTTAAAAAATAAGTAAAAGGACTATGCTCGTAAATTGTTTATAAACTGCTCATATTTTCGTAGTATGTACTTTAATTAAATTAAATATATCACACATTTAATCTTATACTTTTCACAATATATAAAAATATATTGAAATACTTTTCACAATATTGTTTCTGTTAAAAATCAGTTTTTAGATAGTATATTTTACTCACTCAATTAAGTATATATTATTGTTGTTGATATACCCTACTTATAATCATTAAAAAGTGTTAATAGATAAATAATACTTTCTATACTATACAAGTTAGTTAAGAATCTCAGTAATACTGATTAAATTAATTATAGAGTCAAAAATATCAAGCAATCTATAATTGACAATTATCCTTATAAGTTAGAACTTTAAATTATATATAAAATATGTTGTCCATAGTAATTCCCGCTTACAATGAGGAAAAGAGGATTGGAAAAACAGTTCAAAAAATTTCCTCTTGGATATCTCCTGCTGAAATATTAATAATTTTCGATGGCAATGACAGAACTCCAGATGTTGTAAAGAACTTTCCAGTTAAACTTTATGTAAGTAACGTTAGATTAGGTAAGGGAGGAGCACTAAAAAGAGGTATACATTATTCCTCTTTCAAGAAAGTTTTATTAGTTGATGCAGATTTACCGGTTACTAAAGATGATATAGATAAGGTATTAAAGACAGACGCTGACCTAGTAGTTACTAAAAGGAAAATTATAGGAATGCCCTGGAAGAGGAGATTTTTACATAAGGCTTTTATAATACTAACGAAGATCTTCTTTCCATCACTTGTTAAGTTTAGTGATTTCCAATCGGGAGTTAAGTTAATTGATAAGGAGAAGGCTTTGAGCATAAGTGATGAGCTAATAATAAACGATTTCTTATTCGATGTTAATCTAATTTACGCATTTAAGAGAAGGGGGTATAAAATAAAGGAAGTAGAAATAAGTTATATTCACGATGAGAATGATAGTAAAATATCGAAGAAGTTAATTAAAGTAATAATTCTAATGTTTCTCTCACTGATTAAGTTAAGGGTATATTATTCACCTTTTAGGAGTATTTTAAACACTAAGATTTTCCTAAGTGTTCAGAACTATATACTAAACAAGCTTAGATAATTTATAAGTGAAAATTTGGAAATGTAGTAGTTAAAATAAATAAGTGAGCTTATAGATGCATAAATAATCTTATACTCTGCGAGTGTACTGACCTCCTTATATAAAACATATTAGTCAGATCTGAGTAATACAGATCTGACTGGGGTGTAGGCCGTTGACTTCCTTGGGCTTAAAGCTCGACGGGGAGCTTGGCCTCCTCCAATTCGGACCGGAAGTTGGG
>Ga0208662_100685_pt1 | contig 11549 bp, 8 predicted proteins | sample OSPB_host_MetaG_FD_187136 | JGI IMG/M metagenome (GOLD analysis project Ga0208662, IMG submission 187136) | Hot spring microbial mat communities from Yellowstone National Park, Wyoming, USA - OSPB_host_MetaG (SPAdes) (version 2) | ecosystem: Environmental > Aquatic > Thermal springs > Hot (42-90C)... | reverse complement strand
TAAATAAGAATATTGAATATATTCTATTTAGTACAACATAGGGTCAAGATACCTATGTATTCTATATAGGGACCAAACAGCAGTCCTTGAGAACTAGCCTTACTAAGGATCATGGAGGGGTTAAAAATCGAGAGTGGACTTGACCTGCAGTTGTAGAGGACACCGCGTCATCCTGCCCTCAGAAAGGTCGCTGGAGGAACGTATCTCGGATCCATGTCACTTCTCACTCAAATGGGTCATAGCAGAGCACTCACCGTGTCAGATCTCCCAGGTCTCCTTTCTCCAGGATCTCCCTCCTATTGGACACGTTGACCTTGTTGTAGATCGCTTCGTTCAGTTTTTCGAGTTCCTCTCCTGGCCTGTTGACGGCAAGATAACCTTGGACGGTCCCTCCCTTGACGTATATGGCCACGAACGAGGCCTCCTCTAACTTCCCCCTCAATACGTAGTCGTCATAGTCCGTGGTCTCCCCTGCGGACTCTATGTGAAGGTCGAATATGTCAGACCAGACCGTGGACAGGAAGTCGTAAACCTCCCTCCCCCCTCGCATGTTCCTAGCAGCGAGCCTCCCTGTGTACTCGGCGTTGTTCCAGTGCTCAATCCTCTTCCTCTTACCTGATGTCGGGTCCAGTATGTTGGCCACATCTCCTGACGCGTAAACTCCCCTCATGCTGGTCTCCAGGAACTGATCCACCACAATTCCGTTCTCTACCTTGATACCGCTCTGTTGAGCTACCTCTACGTTTGGAGTTATTCCAACTGCAACTAGAACCATGCTCGCCTCGAGGGTCATCCCCCCTTGAAGTCTCACCGCCTCCACTTTCCCCCTCCCCTGGAACTCCCTCACCGTGTCTCCAGTTATCACAGTCACGCCTCTCTTCTCCAGGTAGGACTGCACGAACCTTGAAACCTTCTCCTCAACAAAGGTAGACCATATGTAGGGCCTCGCCTCGATAACTATGGGTCTCAATCCGAGCCTCGCTATGCTCGAGGCTACCTCCACTCCGATGAACCCTCCGCCCACTATCACGGGTCTCTTGCCCATCCCGTCCCTTATGGACTTAGCGTCGTCCAAAGTCCTGAGGTAGTGAACTCCCTTCAAGTCCTCCCCAGGCGCGTTGAGTCTCCTGGGTCTTCCGCCAGTCGAGAGCAAGGCCTTGGAAAATTTGATCACGTTACCGTTGTCCAGGAAGGCCTCCCCTTCCTTCAAGCCTACCACCTTTCTCTCCTTGAGGAACGTTATCCCAGAGTACGCCTCCTCTCCTTCGAAGAAGGGTTCTCCGGTCTCTCCCCTCATATACTCCTTGGAGAGCGGAGGTCTGTCGTATGGATAATACCTATCCTCAGTCACCATGCAGACCTTCACATTTGGGTTCTGGGAGAGGAGCTCCTTGAGTGCGAAGTAGCCCGAAACTCCGCTCCCCACTATGAGGTAGTCTACCTGGAGTGAAGACATAAGTATAATATGGAGAGCACTAATAAATGTCTAAGATTAAACTGACTTACCTTCGAAGGTGTTTTGACCCGCTCATTACGATGGAAAATCTTTGGTGATTTTCTAGTTCAGATTTCCCTATAATAGTGAGGCCTACCATATAAATACCATCTCCCCGGTAATACTTCCTAGTACTTCCTTGAGGAAGAGGACGTTCCGAATCGAGTCTCTCCCTATGAATTGTAAGTATTATCATTGGTAATTTATAAGTCGTGGGACGGGGGATTATCCCTGTGACGTTTCAGAAAACGCTTCAAACGCACCATCGGTCAAGACGTGTGAATTTCCTAAGCCTAATTGAGCCTGACTCAGGAACGGGATAGTGCGGAGGGGGACTTCTTGATTTGTCCAGTCTGCGGGACACCAGACGTTATCTTCGACTCGGAGAGGGCCCAATACGTCTGCGGAAGCAAGGGAATAGTCATAGAGGAGAACATCGCAGACCTGGGACCTGAGTGGAGGAACTTTGAGGATGAGACGATGAGGATTAGGGCAGGTCCTCCCGTGACCTTCACGGTTCACACAGAGGGCTTCGGGACGATCGTGGGGACGGGAGACTGGACGAGAAAGCAAAAGCTTAGGACTCTACAGAACAAGAGCAGGGTATCATCCAAGGAGAGAAAGAAGGTGACCTACCTGACTTCGTTGAACAGGTTAGCCGGGAAGCTTAACCTCCCCAGACCGGTGAGGGAAACGGCTGGGATGATCGTAAAGATACTCGTGGAGGCGGGACTGGCCAAGAGAGTCGATCCAGACGCACTCACCGTTGCGGTGTTACACTATGCCTGTAGAGTACATAGGGTACCCCTTAGATTACAGGACCTGGAGAAGCTCTATGAAATAGAGGAAAAGGAGGTATGGAACGCCACGCAAAAGGTGACCCAGGCAGCTAGGAAGTTAAACCTAACGCCCAAACTCAGTCCTGCGGAGTACGTGCCCAGCATAGCGAACAAGTTAGGCCTACCTGGGGAAGTGATGATCAAGTCCATGGAGATAGTCAACCTACTCTTCCAGAGTGGAGGAACCAGCGGTAAGGACCCTGCTAAGATAAGCGCTGCAGCAGTTTACTTGGTGAGCACTATCATGGACGTCAAGAAGACGCAGAAGGAGGTTTCAGAGGCCTTGAACATCACTGAAGTCGCCGTGAGGGGAGGGTACAGGGACATAGTGGAGAAGTTGGACATAGACGTTGTTATGTAAGGGAAGGACGTCCAGCTCCATTGACTCGATTCACGTTTTTCCGGGAGACGTTTGAGAGATCGATTCCCAGATCGGGAGAGTTAGGCCCGGGAAGTCACCTATCGAGTTAGTTCATCGTTGTAGAAGAGAGTATGATGACAGCAGTTATTAGATTTCCCTTGAAAACAGGGCGATACTCAAGGGAAAGTCCCATAACTGCTGTAAGATGAGAAAAAATCGCCTCGGTAAGGCAAGGACGGAAAGGCTCCCGTGTTTCAGGGTTGTAGGGCTCCGGGTGTTTACCCGTGGCGCAACTTACCCTCTTCAACCACTTCTAAATACACCACGGGCACCCCTCCCAAGGGCTCATACACGGTCACCCCCAGATCATTAAGGCTAGTCGAGGGAAACTTCAATACCCATCCAACTTCTCTCCCATCCTCTTGAGCGGTGCCCGTCATCGGTTGGGAGGTAATCAAAAGGAAATTCCTTGGTAACACCACATGAACATAACTCATGTCGTGTTGGATTTAAAAGTTCATCAGGTATGGGATTTCTCGTTAGGTGTCGCCTTGAAGTCGAGGCAAAATCTAATAACTGCTGTAAAAGTAATTAAAAATGTTTAAAAGTCACGCAGGAATGTTATAGTCTCCCTTGTTTCTCAGGAGGTTTCACCGGTCAACTTGTGGGAAAAGTCACCAGGTGAATTACGTCGAGGGATTTAACCCTTGATGGCGGTCATCAGATTTTGCCATCCTTCTGGTCTAGTACGATATCCGAGGGAAAACTTAACTGCCGTCATTAACTTTGGGAGCCCCGCCCTCATGGTAGGAGAAGGTGAGACATAATAAGAGGCCAGGCATATAGTATATGATGATAAAGTTGAAGAGGATATACGACCCTCCTACCCCAGATGATGGGATTAGGGTTCTGGTGGACGGGTTATGGCCAAGGGGACTGAGGAAGGATGAGGCGAAGGTAGATCTTTGGCTGAGGGAAGTTGCCCCCTCCAAGGAGTTGAGGGAGTGGTTCTCCCACGACCCGTCGAGGTGGGAGGAGTTCAGGAGGAGGTATAAGGCAGAACTTGAGAAGAATGAAGGGATCTCGGCCCTGAGGGAACTGATCAAGAGAGAAAAGACCATCACTCTCCTCTTCTCAGCTAGGGATAGGGAGAGGAACAACGCCGTAGTTCTCAAGGAGTTCCTGGAGATTTCGAAGTGAGAGCATGTTTAAGGACCCAATCTCCCTACTCAAGTTCGAGCACGCGGTGATAAGAATAAGGAGCGACATGGCGTTGAGGACCTTGGGTTGTGGCGTGGGGTGGACACTGTTGGAGGAGTTGCACAGTTTCGTGGTGGGCTGGCACGCAAGAATTGAGGACGTTTACGTCTTCCCTCTGCTGGGTGATGAGGTCAAACCCTTCTCCAACGATCACATGCTCATCTCAAAGTACGGTGATGCAGTCATAAAGGAGAAGAGGAAAGATTGGGCGGAAAGGTACGTCAAGATCCTGTTGGAGCACAACCTAAACGAGGAGGAGAGAGTATTCAGGGACCTAGATACGTCGGTCATGGGGGCCATACTGGAAGAGCTACGGAAGTATGAACCGTACGAGAGGATCACCGGTGTGAGGGTGAAGAACCTGTTGGGGACCCCCAGTTCACCATAAACTCCTTCAACGGGGGATCCCTGATCTGTCAGAAGTGGTATTGCCCCTGACGGAAATCTTGTGGTCAGGCAAGTGGAGAGCGATAACGTATTTCGACTAACACCTAAACTCAAGGTGAGTTGAGTATCGAGTGTTAAACGTTCACGGGATTTATTGAAATTTATCATCACTATTTCACATCATCTGGGAAAATTTTATAAAATATTACATGTCACCTTTTTACTATGAAAATTTTGATCATGTTCCTCACCTTGTTAACACTCCTAAACGTAGCCTCGCCCTCGGTAGCCTTAACCCACGTTTGGTCAATCAACGCTCACGTCCCTTCCGTGCCCTCCTTACGGAGGATTTCCTCTGACCCAAATTACTCCTTCCCTCTTCAGAGTGGTTACTATGGGTATTTCAATGTCACGACTTATGAGGGTCAGAACATAACGTTTACAGTTACCTCAAGCACGGAAGTCAACATTTACGTAATGTCCTCATCCCAATTCTCCCAGTTCTCGTCCACAGGCTCCTCCAATTACATCTTTCATGCCTTGGGTACGCGGGTCTCCGGAAATGTGGGACCCCTCTCGTCAGGGTCCTATTTCCTTGTGGTTTACAATAACGTATCCAATTCGACGGCCTCCGTGAATTTGGCTTACAGTGTGTTACCGTTGATACCCTTCCTGGCACACAGCTCTCCTCCCGCCCCAATAGGCATAGCCGACTACGGTGTCATGAACACCACCTCAGGGCTCAGGGGCTACATCCTCAATTTCGACGAGGTGGTGGGTCACGTTAAAATAAATAAGATTGGGGCCTATAATGCCACACCTCCCTCAGGTATAAACCCCTACGGGGCTTCGCTACAGCTGAACGTAGTGCTTCAGGTTAACACTCCAGAGGGCGGATATCAATATTGGCTCCAGGACGTACTTCACATGGAGACCAATGAGAGCATGTATTATGTTGAAGATAATATCTGGAATTTTACCAGCTATCCATCAACACTTTCCAACTCGAGCGTGAAAGGGAGAGGAGCAGTCTACAACGTGGCTATTTTCCTCTCACAAGGGAACTATTACGCTTATGGGACTCCACTCTACCCGTATCATCTCCCCCTCTCCATGGACCTCTTGATCAAGGAAGAGGTCGTCCCAAACGGAGTTGTGGTCAGCTTCGGTTACTATAATGGGACGTTGTACTGGTACGACAACGTTACCATCTCAGCTCCAGGTGTTACTTCGGCCTACATGATGGTATCGGGGTTCAACTACACAGGTAATGGATATACGTATTATGACGCTGAGTTGGTTTTCGGAGGCGATGGAAACGGCGAGTTCACTTACTTCACTTCCATGAACTCGACCCTGAGCCTGAGCTATCACCTCTTGAACGGGTCTTGGACGGTTCCCCCAGAGCTTTACGGTTTCGGTGCGGACACTGAGGAGGCGGCTGACAACCTCGCCACGGTGCTCGTCAACGGGGTACCCACAGTGGAGATAGGAAGAGAGAACTTCTTTTCGCCCCTCCAGGTGATAAATACCCCCATGATCGTGAACGCCCAAATGACTCCCATCAGGACGGAAGCAGGTCTACCTGTATTGCTGAACTTGACGGCCTCCGAGGTGGGAGGGGTAGTCCCACTAACTTACCTGGTGTACTTGGACGGAAGCCCTGTCCAGAGTTACACGGTGTATAACAACACCTTCAACGTCGAACTCAACCTCGGTATTCTTCCCACAGGGACTCATCAACTCACCCTGGTGGTGAGGAGCGCTTCGGGGCAGGAGGTCATCAAGACGTTCCAGTTCACCGTGAGCTCCGAACCCCAGGTCCACATCTCATCCCCCATCAAGGTGCTCGATCTCGGACAACAGCTCCAGCTGTCTGTACAGGCTTCAGGAGGCACTCCTCCCTACACCCTGGAACTCTACATCAACGGAGTGAAGGAGGGTCAGGTAGAGCCTGGTTCAGTGACCCTAAACTTCTCCTCCCCTGGTACCTACGACATCTACGTCAATCTGACCGATTCCTCCGGGTACACCGTTTCGTCTAACGTCATCCAGGTCCAGGTCAACCCCGACCCCACCCTGTTACTCTCCTTGAGTAAGGCTGAACTCGACCTTAAACAGGGGGATATCCTAAGCTTACAAGCCCAGGGAGGCACTCCTCCCTACACCCTGAGCCTGACAGTGAACGGATCATCCGAGCCTGTAAAGTTAGGGGAAAACCAGCTGAACTTCTCCTCCCCCGGCACTTACTTGATACAGGTAACCCTGGTGGACTCCTCAGGGTTCAAGGTGACTAGGCAGATCTCGGTGACCGTCAACCCCGACCCCACGGTTAACCTCTCCGCCAGCTCCCCAGTGCTCGACGCAAACCAGGTCCTGGACCTTCTCGTCCACGCTGAAGGAGGCACTACGCCCTACAACTTGACGTTTTACATAAACGGTGTCCAGTACCCAGCGAACCAGGGCGTCAACGCCTTCAACGTTACTCAACCAGGTACCTACGACATCTACGTCAATCTGACCGATTCCTCCGGGTACACCGTTTCGTCTAACGTCATCCAGGTCCAGGTCAACCCCGACCCCACCCTGTTACTCTCCTTGAGTAAGGCTGAACTCGACCTTAAACAGGGGGATATCCTAAGCTTACAAGCCCAGGGAGGCACTCCTCCCTACACCCTGAGCCTGACAGTGAACGGATCATCCGAGCCTGTAAAGTTAGGGGAAAACCAGCTGAACTTCTCCTCCCCCGGCACTTACTTGATACAGGTAACCCTGGTGGACTCCTCAGGGTTCAAGGTGACTAGGCAGATCTCGGTGACCGTCAACCCCGACCCCACGGTTAACCTCTCCGCCAGCTCCCCAGTGCTCGACGCAAACCAGGTCCTGGACCTTCTCGTCCACGCTGAAGGAGGCACTACGCCCTACAACTTGACGTTTTACATAAACGGTGTCCAGTACCCAGCGAACCAGGGCGTCAACGCCTTCAACGTTACTCAACCAGGTACCTACGACATCTACGTCAATCTGACCGATTCCTCCGGGTACACCGTTTCGTCTAACGTCATCCAGGTCCAGGTCAACCCCGACCCCACCCTGACGCTCAGGTACAACGGGACTGTCACAGATGTTGGGGTACCCATCCTCATCTCAGCGGTCTCCAACTACGGTACTCCGCCCTACCATCTCCTCTGGGATGTCAACGGAGAGACGCTTCAGGGACAGGGCGTGACCTTAGGTTCCTCTCCAGGGACCTACGACCTGACGGTATTCCTCACCGACTCCAGGAATTATACCGTCTCAGCTACCTTGAAGGTCCAGGTCAACCCGGACCCCTCACTCCACCTGGGCTTGAACCAGTCCTCCAATAACCTATTGTACACGGGCAACGTCCTAGACGTGAACGCCTCAGTACAAGGCGGTACACCTCCCTACACCTACACCTGGATACTGGACGATAGGGAGATGGGGACTACGAGCAATCCCCAATATCAGCTGACCTTAACCCCTGGAAACCACAACTTGACCGTGGTGGTAACTGACCACCTGGGTCTCAGGGCGGAGTACTCCACGCAGGTCAGTGCGAGTTACAACTACTTGGTGGTGTTATCGCCAGTGGTAGTAATTGTGGGGGCGGTCCTAGTAGTGTTGTTGAGGAGGAGGACTTGAGGATAACTTGTTCGCGAGTTTAAGCCCAAATCGGTTTTCAAACACTTCCCTTAAGTAGCAATTATTAGATTTCGCCTCGACTTCAAGGCCATATCCAACGAAAAAATCCCATAACTACTGTCCCTTAGGCCGACAGTTCCCTAATCCAGTCCTGGATTATCTGCCTTATCTTTGAGTAAAGGTGGGCTGGAGGGGAGTGTCTCATGTCCAGGAGTAATAGCGTGCACCTGTTCCCCATCTCCCTGACCTTCTCACAGAGGATCTTGGAGTGTTCCGCCGGTACGACCTCATCCCTAATCCCGTGGATTAGTAGGACGTCCTTGAGAAGGGAGGAGTGATTGACGGGAGAGGTCTCCCTGAGCACCTCCACGGGAATGGAGGAAAGGTACTGGTAGAGCTCCTTAGATCCGGGGAGATCCCTCCTGTTGTAGAGGTGTTCCAGTTGAAGTATCCTGTCCGTGGGCGCTGATACAGCTATCACGGGCCTCCCCTTCTTAGCTCCCGCAAGCAGTGCTATAGTCCCTCCCCTGGAGTGACCGGCTACTAGATCAAAGCTCTCCCTCAGTGCCAGCTGAAGCCCTTCTTCCACAGAGTAGTCGAAGGGAGGGACCTCGACATTCCCAAACTCCTTTAGGGGTTCCCATAGCCAGGAGACCTTCTCGGGAGAGGAGCCCTTTCCGTGAAGCACAAGAGACCTCATGGCCTGAACTTTTTCCCTTTCGTGACTGTACGCTTTATATTTGATTGTTTTGAGGTTCATGGCCATCTCACATCGGTTTGACTATTCACCTCATTTCAATTACAGCAGTTATCAGATTTTACCTTGATTACAGGGCGCTACCTAAGGAAAAATCCCATAACTGCTCTCAATTATTTAACGTCTAGTCGTGATCTAGAGTGGCGACTCAGTCCTCGACCGGCTTTGGGCGGGTCACAGGATTCCCTGGAGCCCGACGACCGAGGACCTAACCTCTACGGTCCTACCTTTTGGCAGAACCTACATAACGGGAGAGATCGTTTTTTGTACAGCAGTTATTACATTTAGCCTCGACTTCAAGGCTACACTTAACGAGAAATCCCATAACTGCTGTTTATGTAAAATAGAACTTATTGGATTTCCCCTTCTATCGCAGAGCGATATTAAAGGGAGTCCCTAAACTGCAGTAAGCTAGAAATGTTTTTCGTAAGATGGATTCAGCCATTAAGTCGCGACGACTTAAAGTTCAAAGCTGAAACGAGAACGTGAGCGTGTAACCCATATCTCTCGAAGCTAGGCCGGTTGAGTTAAAGGGTGAATCGATCAATCTAGCCGGAGCCACCGGAAATCGCTCCGCCTCCAGCCCGATCTTCCTCAACTCAAGGCCAGCCCTAGGGTGGAGTAAAACTTGACCAGTGCCCTGTAGCCAGCGGAACGGGAGTTAAGTTTGGCGAGCTCGAGAATGTCCTTATTCTCCCTGGCCACATCGAAGTAACTTATCCTTACCGAAGGGTAAATCAATATCCCTCCGTAAGAGGCGGTCAGCCTCAAGTCCAGGTTGAGTGACGAGACGGCAGGGCTGTAGCTCTCCCTCAATTCTACCTTGAACTCTTCACCCAATTTGCCCAACTTGGCCACATCGGTCTGTATCTCCCCACTCAACCTCTCCTTTACCTTAGGGAGGGTGTCCCTTAGAACCAGCTGAACTAACCCCCTCAGGAGCTCCTTCTTGGCTATGGAGTATTTCTTCATCCTCCCGACCTCCGTGAGGTAGGGGTTGCACACTCTCCTGCAGGCTTCACCCATGCAGAGGAGACAGTACCTCCCGAGGAGTATCCTGGAGAGTATCTCCCCGGTGAGTTCCACGTCGTAGAAGTAGAGAAGTTTTCCTTCCCTCACAGCCCTATCCATAAAGTCCGAGAACCTCCCGTCGTTCTTCACCGAAATTCCCTTGATGAAGTTCAGGATAACCTCCTCTCTATCCTTCCAGTTCGACGACCCTATCTTGAACAGGTATTCCTCGAGGCTCCCTCCCTCTACCACCTTCAGGTAAGGAACCACTCCCCCCTCGTTCCTCACCATCTCCTCCACTCTGGCAGTTAGTCCCTTATCTCCCCTCTTCTCCACTATGTAGCTCACGTCTACCCCCTCACCGTGGAGTTGGTGCAATGCCTCGTCCAAGTTGTCGTACTCAGGAGTCTTGGGAGTCAGGGTCGTGACGAGGTACTTGACGTCCTTCCCTTCTTCCCCTCTCCTGATGAGCCTCCCGAGCCTCTGATAGAACCTTAGGGGACTCTTGGGTACGTCGGTCATGATCAATAACCTCGCCTCGGGTATGTCAACTCCTTCCTCACCCACCACGGTGGAGATTATCACGTCCACCTCTCCTCTCTTGGCCCTCTCCACTATCTCCCTCCTCTCCTCCTTGTTGGAGTCCCCAGTGAGCACCCTGAACTTGGACTCCTCAACCCCCAACTTCCTCAGGGCCACGGCGAACTCCTGGGCCGTGGCCTTCCTGGAAGTGAATATGAGCACTGGGCTGAACTCCTCCACCCTGTAGGTGGAGAGGACTTGCATGATCGCCCTACCCTTGTGTCCCAACTCCTCTGAGGAGCAGAGCCCCAGGAGGGGCGTGGGGTTCTCCACCTTATCTGCGAGCTTCTCCAGGCTCTGACAGAAGGCCCTCCTCCCGTAGCTGTAGAGGGTCGACTCCAGGAACCTCAGGGTGTCCTTGTTCCCCTTCACTTTCCCCTTCAATAGCGACTCGTAAGCTACGTCCTCTAGGCCGTCCATCTCGGAGTCGAACTGGTCAGCTATGGCCTTGGGTGGCCTGAAGGAGGGATCCAGAGCTGATAGGGTCTTGAAGTCGTAACTCAGGAGGGACGGAGCACCGTACTCCTGGTAAAGCCTGGAGTCCAGCTTATACCTCTTGGACGAGGGCAGTAGGGCTGTGAAGCCCAGGATCTTCCTTGGGGAGAGTTGGGATATGGCCTCGACGTACCTTGGATCACCGAAGAGGTGGTGAACCTCGTCCACGATGAGTGCATCCACCTCGGGAGAACACTTGGAGGCCGTGAAGGGAGTTGAGACCACCAGGTCCCTTCCCTCACGAAAGCTAGTACACTCCCCCTCGTACTCCTTTCCTGACTCGGGGAAGACCTTAGACCAGAAGTTCACGTGCATCTGATCGCACAGGAGCCTCGTGGGCTCCAGGACTACCACTCTCTCGTGGCCAACGGACCTCAGGTAGTGGGCTAAGGCCAGTTCCACAAGGGTCTTTCCAGACCCTGTGGGCATGGAGACCACGACGAAGTCACTACTTTTGATGGCCTCAACGACGTCCTGGGCCACCGCCCGTTGATAGGGATAGACGGTGAATCCCAGGGACTCTTCGACGAGGGTTCCGAAGGTCTCCATCCAGCCCATGGCCCTAAGATTGAGGAAAGGAATTAAAAAGGTGATTGGGGCTCGTGAGCCTCCATCATCCCAGAAAACGACGGCAGGCTCTCGTTTAACTTGAGATTAGACAGTAGTTATGGGATTTTTCGTCGGATATGGCCTTGA